>Ga0210382_10000014_pt1 | contig 92540 bp, 85 predicted proteins | sample PLMedo_FD_155452 | JGI IMG/M metagenome (GOLD analysis project Ga0210382, IMG submission 155452) | Groundwater sediment microbial communities from an aquifer in East River, Colorado, USA - PLM0_60_coex redo | ecosystem: Environmental > Terrestrial > Soil > Riparian zone | place: USA: East... | reverse complement strand
CCCCCCGCCCGCCGGCGGGAGCGGGTCGCCCGCCCCCCCCCCCCCCCCCCAGCGCGCCAGGCGGCCGAACAGCTCGTGGAGGTGGATCTCCGCGCCACCGGCGTGCGGGTTCTCGCGATCGTTCCAGTTGACGACGAGGATATTCACAGCGCGCCCGACTCCCGCGCCACCGCGTCGAGGACCCCGTTGACAAACGCGGGCGCCTTGGCGCCCGCGAACCAGTGTGCCAGCTTCACCGCCTCGTCGATCACCACCCGCGCCGGCGTCACGCCCTCCGCCAGCTCGGCGAGCGCGAGCCGCAGGATGTTGCGCTCCACCACCCCCACCCGCTCGAACCGCCAATGCTCCGCGGCGTCGGCCACCTGGCGGTCGAACTCCGGCCGGCCCGCCACCGCCTTGGCGGCGAGGTCCGCGCCGCGGTCGTACCCCTGGGGCGCGCGGCCGTACATCCCGGCGACGCGGGCCACCACGGTCTCGACCGACGGCTCACCCGACAGTTCCCACGCGTACAACAGCTGGAGGGCGCGCGCCCGCGCTCTAGTCTCGGGACGCTGCACGAGGCGCGCCGAGCTGCTCGAGGACGTCAGCGGTTTGGAGGGCCGCCTCCGCGGCCTCGCCTCCCTTGTTCCCCGCCGGTCCGCCGGCGCGTGCGAGCGCCTGCTCGAGGGTCTCGGTGGTGAGGACGCCGAAGCCGACGGCGATGCGGTGCGCCAGCGCCACGTTGCCGAGACCCCGCGCGGCTTCGCCGGCGACGTACTCGAAGTGCGCGGTTTCGCCCCGGATCACGCAGCCCAGCGCGACGATCACGTCGTAGTGGTCGCTCGCCGCCGCCGCCTCCGCGGCCACGGGGAGCTCGAACGCCCCCGGCACCCACACGACATCGACGCGCGAGTCGGGGACGCGCTGCCGACGCAGCGCCTCGCGCGCGCCCTCGAGCAGGCGGCTGGTGACTTCTTCGTTGAAACGGCTCACGATGACCGCCACGCGGCGCCCGAGGGAGGATGGGGGCGCGCGCACGGTCAGTGAGTGAGGAGGTGGCCGAGCTTGTCCCGCTTCACGTCGAGATAGGACCGATTCTCGTCGGAGGGCGCCGGCACGATGGGGAGGCGCTCGACGATTTCCAGACCGTACCCCTCCAGGCCGACCAGCTTCATCGGGTTGTTGGTCAGCACGCGGATCGCGGACAATCCCAGATCGAGCAGGATCTGCGCACCGATCCCGTAGTTTCGGAGGTCGGCCTTGAAGCCGAGCTTCTCGTTCGCCTCGACGGTGTCGTGCCCCGCATCCTGGAGCTCGTAGGCCCTGAGCTTGTTGAGGAGGCCGATGCCGCGCCCTTCCTGGTCGAGGTACACGATCGCGCCGCGGCCCTCTGCGGCGATCATGCGCATCGCGCTGTGGAGCTGCCAGCCGCAGTCGCAGCGCCCCGAGCCGAAGACGTCGCCGGTGAGGCATTTGGAATGCATCCGTACCAGCACGTCGCGCTTCCCCGCCACATCGCCGTACACGAGCGCGATGTGCTCTGCCGCGTCCACGTCGTTGCGGTAGCCGATGATGCGGAATTCGCCGAACGGCGTGGGGAGCCGCGCTTCGGCGACCCGGTGGACGAGGCGCTCGTGCGCGAGTCGGTAGGTGACGAGCTGCGCCACGGTGATGAACGTGAGGCCGTGCCGCGCGGCGAAGCGCTCGAGGTCGTCGCGCCGCGCCATCGATCCGTCGGGATTGAGGATCTCACAGATCACGCCCGCGGGATAGAGGCCCGCGAGCCGCGCCAGGTCCACGCTCGCTTCGGTCTGGCCGACGCGCTGCAACACACCGCCCGGCCGGGCGCGCAAGGGGAACACGTGCCCGGGGCGGCGCAGATCGCCCGGCACCGTCGCGGGGTCGAGGGCCACGCGGATCGTGGTCGCCCGATCGGCCGCCGAGATCCCCGTCGTCACGCCGAAGCGCGCCGCCGCGTCGATGCTGATCGTGAACGCGGTTTCGTGCGACTCGGAGTTATCCTCGGTCATCTGCGGGAGACCAAGGGCCTGGCAACGCTCCGGCATCAGCGGCAGGCAAATGAGTCCGCGCCCATGCGTCGCCATGAAGTTGATCATCTCGGGGGTGACCTGCTCGGCCGCGCCGACCAGGTCGCCCTCGTTCTCGCGCCGCTCGTCATCGGCTACGATGACGAGCTTTCCGGCGCGGATGTCCGCGATCGCCTGCGCTACGTTTCCGAACGGCATAGTCGTCTCACGTATTTCCCCAGCACGTCGCCTTCGACGTGCACCCGGTCACCCGGCCGCAGCGCGCCCAACGTCGTGTGCGCCCGCGTAAACGGGACCAGTGATACCTGCGCCGTGTCACCACCCGGCAGCGCGTTCACCGTCAGGCTGACCCCGTCCACGGTCAGCGACCCGTGCAGGATCGACACCTCCAGGACCTCGGGCGGCACCTGCAGGTCCACGAGCACGGCATCCCCCTGCTTGGTGACGCGCGTGACGCCCGCCACGCCGTCAACATGTCCTTGCACGAGGTGTCCGCCGAGCCGATCGATCGCCCGGACGGCCCGCTCGAGATTCACCGGGCGGCCCGCGACCCACTCCCCCACCAGCGTCCGGCCCAGCGTCGTCTCGACGGCGTGGGCCGTGAAGCCGCCCCGCACGACGTGCTCGACGGTGAGGCAGGCGCCGTTCACCGCGATGCTCTCACCGCGCCGCAACCCTTTGTAGGGGGCGCGGATCGAGAGCAGGACGCCACCCCCGTTGCGGGTCGCCTTCGCGACCCGGCCCACCGCACTCACGATGCCGGTAAACATAGCCGCCGATCCAATACCAGTAATGTATCAGGCCCTAACGCGCGGCGCTCCACGGCGATCCAGCGCGGCGCCTCGGCGAGCGGGAAATCGGGCACGCCGGGAAACGCGGGGACGGCGCCTTCTCCGAGCCAGAGGGGGCTCTGCACCCAGTAGAGCCGGTCCACCAGCCCTTCGGCGAAGAGCTTGGCCCCGAGCGCCCCACCCCCTTCACATAACAACGACTGGATCCCGGCGAGCCGCAGCTGGGCGAGTCCCTGGACGAGGGTCTCAGGCCGGAAGACGCGGACGCCGTTCCCCTCGAGCACGGAGACGTTCGCGGCGGGCGCTTCGGGCGACGCAACCACCCAGGTCGGCACCTCGCGGGCCGTCTGCACCAGCGTCACGCCGGAGTTCAGCATCGCGCGGCGATCGAACACGATCCGCACGGGAGGCTGCCTGGGTGTGATCGCGCCCCGCACGGTGAGCTGGGGGTTATCCCGGAGGGCGGTCGTGCCGCCCACGCCGATCGCATGGAACCCGGCGCGCAGCCAGTGCACGTAGTCGCGCGCCTCCAGCCCCGACAGCCACTGCGAGCGGCCGCGCACGTCGGCGATGCGCCCGTCGATCGAGGTCGCGAGCTTGAGAGCGACAAACGGCTGCTCGGTCTGGAGTCGCGTGGTGAGGAACGCCGCGTTGAGCGCGGCGGCTTCTTCCATGAGCGGGCCCAGCGAGACCTCGATGCCCGCGGCGCCCAGCACTTCGACGCCGCCGCCCGCCTCGGGGTCGGGGTCGCGCACCGCGGCGACGACGCGGCGGATCCCGGCCGCGCGGATCGCGTTGGTGCACGGCGGCGTCTTCCCCTGGTGCGCGCACGGCTCCAAGCTCACGACGAGGGTCGCGCCGTGCGCCCGCTCCCCCGCCGCCCGCAGGGCATGCACCTCCGCGTGGGGGCCGCCAAATTCGGCGTGGAATCCCTCTCCCACGACGTCGTCGCCGCGCAACACGACGGCGCCCACCATCGGATTCGGCGCGACGCGCCCCCAACCTCGCCACGCGAGATCGAGGGCGCGTCGCATGGCGTCGCGCTCGGCCGGCCGATCAGAAGTCGAAGCGAAGACCCGCGCCCCAGAAGACATGCCCCGCCTTGGGATCGAAGTCCCGGAACGTGGTCGCAAAACTCTGGTCGGTGCCGGTCTGAAAGCCCAGCTCGCCCACGAGCCTCCCCGGCCCCAGGGCGACCCCGGCGTTCAAGAACAGCACCTCGCGCGTGTTCTTGAGGTCGAGCGTCACTGTCCGCGTCACGGCGATGTCCCGATAGTGGATGGTCGCGGCCGACGTGTAATGGTCGATGCCGATCCCCGCAGCGACATCGGCGAACACGATGCGCATCCCGGCGACGGCGCGCCAGCTGGTCGCATCGAAATCGGTCGCGAAATCGGCGAGGTCACCGCCCGCGACATCGCCGAACTGGACCCGCGGCACGTGCCGCCTCATCACGCTCACCGACACCGTCGGGATCGGAAAGCCGCCGCCGAGGATGCCGACGCGCACGCCATACCCGATCCCCAACGCCACGTCGCCGACCTTCGGGGCGCCGGGATCCACCGACATCCCCTGAATGCCGGTCGGCAGCAGCGTGGCGCTGCCCAGCGCGTCGATCGAGAGGAGCCCGCCGTGGCCGCCTTGCCCGCCGTAGAGACCGACGCTCGCCTCGACGACCGGAGCCGGGAAGTAGCCGTCGAAACTCGACGGGACCGGACTTTGAGCCGCGCTGTCCGGGTTCGGAAGCGACGCCTTGATCGCGCTGAACCGGAGCGTGGCCGAGAGGTGCCCGACCCCGCCGAGGGTTGCGGCGGTCCCGAGCACCGGGTTCCCGCCGCTGACGATCATGCCGGCAAGTGGGTGAAATGCCTTGGTTGCGTCTACCATAGTGTTGCAAGCGGCCCGCGTCTGCGGCGTACTTCCGGTCCCACACTGGGGCTCTTGCGCCGCCAGACCGCGGCCGGCCACTAACGCGACGACGATCATCGAAACCTTCCGCATATGACCTCCCTGCCTAGCGTTCCTCGAAGCGAACTCCAGTCTTCCCTGCCCGGACCTCTCCGACGATCCACGCGGGCACCTTGGCGCGTGCGGCGGCGGCGATCGCGGTTTCCACGTCGTCGCGCGCCGCTACGCCGATCATCCCCACCCCGAGGTTGAACACTCGCCGCATCTCGGCATGCGAGACCTTGCCCGCGCGCATCAGCACGCGGAACAGCGGCGGCCAGGGCCAACTCCCCGCGTCGATCACGGCCTGGCACCCCTCGGGCAGCACCCGCACCAGGTTGCCGGCGATGCCGCCCCCCGTGATGTGGGCGAGGGCGTGCAGGCGCGGCAGCACCGGCGTCACGACCGTCGCGTAGCTGCGATGCACGGCGAGCAACTCCTGCGCCACCGTGCGTCCGGTCTCGGGAAACGGATCGTGCACATCGAGCTTCAGCTGCTCGAACACGATCCGGCGTGCCAGCGTATACCCGTTGGTGTGCAGACCGTTCGACGCGTAGCCGATCAACACGTCTCCCGGGCGGACGCGGTCGCCGTGGAGGGCGGCATCCTCCTCCACGACGCCGACGATCGTCCCCGCGAGGTCGTAATGCCCCGGCTCGTAGAGATCGGGGAGCTGGGCGGTCTCGCCGCCCGCCAGCGTCATCTCATGCGCGCGGCAGGCGCGCGCGATACCGGTGACGATCGCCGCCGCGACGTCGGGCACCAGGCTCCCGGTCGCGATGTAGTCGAGGAAGGCGAGCGGTTTCGCCCCGTGAACGAGGATGTCGTTCACGGAATGATTGACGAGGTCCTCCCCCACGGTGTCGTGCACGCCCGCCGCCGCGGCGACGAGCACCTTCGTGCCGACGCCGTCGGTGGACATGACGAGCACCGGCTTGCGGTACCCGTCGGGCACGCGGACCATCCCCCCGAAAGCACCAACCTGCCCCACGGCCAGCGGGGTCCGGGTCGCACGCACCAGCTCCGCGATGCGGCGCTTCGCCTCCTCCGCGGCGTCCGCTCGCACGCCCGCCGCCGCGTAGCGGTCGCTCACCGGTCTTCGCCGTCGAGCTCGAAGTGCACGAGGTCGCGGAACGCCCGGACGCGGGCATGGACCTCCTCGAGCGTCACGCCCTCGAAGCGCTGCACGCCGAACGCCTCCACCGCGAACGAGCCCATCGCCGAGCCGTATACCATCGCGCGCCGCAGGTTGTCGAAGGCGAGGTCGCCGGTGCGCGCGACGTGGGCCATGAAGCCGCCGGCGAACGCGTCTCCCGCCCCCGTCGGATCGAACACCTCCTGGAGCGGGTACGCGGGGACTTTGAACGTCGTGTTCTGATCCACGAGCAGCGCGCCGTGCTCCCCCTGCTTGATCACGGCCATCTTGGGTCCCCGACCCAGGATCCAGTGGGCCGCGCGGTAGATGTTCCAGTCGCCCGACAGCTCGCGCGCTTCGGAGTCGTTGACCATCAGGATGTCGATATGCCGCAGCAGCTCGAGCAGCACGTCCCGCTTCGAGTGGATCCAGTAGTTCATCGTGTCGCAGGCGACCAGCTTGGGCTTCTTGACCTGGTCCAGGACGCTGAGCTGGAGCTCCGGGTCGATGTTGCCCAGGAAGACGAAGCGGGCGTCGCGGAACTTGTCCGGGATCCGGGGCCGGAACTCGGCGAACACGCCGAGTCGGGTTTCGAGCGTCTCGCGGCTCGCGAGGTCGTACGAGTAGCGCGCTTTCCAGCGGAACGACTCGCCCGCCTGGCGCTCGACGCCCGCGAGATCCACCCCGCGCGCGGCGAGCGCCGTGAGGTGCGCCTCGGGAAAGTCGTTGCCGACGACGCCGACGACCTGCACCGGGTGTAGCACGGCGCCCGCCATCGAGAAGAAGACGGCCGCCCCGCCGAGGGCATCGGCCGTCTCGCCGAAGGGCGTGGCGACCGAGTCGAGCGCGATCGAACCGACAACCAGCAGGCCCACGCTCACATCCGTTCCGGGGCGCGGATCCCCAACAGGGTGAGGCCGTTCGCCAGCACCTGCCGCACCGCGCGCGCCAGGACGAGCCGGGCGGCCTCCTCGGGCTCACCCAGCACGCGATACTTGTGATACCACGCGTGCGCGATCCGGGCCAGGCCCTCGAGGTAGCCGGTGATGCGATGCGGCTCGAGCGCGGCCGCCGCGCCCGCCACGATCGCCGGGAATTCGTTGAGCTCTGTGATCAAATCGCGCTCCTCCGGCTCGTCCAGCACCGCGAGGTTCACGCCCTCCGGTGTCACGCTCTCCGGCGTGCGCGCGGCGACCCGGAAGATCCCGGTCATGCGCGCGTGCGCCATCTGCACGTAGAACACCGGGTTCTCCTCCGTTTGGCTCTTGGCCAGGTCGACGTCGAATACAAAGTGAGAATCGCTGCGTCGCATTAGGAAGAAGTAGCGCACGGCGTCCCGCCCCACCTCCTCGACCAGATCGCGAACGGTCATGTAACTCCCGGCGCGCTTGGAGATCTTCACCTCCTCGCCACCCTTCATCACCGTCACCATCTGATGCAGCACGTACTCCGGATAGCCCTCTGGAATCCCCATCTCCAGAGCCTGCAGCCCGATGCGCACGCGGCGCACGGTGCCGTGATGGTCGGCGCCCTGCACGTTGATGGCGCGCGTGAACCCCCGCTCCCATTTGGTGACATGATACGCGACATCCGGCACGAAATACGTGTAGTCCCCGCCCTTCTCGGCGCTCTTGCGCATCACGCGATCTTTGTCGTCACCGAAGTCGGTCGTCTTGAGCCAGCGCGCCCCGTCCTGCTCGTAGGTGTGGCCGGCGGCGGCGAGGCGGCGCTCCGTTTCCTCGACCTTGCCGGCCGCGTACAGGGACGACTCGAGCGAGTAGACGTCGAAGCGCACTCCGAACGCCCGGAGATCCTCGTCCTGCTCCTTGCGAAGCTCGGCCACGGCGAAGCGCCGCACCCCGTCGAGATCGGCGCCCTCCGGATCCCCCGGGTGCTCCGCCACGTAGCGCTCGGCGAGCTCCCGAATGTACTCCCCGTGATAACCGCCCTCCGGGATCTCAGCCTCGCGACCCCGCAGCTGCCGGATTCGGGCCTGCACGCTGCGCGCCAGGTTCATGATTTGGGTGCCCGCGTCGTTGTAGTAGAACTCGCGCGTCACCCGCCACCCGGTCCACTCGAGCAACGAGGCGATGGCATCGCCCAACGCGGCCTGGCGGCCGTGGCCCACGTGCAGGGGACCCGTGGGATTGGCCGAGACGAACTCGACGTTCACCGGCCGACCCTCGCCGGCGTCGCTCCGGCCGTAGGCGGGACCCGCCGCGAGGATCGCGGGGAGCACCGCGACAACCTGCTCCCCGGCGAGGAAGAAGTTGATGAACCCCGGGCCGGCGATTTCGACCTTGCGCACGACTCCCGGCGGCAGGTCGAGCGCAGCGACCAAGCGTTCGGCCACGTCGCGGGGCTTCGCTTTGAGGGTCTTGGCGAGTGCGAGCGCCAGGTTGGTCGCGACGTCGCCGTGCGCCGGGTCCTTGGGGCGCTCGAGCGCGATCTCGGCACCGGACGCGCCAAGCTTCGCCGCCGCTTGCGTCAGCGCCGCGCGGAGCGTGTCGTGCGCCTTCACTTCTTGGGCTTCGGCTTGGATTCGGCGGGCTTCTCGGTCTTCTGGACCTTCTCGGTCTTCTCGGTCTTCTCGGCCTTCTCGGCCTTCTCGGCCTTCTCGGCCTTCTCGGCCTTCTCGGCCTTCTCGACCTTCTCGGCCTTCTCGACCTTCTCACCCGCGCGTTTGTAATCAGTGATGTAGAACCCGGAGCCCTTGAAGACGAGCCCGGAGCCCCCCGAGATCATGCGCTCGGCCATCTTGCCGCACTTGGGGCACTTCAAGCGGCGCGTGGTCGTGATCGTGGGATAGAACTTCTCGAACACATGGCCCTTGGGGCACTTGAACTCGTAGGTCGGCATCGCACAACATCCTAGCGGCGGGCATTAGGCAGGTCAATCGGGCGGCGGCCGGCGCACGTATTGCAGCGCTCCCGAAGGACACCGCTCGACCTGGGCGGCTACGGTGTCGGCCGATTGCAGCTCCGGTCGAATCCACCGCTTCCGCTTGATGTCGAAGACGTCCGGGAGACCCCGCACGCAGACCCCCGAATGGATGCAGACGTCAGGATCGAACGTGACGATGATGTCGGGAGCTTCGTACGTTTGTCTTTTCATTAGTTGGCCTTGAGCACGTCGGCGACAAACGCCAACGTCTTGGTTTCGACCCATTGCGTCGTCACCGCATCCACGCCGATCGTGCCGATGCGGTCGCCGGTGGCCGTGACGACCCGTCCTTTGTTGGGCGACGGCTTGACCTCCCGCTGCACCAGGATACCGCGCCGGGGATCGTACTTGAACATTAACGCCGACGCGAGGCCGGCCCGAGGAGTGAACGACAGGGCCACGCTCGGATAGGCGTCCTCCCGCTCGGTGTGGTCGCGCGTGGAGGCATCGTGCCCGGCGTTCTTGAGCTCGACCATGAAGCCGTCCAACACGGGGCGCACAATGTTCCGGAGGCACTCCGCACAGGCGCGTCGTTTTCGGTCCGCCGCGCCAGGGCCGGTCTTCGACGGCGACGGCGCGGTCGCCTTGAGCTCGCTGTAGGCCGCCAGGAGGGAACGCAGCCGCTTCATGAATTCGTCGGTCATGTCGTCCTATCTCGGTACCCGGTACTCGCCCCATACCCCGCGCAACACATCACTGATCTCCCCCAGCGTCGCCCGCGCCCGCACCGCTTCGAGCGTCGGCTCCATCAGCGGGCCACGCGGATCGCGCGCCGCCGCCTCGAGCGCCCTCAGGGCGCGCTGCACGCGCTTCGCCTCGCGCCGCCGCCGCGCCTCGGCCACCCGCTGCCGCTGCCCGGCGGCAAGCGTCGAGTAGTCGGGAGCCGGCAATGAGGGGGCCGGCTCGTCGCTGGCGTAGCGGTTGACGCCAACCACCACTTGGTGCCCCGCCTCGACCTCGCGCTGCTGCTCGTAGGCGCTGCGGGCGATCGCCTCCTGGAAGAACCCCCGCTCGATCGCCGGCACCGCGCCACCCTCCCCCTCGATCTTCTCGAGCAACGCCCGAGCTTCCCTTTCGATCCGGTCGGTCAGTGACTCGAGGTACCAGCTCCCACCCAGCGGATCGACCACGCCTGGTACGCCGGTCTCGTGCGCCAGCAGCTGCTGGGTCCGCAAGGCCAGCGTGGCGCTCTGCGTCGTGGGGAGGGCCAGCGCTTCGTCGTACGCGTTCGTGTGCAATGACTGCGTGCCGCCCAGCACCGCCGCCATCGCCTGGATCGCCACCCGGACGACGTTGTTCAGAGGCTGCTGCGCCGTGAGCGTCGCGCCGCCGGTCTGGGTGTGGAACCGCAGCCGGCACGCCGCCTCGGCGGCGTTGAACTTCTCCTTCATCAAGCGCGCCCACAACCGCCGCGCGGCCCGAAACTTGGCGACCTCCTCGAACAGGTCGGTGTAGCCCGCAAAGAAGAACGAGAGCCGCGGCGCGAACGCGTTGACGTCCAGGCCCGCGGCGACCGCGCGGCGAACATACTCGAGCCCGTTGGCAAACGTGAACGCCACTTCTTGAACCGCCGTCGCACCCGCTTCGCGCATGTGGTACCCCGAGACCGAAATCGGGTTGACACTCATGCCCTCGGTGGTGGTGAACCAGACGATGTCGGCCACGAGCCGCAACGACGGCTCGGGGGGATAGATGTACGTGCCGCGCGCGATGTACTCCTTCAGGATGTCGTTTTGGAGCGTGCCTTCGAGCTTCTGGTGCGGAACCCCCTGCTCCTCCCCGACGACGACGTACATCGCCAGCAGGGTCGCCGCCGTCGCGTTGATCGTCATTGATGTCGACACCCGATCCAGCGGGATCTCGTGAAACAGCCGCTCAAGATCGTCCACGGAGTCGATGGCCACGCCGGCGCGCCCGACTTCGCCTTCGGCCATCGCGTGATCCGAGTCGTAGCCCATCTGGGTCGGCAGGTCGAACGCAACCGAAAGGCCGGTCTGCCCCGCCTCGAGGAGATGACGGAACCGCGCGTTGGTTTCTTCGGCGGTCCCGAAGCCCGCGTACTGGCGCATCGTCCACAGGCGGCCGCGGTACATGGTGGGATGCACCCCGCGGGTGAACGGGAACGCCCCGGGGTCACCGATGTCCCGCGCGGGTTCGCCGTGCCAATCCTGGGGACCGAAGACGGGCTTGGGCTCGCTCACCGGACGGCGGCGGGCGCCCCCCCCGTCACCCCCCCCACCCCCCCGGCGCCGATCAGCTCGGTCGCGAACGCGACGTCGGCTTTGCTTCCGATCACGAGCGGGGTGCGCTGGTGCAGGCTCGTCGGGGCGAGATCGAGGATCGCGTGGCGGCCGTCCGTCGCCGTCCCCCCCGCCTGCTCGACCACCAGCGCCAGCGGAGCCGCTTCGTACAGCAGCCGGAGCTTGCCCTGCGGAGACTTGGTGTCCGCGGGATAGAGGAAGATGCCGCCCGACATCAGGTTCCGATGGAAGTCGGCGACGAGCGAGCCGATATAGCGCGCGTTCTTGGCCTGCACTCGCCCCTCACCGTTCTTGAACGCGGTCACCGCGCGCTGCACCCCCGGCTTCCACTTGTTCCAGTTGCTCTCGTTGACGCTGTAGTACGTCCCGACGTCCGGCGTGCGGATGCGAGGGTGCGAGAGCAGGAACTCGCCGATCGTCGGATCGAGGGTAAAGCCGTGCACCCCCTGGCCGGTCGTGTACACCAGCATCGTGCTCGAGCCGTACAGGATGTACCCCGCCGCGATCTGCTTGCGGCCGCGCTGCAGGCAGTCGGTGAGCGTCGCGGGGCCGCTCTTCTTGGCCGTGACGCGGCGGTGGATCGAGAAGATCGTGCCGATCGAGACGTTCACGTCGATGTTGCTCGAGCCGTCGAGCGGGTCGTACAGCAGGACGTATTTTCCGGCGGGCTTGTCCGCGGGGACCGGGACGGGCTCCTCGTCCTCTTCCGACGCCATGATGCAGATGCGGCCGGTGTGTTGCACGCTGTGGCGCACCGTTTCGTTCGCGAACACGTCGAGCTTCTGCTGCAGCTCGCCCTGGACGTTGATCGTGTCCATCGCGCCCAGGATGTCGCTCAAGCCGGCGCGGCGTACCTGGCGGGAGATGATCTTGGCGGCGAGGCAGAGGTCATAGAGCAAGTTCGAGAGCTCGCCCGTGGCTTCGGGGTAGAGCCGCTCCTGCTCCATGATGAACCGCTCAATCGTGATCACTTCGGACATGGGATGCACGCTGACCGTCGCTTGAAAAAGTGATCGTGCCCTGCCGGTCCGTCCGGTAAACCGCGATCCCGCGCGCGGCGAGCCTGGCGAGTACCTCCGGCGCGGGATGGCCATAGCGGTTCCGCGCCCCCACGCTGATCACGGCCTCCTCGGGCCGCAGCTCGTCGAGCCACGCGTCGGACGTCGCGCTGCGCGAGCCGTGATGCCCGACCTTCAGCAGGTCCACGTGCCCGACACGACCCGCCAGACGGTGCTCGACCGGCAGGCCCCCGTCGCCGGTGAGCACCAGGCGCGCCCCCCCGTACTCCACCAGCAGGACCACCGACTCCTCGTTCGGGTCCGTCGTCTCGGCCGCCCAAAGGCTGTCGGGGCTCAACACCACGACGCGGACGCCGTCCAGCTCCACCCGGTCCCCCGCCCGAGCGGCCCGCCACCCCGCGCCCGCCGCCTGCGTCGCAGCGAGGAACTGGATGTAGGGCGCTTCGCCCAGCGGCTCCCCCGGCTCGAGCACTTCCGGGGGCGGGAACGCATCGAGCACCGCGGGGAGCCCGCCCACGTGGTCCGCGTGGGCGTGGGTCGCCACCACAAGGTCCACCTTCGCCGCACCGTGGCGCCGCAGGAACGGCACGACCACGCGCCTACCGGCATCGCTGTGCGGGCCAACCGGGCCGCCGTCGATCAGAATCCAGCGGCCCGCAGGCGTGCGGAGGGCGATCGCATCCCCTTGCCCGACGTCGAGGAAATGTACGGTCAAACAACGACAATCAGAACGGCGTGTAAAGGCGTGGAAAACCGCAGTCAACGACAGCACCGCGCCGACGAAGGCGAGGCGGGCCCCGATCACCCAGGGGCGGCGCGGTGTGTTCCACAGCCACCACGCGACCGCGAGGACCGCGAGCCACAGCGCCGCCGCGGGCCAGCCGGCGGTCATCACGACGTGCCCGCCCGGGAGGGCCGCCGCCGCCGCGGCGACGCGGTCGAGCAGCGCGAGGCACAGTCCCGCGCCCGCGGCGAGGAGTTCGGAGGACAGCAGCAGCGCGATGATCAATCCGGGAACCGCGACGGCGCCGAGCGGGATCGCGACGAGGTTGGCGAGCACCCCGACCGGCGCCACGGTCCCGAAGGCATAGGCGGTGATCGGCGCCGTGAGGAGCGTCGCCGCGGCGGCCGGCGCGAGGAGCCGAATCAGGCGCCGGCTCTTTGCGGTGGCGCGCGCCGCCCAGATGACCGCGCCGACGGCACTCACCGAGAGCCATGCGCCGACGGAGCGGACCGCCCAGGGGTCGAGGGCCAGGACAATGCAGGCCGCCAGCGCGACGAGGCCGCGCGGCGCGACCACGCGCTGGCGCAGGCGGGCGACGCCGTCCAGGGCGAGCATGACCGCTGCGCGGGTGGCGGGCGCCGGCAAACCGAGCAGCCAGCAATACGCGGCAATGAGCGCCGTCGCCGCGCAGAAGCGCGAGCGAGGGCCGAGACCGATCGCCCGGAGCAGCAAGCCAAGCCATGCGGCGATGAAGCCGACGTGGAGACCGGAGATCGACAGGATGTGGGCGAGCCCCGAGCGCGCATAGCGCTCGCGGACCTCCGCATCGAGCTCGGCGCGCCGGGCGATGACGAGCGCGTCCACGAGCGGCGCCCGGCTGCCGAACAGGCGCGCGCTCCGTGCGGCGATGCGGTCGCGCAGCCCGCCGCGCCCGCGCGGCTCCGCGTCGAGCAGGCGCACCCGGCGGGCCACGAGAATCCCGCGTTGCGCATCGCCGAGCCACGGTCCCACGACGACCCACGCCGTACCGCCGCGCGCCGCGTGGCCCTCCGGCCAGCGAATCCGGAGTGTGCCGCCGCATGGAGGGGGGCCTCCGCGAACGCCAGCCTCGACCACGCCGCCGGCGGCCGGCGCGGGGTCGTGCAGCCGCACGATCGCGGCTCGCGAGCGGTCACCCGGTTCCCGTGCCCACGCGCCGGCGCAGGTCGCTTCCCGTTCCCGCACCGCGGCCGCGCCCCACCAGAATCCGGCGACCAGCATGAGGCCCACGGCCGCCCCGACCGGAGTCCGGCGATGGAGGACCGCCGCGGCAGCGAGCACGCCCCACGCCGTTTCGCGCAGTCCCACGCCTTCGAGTCCCGCAACGAGACCCGCGCCAAAGGCGATCGTTATCCAAAGAATCGGCGGGCGCACCGAGGGGCCCGCCTCAGGCTACAGCTGGACGGGTTTCGCTCCGCAGCGCGGCGCCAGGGCGACCTTGCGGAGCGCCTCGAGCAGCGCGACGTCGAGCTTCGCCTTCTCCTGGTCGCTGCCGAGCGACAGCTCGGTGAGGATCTCCCCCTCGCGGGTGGAGACGTAGTGCGGGGTCAGGCGGTTGAGCGCGTACACGACGACGTCCCCGCGGCAGGTGTCGCAGCCGCAGAACGCGGGAAACCTGTCGCGCAAGCTGGCGTACTCCCGCTGGACGATCTCCCACGACACGTTCGTCACCCCACGACGGCAAACTCCTCTCGCCGCTCGAGCGGCCACGCCGTGAACGTCGATCCGGTCGTACCGGTGAAGCGAACGCGCCGGTAGGTCCCGAGCCAAGCGTCGGGGCCGTCCACCAACGCGACCTTGTTGGTGCGGGTGCGGGTCTGCAGCAGCCCGCCCCGCTTCGCCCGGCCTTCGACCAGCACCTCGTGCGTGGTGCCCACGAGCCCGACGTTCTTCCGCCTCGCCCCGCGGCGCACCGCGGCGATGAGCCGCTCGAGCCGTTCGGCCTGAACGTCCTCGGACACGTGATCCTTGAGCCTGACCGCGGGGGTGCCGTCACGCACCGAGTACTTGAAGGTGAACGCGTCGTCGAACTCGACCGCGTCGACGAGCGAGAGGGTCTCTTGAAAGTCGTCCTCGGTCTCGCCGGGGAACCCCACGATGACGTCGGTCGTGAGCGCCAGTCCGGGCACAGCCGCCCGCAGCGCGGCGACGACGTCGAGGAACCGGCCGCGGTCGTAGCGCCGCAGCATCCGCTTGAGGACGCGCGAGCTCCCGCTCTGCAGCGGCAGATGGACGTGCTCGCACACCGCGGGCGTCTCGGCCATCGCCGCCAGCACGCGAGGTGTGAAGTCGGTGGGATAGGGCGACGTAAAGCGCACCCGACGGATCCCGGGCACACCGCCCACCGCGTGCAGCAGATCGGCGAAATCGTGCTCACCGTCGTGATAGCTGTTGACCGTCTGGCCAAGGAGCGTGACCTCGGTGGTGCCAGACGCGGCGAGGTGCGCCACCTCACCGACCACGTCGGCCAACTTGCGACTCCGCTCGGGCCCGCGCGTCATCGGAACGATGCAGAAGGTGCACCGATAATCGCAGCCGCGTTGGACCGTCACGAACGCGGAGCACCGATCGCCGCGCAGCGGCGGGACGTCCTCGTAGTGCTCCCAGCTCTTGAACGCGACGTCGGATGCCCGCTCGCCGCCGCGCGCCCGCGCGATCAGCTCCGCGAGGCCGCGGTAGCCGTCGGGGCCGACGACCAGGTCCACCTGCGGCACCTGCTCGAGCAGCTTGGGGCCAAGACGCTGCGCCATGCACCCGACCACGCCGAGCACGTCGCCGCGCCGTTTGTGACGCTTCAGCTCCCCCATCCGCCCCAGGACGCGCTGCTCGGCGTGATCCCGCACGGCGCACGTGTTCACGAGCAGGACGTCGGCCACGGCGGGATCGTCGGTGGGAACGTACCCCTCCCGGCCGAGAATCCCGAGCAGCAACTCGGAATCCGCGACGTTCATCTGGCAGCCGTAGGTCTCGATGTAGATACGCGGCATATCAGTGCACCGTCACCTCGAAGCGAGCACGCCCGTCCCACCCGTCGCTAGGAAGATAGACGGACAGGTAGTCTTCCGTCAGGACATCCACCCGTCCGGCGAGACGCCCCGACACGACGCCGTCGGCCCGCTGCCCCGAGCGCCGCGCGCGGTACGCCCGACCCTTCGCTTCGCCCAGCTCGCGCAGCTCGCGCGCGCGCTCACGAACCAACGCGGGCGCGAGGTGACCCGCAAGTTTCGCCGCGGCCGCGTCGGGCCGCACGCTGAACGGAAAAACATGCAGGTACGTGAAAGGCAAGGCGTTCAAGAGCGTGAGAGAGGCGTGGTGATCGTCCTCGGTCTCACCGGGAAATCCCGCGATGACATCCGCGCCGAGTCCAAAGACGGGCAGCCGCGCGGCGAGCCACTCGATCCGCCCGCGGTAGGATTCGGCGGTGTACCAGTGCCGCCCCATGCGCTTTAGGATCCGGTTCGACCCCGACTGCAGGGGCGCGTGCAGGTGCGCGGCAACGTGGCGCGGCGCCTCGATGAGCAGCCGGGCGAGCGTGTCGTCCACTTCCGTCGCCTCAATCGATGACAGCCGGAACCGCACGGAAGGCGCTGCGGCAATGAGCGCTTCGAGGAGGCGGCCGAGGGACGGGGCTCGGGGTTCGGGGCTCGGGGCTCGGGCTGCAGCTCCCGAGTCCCGAGCCCCGAGCCCCGAGTCCCGCCCGTACGTCCCGATGTGCACGCCCGTCAGCACGATCTCCGCGTGGTGCGCCGCGAGGGCCCGCGCTTCCGCGATCAGCTCGGGCACCGGCCGCGACCGGTTCGCCCCGCGCGCGATGGTGGTCGCACAGAAGGTACAGTGCTCGTCGCACCCGTCCTGGATCTTGAGCCAGCCGCGGTGGCTCGCCGGGAACGCGCGCAGGACCGGGCTCGGGTGAGGTGCGGCGTAGCCCGCGGCGTGCAGCACGGCAGCGGGATCGGCCCCGCCGATGACGGCCCGCACCGACGGCAGCGCCGCGAGCGCGCCGCCGTCCAGCGCGGCGGCGCACCCCATCACGATCGTCGCGGCGCGGTCTCGTCCCGACCGGGCCACGTGGCGCACGAACCGGCGCAGCTTGGCTTCGCTCTCGTGGGTGACGGTGCAGGAATTGACGACGGTGAGATCGGCCGCGGCGGGGTCGTCGACGATGGCGGCGCCCTGATCGGCGAAGGCTTGCCGGACCAGCTCGGTGTCGTACTGGTTCGCCTTGCAGCCGAAGGTGTGGAAGTAGACGTTCACGGCCGCACGGTGAGCCCCAGCAAGACCGTCCACACGCGCTCCTTCAGCCCCCCACCCTTGCGCTCGAGGCGCTCGAGCCCGAAGTCGAGTCGCCCACGGCCGCCGGAGAACTGCTTCCCGACGCCCGTCGCTATCGCGAACTCCGTCGGCGCCTTGCCGCCCGGGCCGAACGGCATCTGCCCACCCCGCACGCCAAACCGGAAGGGCGAGGTGAGGGACCCGAGCTCCGTACCGATGGACCACGTGAACGTGTCGTAGGCGTTCGGCCCCGCCCCGGCCCAGTAGCGCCACGCCAGGGCCGCCGCGACCACCGCTTCGCTGCCGGCCCGCCACCGCAGTCCCCCGCCGAACGAAAACGGCAAGTCGTTGGTGGCGACGGTGCGGCCGCGGATGTCGGCCCGGAGTCGGTTGTCGGAACGCACCCAGGCCCCGAGGCGCAAATCGGTGGTCAGGTCGAGCAGGGCGCTGGCCGAGCCGCCCAGTCCCCCGTAGGCGATGTCGTCGCGCGCGGTCGAGTTTTTGTAGTAGGTCGTGTCGTCGAAGCGGCGCGCCGCCTGAACGCGTGTCGAGCCGGTGAGTCCGTGCACCGCCACGCCCACCGCCACGCGGTCGTGGAGGCGAGCCGCGAGGGCGAGCCGCAGGTCGGTGACCGCGCCGTCGCTCGTGATCTCGTCGGTCACGGGCACGGGGCTCCCGCGGAGGTCGATGGTGTCGCGCAGCACGACGCCGAAACTCTTGTCGAGGTAGGTCGAGAAGCCGCCGGCCAGGACGATGCGCCCCGTAACGGGCCCCCCGATGACGAGGGCCGGGAATCGCGATCCCCGCAAGGAGGCGTCCCCCGAAGCTCCGGCAAGGTCCACGGAGCGCCATGACGTACCGCCGGTGACGCCCGCCGACACGCGGCGCAGGTCGGCGACCGACGCGTCGAGCAACGGCGAGAAGGGGTCGAACGGCCCGAAGGCGCCACCGGTCGCCCGGGCGCGCACGCTCTCCCAACGCCCGGGCGTGCCGAGGCCCTGGATGCCGAACTGCGAGTCCTGCGCCCGCAGCGCCGGGGCAGCCACGAGGGCGAGCAGTGTGAGGCCGGCAAATGAGGCGCGCATCATGGAGTCCCGAAGGCGAAGCGCCGCACGTAGGTAACCCGGAGCGCCGGGCGGAAGGCGGGCGCCCGAGACGAGTAGAACCGAATCTGCGTATAGGCGGCGGCCTCGGGGACCTGCCCGAGGACGAGCGTCGTCGTGGCCGACGTGTCGCTCGCCCAGGCGCGCACGAGATTGGTGAGCTCCATCTCCACGGGCGCCGTGGAATTCAGATGCACTGTGGCGGAGCCGGAGAACGCCGAGGTGACGAACAGGGGCGACTTGGCGCCGAGGTCCGTGAGCACCGGGCGCGCCACGACTTGGAACGAATCCCCCGGCGCGCCCGGGACGGGGCCCGTGGGAACGAGCATCAAGGTCGCGCGCACGACGTTCGCCGAGTCTCGCAGGAACTCCGGGATGGTGACGCGGAGCAGGCTGCGCGCCGTGGGCACGCCGCCGACGGCGAGGTTGGAGTCGAGTCCCGGAGTCGCCGGGGTGAACACGAAGCTGTCGAACGCCGAAAAGCGCTGGGCGGTCGAGTCGCGCGGAACCCCGAGCGTATCCGGGTAGGAGAAAAACCACACGACGCGGGCATCGCGACCGGGGCTTTCCATCGAGCCGAGCGCGATGCTGGCAAGGGAGTCGCCGGCGACGCGCACACCGTACGCGACCTTCCCCGACTCCGGCACGAGGAACCGGGCCTGCGCGGTGTCGAAATCGAAGAACAGGATCAGCGACGAGTCCGCCGCCACCTGGAGCACGTGTCCCGCCGAGTCGGTGCGGATCGTGTCGCCCGTCGCCGAGTCGGTGATCTCCGGCAGGGCGAGCAGGGCGCTCAGGTTCACGCTGTCCACGATCGAATCGGCGAACCACGGCGTGAGCGCCGCAAAGGTCGTCGTCGAGTCGAGGCCCAGCGGCAGGCGATAGAGCTTGATCCACAGATTCGTCGCGTTGGTATCGCGCCGCACGATGTTGAGCTGCAGGCGGGCCGAGTCGACCGTGATGGGAACCGTCGTCGTGTCGGGCAGATGGTTGGCGACGCGCGTGAGCATCGCGTTGATCTCGAAGATGGCGCGGCTGTCGACGCCCGGGACCTCCGCGACCGGGATGGCTTCGCCCTGGTACGCCTGCAGATAACCGCTGAAGGCGGAATCGCGGGCGATCACGTCGGTGAGAATCGTATCGGCGGTCTCGATCGTGGCGCCGGGGCAATAGTTCGGGCACGTGCCGGGCGCCAGCACCTCCTCAGTGCAGGCGCCTAACGCGAGGAGGAGGGCGAGTCGGGCAGATCGTCCGCGCAGCGTCACCGGTCGAGGCTTTCCTTAGTGAAGGCATCGGGCAGCAGGGCCGCGAGGGTCCAGCGCCGCTCGCTCGTGGGACCCACCGCGATCACGTCCAGCTTGAGACCGAATTCGGCGAGCAGCTGCCGGCAGGCGCCGCAGGGCGCCGCCGGGGGGTCCACCTCGGTGGTCACCACGATCCGCCGCAGCGCCCGTGCGCCCGCCACCACCGCGGCCCCGAGCGCCATCCGCTCGGCACAGATCGTCAGGCCGTAGGAGGCGCTCTCCACGTTGCACCCCACGTACACCTGGCCGTCCGCCGCCTCGATCGCCGCCCCAACGCGGAACTCGCTGTAGGGCACCCAGGCGTGGCGCATCGCGTCCCGCGCCCGCGCCACCAGATCGGTCACGCCCACACCTCCCCGAGGAACGACGTCCCGGCCGCGAGTTGCGTCACGCCGAAGTAGTCAGCCACCGTCTGGCCCAAGTCGGCGAACGTCCGTCGGACCCCGAGGGCCGCCGGCTGCACCTGCGGGCCCAGGACCAGCACCGGCACCATTTCGCGCGAGTGATCGGTGGACGGCGTCGTCGGGTCGTTGCCGTGATCCGCCGTCAGAATCACCAGGTCGTCCTCCCGCAGCCGCCCAAGCAGCCGCGGCACCCACGCATCCAGCTCCTTGAGCCCCTCATGAAACCCCGCCACGTCGTTCCGGTGCCCCCACGTCTGGTCGAACTCGATCACATTCACGAACACGAATCCGGTCTCCAGCTCATCCAGGGCCCGCTCGATCAGCCGGTAAGCGTCCCGGTTCGTCGGCGTGTGCTCGCTGGTGATGTTCCGGCCGGCGAACAGGTCGTCCACCTTGCCAATCCCGACCCGCGGCACCTTCGCGTCCGCCAGGACGTCGAGCAGGGTCGTGTCCACGGGCTCGAGCGAAAAGTCCTTGCGGTGCGGCGTCCGGTGGTAATCGCCCGGTGCGCCGGCGAACGGCCGCGCGATCACCCGGCTCACGACGTGTTCCCCCATCAGCAGCTGGCGGGCGATTTCGCAGGCGCGGTGCAACTCCTCGAGCGGAACCGTCTCCTCGTGCGCAGCCACCTGAAAGACCGAGTCCGCCGAGGTATAGACGATCCACTTGCCGGTCCGCTGATGCTCCGCGCCGAATTCGGCGATGATCGCCGTCCCCGACGCTGCCTTGTTCGCCAGCCATCCTCGTCCGGTCCGCCGGGCGAATTCCTCGAGCAACTCCACGGGAAACCCGGTCGGGTACGTTCGGAACGCCCGCTCCAGGACGACGCCGCAGATCTCCCAGTGCCCGGTGGTGCTGTCCTTGCCCGGCGATGCCGGCTGGGCCACGCCCTGCGCGGCGGTCGGACTGACCCCGGGCGCAAGCCCGGGGATGCCGGGACTCTGCCTGCACCGTCCCAGCCCCAGTTTTTCCAGGTTCGGCAGGTTCAAACCGCCGACCACCCGCGCGACGTTGCCCAGCGTGTCCGAACCCTCATCGCCGTAGGCGGCGGTGTCGGGCGCCGGACCAATGCCGAGGCCGTCCAGCACGATGATCGCGGCCCGCCCCTGGTTCACGCATACAACCGCGGCAGACGCGGCCCCAGCGCGGTGAGCAACTCGTGCTGTACTTCGTCACTCCACGCGGCGAATTCGTCCAGCGTGATGCGCTCCTTGGCGTCTTCCCCGACGATCGTCGCGATGTCACCCACCTGCGCCTCGATCGTACCGGTCTCGACGAGCGTCATGTCCATCTGCACGAACCCGACAATCGGGCACCGCTTACCGCGCAGCAGGACCTTGGCGTTCCCAGTGACGCCGACACTGCGGCGGATGCCGTCCGCGTATCCGATGCCCAGCGTCGCGATCACCGTGTCGCGGGGCGCCTTCCAGCTCGCGCGGTAGCTCACACTTTCGCCCTGGCGCACGCGTCGCACACTCAACACCCGCGCCCGCACGCTCACCACCGGCCGGGGCTGCTCAAAGCCCTCGCCCAGCGTTCCGCCGTAGAGAAACACGCCTGGCCGCACGAGGTCGAACGCGAACCGATTGCCGCGCAGCGCCGCCGCGCTGTTGGCGACGTGCAGCAGGGCCGGTCGCCGCGGGAAGCGGCGGACCGCCTCCTGAAACCGCTCGAGCTGCAGCTCGGCCGTGCCGTCGAACCTGTCGGCGGAATGAAAATGCGTGTAGCATCCCTCGAACGCGGGGGTATTCACTGCGTCCCCGATCTCATCCACCTCATCCCAGCGCACGCCGGCGCGTCCCATGCCCGTGTCGATCTCGACATGAAAAGCGCGATCACCGCGCGTGGTCCACTCGAGGATGCTGCCGGCGTCGCCCAAGGCCGGCGTCAGGCCGTGTTGGTCGTACTGGTCGAACAACCGGGCGTGGGTCGGCATGAACACGAGAATCGGCCGCGTGATCCCGGCGGCCCGCAATTCGGCGCCCTCTTCGATCGTCGCGACGCCGTATCCCCAGGGGTCGAGCGGCTCCAAGGCCCTAGACACAGCGACGGCTCCGACCCCGTACGCGTTCGCCTTGACGACAGGGAGGAGCCGTGCGCCCGCGGCCCGTGCCACGGTGCGGGCGTTGTCGACCAGGGCATCCAAGTCGACTTCAATCCAGGCTCGGCTGCCCTTTCCGCTCATTGACACGCTCACAGGCGCGGGTATGATACCCCGCCCGGAGGCTAAATGCAAGGCGATTCAGCGCTTGGACGTGCTCTCGCTCTCGTGCGCGACCTGCGGGCACGCTGTCCGTGGGACCGCGCGCAGACCGCGCAGACACTCCGTCCCTACCTGGTCGAGGAAGTGCTGGAGCTCGACCACGCGATCCACACCGACGACCCCGAGGCGCTCCGCGATGAGCTGGGCGACGTGCTGCTGCACCTCGCGTTCCAGATCGTGATCGGCGAGGAGCGATCGCAGTTCAACGCCGAGGTGGTGACGCGGACGCTCGAGGAGAAGATGTGGCGGCGCCACCCGCACCTGTACGCCGGGGCGCGAGGGTCCGACCACGCTACGTGGGAACTGGCGAAGCGCCGGGAGCCCCGCGCCGGAGGAAAGCGCGGCACACTCGCGGGACTGCCTCCGACGCTCCCTCCCCTCCTCATGGCCTACCGGCTGCAGGAGCGCGCCGCGGGCGTGGGGTTCGACTGGCCGGATGCGGCGGGGCCAATGGACAAGGTGAAGGAAGAGATCGCCGAGGTGGAGCAGGAACACACCAAAGGCGTCCGTCTGGAAGAAGAGCTCGGCGACCTGTTGTTCGCCGTCGTAAACCTCGCGCGCAAGCTCGGCCTCGAACCCAACAGGGCGCTCGAGCGGGCGAACGCCAAGTTCACGCGCCGGTTCGAAGCGGTGGAACAGCTCGCCGGAGAACGCGGGCTGGACGTGGGTAGAGCGAGTCTCGAAGAGCTGGATGGGCTCTGGGAAGAGGTGAAATCAAAGGGCGGTTAGTCTTTATACGGATCGAATTCATCCGCCCCCGCCATGACGACGATCAGCGGGCGGAGCACGTGCAGCACCTCTACAGTAGGCCCCTGCGCCGCGAGCACGTCCGTGAGCCGGCGGTAGACGTGCGGGCTCTCATCCGTGCCGCCGCCGCGCAAGACGACGCCCTTGCGCTGCACCCACTCGAGCATCATCTCGCGAGAGATCGCGCCGGGCTTGATCACCTGCCCCCGCCGCGTGCGCTTCCCCGCCGCGGCGGTCCGGCTCATCACGCGACCCGCGCCGTGGACGGTCGAGAACAGGGCCCGCGCCTGCACGTCGCGCACGGCGGGATCATCCGTCGTGGCACCGCGGATGATCACGGCATCGTCGCCCATGGAGCCGCCCACGAATCCCAGCTGGCCCGGGAACGCCGGTGTGGCACCTTTGCGCACGACGTGAAACCGCTCGCCCCCGTGCTCCTCGACCCACGCGAAGTTGTGGTGGTTGTGGACCAGGGCAACCTCGCGGCCCCCGAGGAGCTGGACCACCTTGCGCGCCACCCACTCCCGCCCTGCGTAGGCGTAGCGCCCGGCGAGGTTCATGAGCTGCCAGTACGCATCGCCGATAGGGCTCGAGACGTCGAGCAGCGTCTCCCGCTCCGGGACGCGCTCACCCCACGCCTTGTTCTGGCTCAGCGCCAGGAAACCGTGCGCCACCCCGAACCCGAAGCCACGGGACCCGAAGTGCACGCCGACCCAGATCCGGTCGTCCTCGTCCGCGAAGACGTCCACGTAGTGGTTGCCGCTGCCCACGGTCCCGAGCTGGGCCCGCGCCTTGCTGCGGAGCCGCTCGCGCTCGTGGTTCCCCGGCACGGCGTCCCATGCCGCGTCCGCGAACAGCGGGTCTTCCGTGGGGGCATCCTGCGCCTGGTTCTTCCGCCCCATGCCGAACGAGAGGGTCGCCTGAATCTCGTCGGCCAGTGCGCCCAGGCGGCCGTCGAGCTGCGGCCGGGTGAGGTCCGTGCGGATCGCCGCATTGCCGCAGGCGATGTCGAACCCGACGCCCACGACCGACACCTTATCGCGGTAGGCGGCGACGCCACCGATGGGCATGACGTAGCCCAGGTGCCCGTCGGCCATGAGGGCGACGCGCTCGGCGCGGCTCGCCACGTCGCGCAGCTGGGCAAGGGTGTTCGGCTCGTGCTGTCCGAAGATCTGAGGCGTGACCATCCCACCTTCATCTTACATCGGGATGAGCCGGACTTTCAGGGCCAGAGCTTGTACAAGGTCCGGGGAAACGCGATCGCTTCCCGGATGTGCGGAATCCCGCAGATCCACGCCACGGTCCGCTCGACGCCGAGCCCGAAGCCCGCGTGGACGAATGTGCCGTACTTGCGGAGGTCGAGGTACCAGCCATACGCCTCGACTGGAAGCCCCTCCTGCTTGATGCGCGCCACCAGCTTGTCGTAGTCGTCTTCGCGCTGGCTCCCCCCGATGATCTCGCCGTAGCCGTCGGGCGCCAGGCAGTCGTTGTTCAGCACCGTCCGAGGATCGTCGGGGTTCTCCTTCATGTAGAAGGCTTTGACGTGCTTGGGATAGTTGAACACGAACACCGGGCGATCGTACTGTTTGGCGAGCAGCGTCTCGTCGTCGCCGCCCAGGTCCCGTCCCCACGCCATGTCCGAGCCCAGCCCCTTGAGCTTTTCCACGGCGTCGGTGTAGGAAATGCGGTGAAACGGGGGCGCGACCCGCTCGAGCGACGCGGGGTCACGCTCCAGTTCGGCCAGCTCGGCCTTCCGCCGGTCGAGGCACCGCGCCACGACGTAGGAGACGAACTCCTCCTGCAGCCGCATATTGTCGTTGGAGTCGTTCCAGGCGACCTCGGGCTCGACCATCCAGAACTCCGTGAGGTGCCGCCGCGTCTTGGATTTCTCGGCGCGGAAGGTCGGCCCGAAGCAATAGACTTTACCGAGGGCCGCCGCGGCCGCCTCGACGTACAGCTGGCCGGTTTGGGCGAGATACGCCTTGCCGAGGTCGAAGTAGTCGGTCGCGAACAGCGTCCCGGCGTGCTCGCCGATCGAGCCGGTGAGGATGGGCGTGTCCACCAGCACGAAGTCGCGCTCGTAGAAGAAGTCACGAATCGCTTGGATCACTTCGTGGCGCACGCGGGCGATCGCCACCTGGCGCCGCGAGCGGAGCCAGAGATGGCGGTGCTCGAACAGGTAGGCGGTGCCGTGCTCCTTGGGCGTGATCGGGAAGTCGAGGCTCGGCCCGATGATGACGAGGTCCGAGGCCGTCAGCTCCACGCCACCGGGTGCGCGGGCGTCGGCGCGTACCACGCCCGTGACTTCCACGGATGTCTCCTGGGTGAGCCGGCCGAACGCGTCCCATGCGGCGTCGGGCACTTCTTTCTTGGAGAGAACCACTTGCAGGTAGCCCGTGCCGTCCCGCAGCACCACGAAGGCGATTTTGCCGCTCGAGCGCGTGGTTGCCACCCAGCCGCGCACGGCAACGGTCCGGCCGACCAGCGGCGGCAGCGCTTCGATGCGATGACGTTCCGGCATAGGCGCGGCATACTAGTGGCGGCCCTGTGGGCTGTCAACGCGACGGCGTGCATCCCCACCGTCAAGCTCGGCCCCGCCCGCCAGGAGCCCGGCTGGCCCGCCTATCTCGGCGGCGCGCGGCACGACGCCGCGGCGGGTGAAACCCTCAACCCCGATCCCCGCCCCCTGTGGCGCACCACCGTCGGCCGCGCCGTCCGCGGCAGCCCCGCGTTCGGGGAAGCGATCCTCGCCGTCGGCACCGCCGATCGCACCGTCGTCCTGGTGGATCGCGCGAGCGGCGACGTGCTGTGGCGCCAGCGGCTGGACGGAACGATGCGGGCCGGCCCGTTGCTCGACGGGGATCGCCTCTACGTTGCCACCGAGGCGCAACCGGACGGACGGGTGTACGCGATCCGGCTGCGCGATGGCGTGAAGATCTGGCGTACGCGGGTCGGCAGCGTCGCCGCGCCGCTCGCATACGACGGCGACGCGCTGTACGCGGGAACGGAAGGGGGAGCCGTTGTGCGCCTGGATCCCGAGGGCGGGCGCGTTGCGTGGCGGCGCATGCTGCACGGCGCGATCCGCGCCGCCCCAGTCCCGACGCCGCATGGCCTCGCCGTCGTCACGACCGCCGACACGCTGTATCTGCTCGACCGTGCGACCGGCGAGGTGCGCGCTCGGCTCGCCACGGCCGGCGCCGTGCTGGCGACGCCGGCGACGGACGGCCGGCGCATCTACCTCGGCACGACGGGCGGACGCGTGGTCGCGGTGGACCTGCCACAGCTGACGGTGCACTGGGAGCGCGCTGCCGGGGACGCCGTGTACGGCGCGCCCGCCCTCGCCCACGACACGCTGTACGCCCTCACCCGCGACGGCCGGCTGTGGCTCATCCCGGTGGAGCACCCGGCGGCGGCGCGAAGCTACACGCTGGGCATCGTCGCGACGGCCGGGCCGACACCGATCGTCCCGGGCGTGCTGGTGGGGAGCGTCAGCGGCGAGATCCTGCTCGTGGACCGGGCGAGCGGGACCATCCTGTGGCGGGCCCAGGTAGCGGGGCCGATCGAGGAGCCGCCCCTGGTGCAGGGCCGGCAGCTGGTCGTCGTGGCGGGCCGCGGCGATATTCACGCGTATCGATGATGCGCTCGACCTGGCTCCTTGCAGCCGCGCTGCTCGCCCCCCCTCCACGGCTCCTAGCCCAGCGTGAGGATGTTGTCGGTCGCTACGACGCTAGGTCGTACGTAAGAAACGAGCAGGACATACAACGTACAACGTGGCATCGTACCACGGTCCACTATGGCAAATGGCTCACCGCGGGCGCCGTGGTGACGTTCACGCTGATGGCCGCCCACGAGCACCGCTTTTCACGCCGCGACTGGGACGAGCTGCTCGCGATCTGTCGATCCGCCGACGACGCGTGCGCCCGCGGCAGCGACGGGCGCTATGTGCGAACCGACGCCGAGCTCGCCTACCAGCACTCGCTCTTTTATGACCGCCGCGCCAACCGCCGGCTGCTGGGCGCCCAGGCCAGTCTCCTCGTGACGGCGACGCTGTTCATCCTCGACCTACGGCGGGGCGACGACGGGCCGGACAACATTCCATTTGCGCCATTGCGGGTGACGGCCAGCCCCGCGGAAGGGCGGTTGCACGTGGGGATGCGGCTCGCGTTCTAGGGGGCCATTGGCCCTTGGCTGTTGGCCAACGGCTAAGGGCCAACGGCCAATAGCCAACGGCCTCACCCCACCCGAAACAGTTCGAACCCCCGCTCATACCGCGCCACAATCCGTTCGCGGTAGGCGGCGTGCTCGCGGCGTTCCAGCGCCGGGTCGCGGGCGATGATTTCCGCGGCCGCGTGGCGCGCCGCTTCGAGCAGCGGGAGATCGGTCTCCAGATTTGCGTAGCGCAACGGCACGCCGCCCGACTGGCGCGCGCCCGCAAGCTCGCCCATGCCCCGCTCGTGCAGGTCGAGCTCCGCGATCTTGAAGCCGTCCGTCGTTTCGCAGAACGCCTCGAGGCGCGGCGTCGCCTCCGGCACGTTCGACAGCAGGATGCAATGGCTCGCCGCCACCCCGCGCCCCACGCGACCCCGCAGCTGGTGCAGCTGCGCGAGCCCGAAGCGCTCCGCATGCTCGATCAGCATCACGGTCGCATTCGCGACGTCGATCCCCACCTCGATGACGCTCGTCGCCACCAGGACCTGGACGACGTTGTCGCGGAACTCGCGCATCGTGGCGTCGCGCTCGTCGGCCTTCATCTTCCCATGCACGAGGCCAACGCGGAATTCCTGAAACGCCTTCCCGAGCGTCTCGGCCATCGTGGTGGCGGCCTTCAGGTCGGCGCGCTCCGATTCCACGATGACGGGATAGACGACGTACGCTTGCCGCCCCGCGCCGCACTCGCTGCGAATGAACTCGTAGATCTTGCTCCGCGCGGCATCGGTGCGCAGCGCCGTCTTGACCTCGCCGCGTCCCGGAGGGCGCTCGCGAATCTGCGTGACGTCCAGGTCGCCATAGAGGGTGAGCGCCAGCGACCGAGGGATCGGCGTCGCGGTGAGCAGCAACACGTCCGGGGCGTCCCCCTTCTCGACCAGCGCGGCCCGCTGCTCGACCCCAAACCGGTGCTGCTCGTCGATCACCGCGAGGCCGAGGCGCCGGAAGGTCACCGACTCCTGAATCAGCGCGTGCGTGCCCACCACCAGCCGGGCGCCGCCCTCGCCGATCCGTTTGCGCGCCGCCGCCTTCTCCGCCGCGGTCATCCGGCCGAGCAACAACTCCGGCCGGACCCCGAGCGGCTCGAGCAGGCGGGTGAGCGTGGCCTCGTGCTGCTCGGCGAGGAGCTCCGTCGGGGCCATGATCGCCGCCTGGTAGTCGTTTTCGGCAGCGAGCAGCATCGCGAACAGGGCCACCACCGTCTTGCCCGTGCCCACATCGCCCATCAACAGGCGGTGCATCCGCAACGGCGCCGTCATGTCATCGGTGATCTCGCGGACGGCGTGACGTTGGTCGGCCGTGAGCTCGAACGGGAGGTGCTCCTTGAGGCGCGTCGTCAGCTCCCGCTTCAGCGTGAACCGGATCCCCGCCCGGGTGCGCTTGGCGAGATGGCGCGCCCGCGCCTGCACGAGCTGCTGATCGAACAGCTCGTCGAACGCGAGGCGCCGCCGTCCCGGCTCGACCTCCGCCACCGCCCGCGGCCGGTGCAGCAGCGCGAGGGCGGCGCGCAGCTCGATCAGGCCGTGCTGCTCGCGAAACGGCGGCGGGTGTGGATCGGCCACGAGCGGCAGCAACGCGTCGAGGTGCTGCTGCACCAGCGCGCGAATCTGACGGTGGGTGAGCCCTTCGGTCGCGGGATACACCGGTAACACCAGGCCGCGGCCGGGCGCCTCGTCGCCCGCGTCGCCCGCCTCGGCGAGAACGATGAATTCCTGCGGCACGAGCTGCCGCCCGTGGTAGTAGCGCACCGGACCCGTCACGAGGAGCAACTGGCCCTTCCGGATCTGGCGCTCGAGAAACGGCCGGCCCGGCCACGCACATTCGAGCAGGCCGCTGTCGTCCTTCAGCACCGCGCGAAACACCCGCAAGCCCCGGCGCGTGGGGAGCACGCCCGTGTTCACGACCCGGCCCACGCACGTCACCTCGCGTCCCACGTCGGCGCGCGCCAACGGCGTGACCGTCGTGGCGTCGAGGTACCGGTGCGGCACATGATAGAGGAGGTCGCCGACGGTCCGGATGCCGAGCCGCGCCAGCGCGTCGGCGCGCTTGGGGCCCACGCCCTTCAGGTACTTGACCGACGTCGTCAGGGTCAGCGACATCTCAGGGCAGGCCGTGGCGGCGGCGCCAGGCCCATTCCGCCGCGAAGGCGGCGATCGCGACCACAAACAGCCACCAGCGGTCGCGCAGGCCGACCTGCGCCAGGCGTCCCTCGGGCGCGCCCGGCTGCGCCGCGAGCGCCGGCGCCGCCGGGCGCCACTCGTCGGAGTACTCCTCGACGGCGACGACACCGCGCTCCGGCCCGCCGCTGAGAGCGTAACGGTACTCGCCGGGCGGGAGTCGCAGCTCGGCGCGTCCGGCAGCGTCGAACCGCAGCGTGTCCCTGCGCGTGCCGGCCGAGTCCTGTAGGTCGACCGCCAACGGCCGCGGCACTTGCGCGCCGGTCCACCGCCACGCGAGAGGCACACCGTTCGGGACCTCGAGCGTGACGGGCACAGCCCGCTCTCCCCTCGCCGCTCCCTGCCCGCCCAGCAGCCAATCGGCGAGCGCGGCCACGAGCTCGCGATACGCTTCCTCCGCCACGCCCCCGCGAAACGCCCAGCGCCACAGCCCAGCCGCCGTCACGGTGGCGCGGCGCGTGCCATCCCGCTCCGCGAGCATCACGATCGGCCGTGGCGGCCCCCGGCGCGCCAGCCGTGCGGTGAGTGCCGTAACCGCGCCCGAGGCGCGCGCGCCGGTGAGGGGGGGGGGGGGCGTGGCACCGACGCCGGCGGCGGGGGGAAGCGAGTCCCACGCGATTCCCGCCAGGGCCGACGCGAGGGGAGAGGCGCCGGGGCGGTCCACATACCAGTCGCCGGCCGGGCCGTTCTCGCGCGGCCAAAGCAGCAGAGCAGCGGAGCCGGCATAGCGCCGCGCACGCTCCGGGTCGCCCCCCAGCACGACGAGGCGGGCGCCACGCCCCGCCCGCGCGAGGTCGGCCGGAGACACCGGGGCGAGGGTCGCCGCGTCGCGCCAGCGACCCGGCTCCGTCTCCGCGAACGCTCGAACGGGGACGCGCGCCACGTCGCTCAGGGTGCGCGCCAGAAAGCGCGTCTCCCAGTCGGGAGGCGATGCGAAGATCACCGCGGCGGGCTGCGAGCTCACCTCCACCACGAAGCGCCGCGCGTCGTCGCGGGGCTCGGCGTCCCCCACACCCTCCAGGCGCACATCCACCACCGACCACCCTACGGGGACTCGGGACACCGGAATGGCAACGTCCGTGGAGAGCACACCGCTGTCGGGCAGGTGCACGAGCCTCGAGACCAAGCGACGACCGCCGACGCTCACCGTCAGTGCCGGTGCACGCGCCGCCTGTCCCCATTCCCCTGTCCCCGCGGTTCCGTAGCTCACCTTGAGCCGGAGCGTGTCGCTGCTCGCCAGCCGCCGCTGACCCTCCACGCTGGCGACGAACGCGTCGCGAAACGGCGTCCGCGGGAGGACGATCACGCGCGGCCGGCGTCGCAGGTCGGGCGCGACGGCGGTGAGGTCGTCCACGGCGCCGTCGGTCACGACGATCACCTCGCCGCCGCGGGCAGCGGCCGCCTCGAGCGCCGGGGCGAGGTGGCTCACTCCCTCCGCCGGCGGCGTGGTGTCGAACGCGGCCACGCGGTCGCCGAAGCGCCCCCCGGTGGCTCCCCCCCCCCCCCGCCGCGCGAGGGCGCGCGCGGTGTCGAGCGCCGCGCGCCACGACGCTCCTCCGGCGGTCATGCTGAGCGAGGCGTCGAGGAGGACCACCGGCTGGACGCCGGGGGGGAGCGGGTGCGTCGTGACCGGATTCCACAGCAGGAGGACGAGCGCCGCGATACCCGTCGCGCGCAGCGCCACGAGCTGCGGCGTCAGGCGACGCACGCCAGCGCCTCCGCGACGGTGAACCTCGCGTCGTGGAGAGCCCGCCCCACGATCGCCCCGGCCAGTCCCGCCCGGCGGACGGCGCGGAGATCGTCGAGCGAGGCGACGCCGCCGGACACGATGACGTCGAGGCCCGACTGGGCTAGTCCGCTCGCACCGACCACGTCAGGCCCCGCGAGCATCCCGTCACGCGCCACATCGGCGTAGATCACGGTGCGGGCGCCCTGGGCGTGGACGCGGCGCGCCAGCGCGGTCGCGGTGGTGGGGGCCGAGGCCGGGAGCGGGGAGGCGCGGGGCGCCAAGTGACCGTCTCGCGCGTCGATGCCGACGGCGACGCGCTCGGGTCCGTAGCGCGCGAGGAGTCGGTCGAGGAGCGCCGCGTCGACGGCCCCCTGCGTGCCCAGGACGACGCGGGCCGCACCCCAGTCAAGCATCTCCGCGATCGCCGCCTCCGTCGCGAGGCCGCCGCCGACCTGGACGCGCACACGGGCCGCGGCGGCGCGCAAGACGGCGCGGGCCAACTCGGCGTTAGCCCCGCGCCCCAGGGCGCGATCCAGATCGACCAAGTGGATCCACCGCGCCCCCGCGCGCACCAAGCGCTCGACGGCGGCGAGCGGGTCGGCGTCCGCGGCCGGCGCGCGCGCCACGCGCCCGCCCTGGACGTCAACGGCGGGGTAGAGCTCCACGGTTGTGGGGAAAACTACTCGACGCGGGCGGTGCCTGCGCCAGCCTTGGGGGGGCCGGGGGGCGGGGGGGGCGAGGAAACACGGCGCGGCTCGAGCTCGGCGAGCAGCCGGGTCCGCAGGCTGTCGAACTGTTGTTTCAAGTCGGGCGGCACGCCCTGCACCGGGCCCGCGTCCTTGCGTTGCGGATTCGTGGCCCGGCCGTTCACGAGAAACTCATAGTGGAGGTGCGGGCCGGTGGAGAGGCCGGTCGAGCCGACGTAGCCGACGGTCTGCTCCTGCGTCACCTGCTGCCCCAGGTGCAACCCCTTGGCGAACTTGGAGAGGTGGCCGTAGCGCGTGCGGATGCCGCTGGCGTGCCGAATCTCGACCAGGTTGCCGTAGCCCCCCTCGCGACCGGCGAAGGTGACGATCCCGTCGGCCGTGGCCCGAACCGGCGTCCCCCAGGCGGCGGCGTAGTCGGTGCCTTGGTGCGACCGCCACCGATTGAGGATCGGGTGATAGCGTCCTCCGAAGCGGCTCGAGATGCGGCGGTATTGCAGCGGGGCGCGCAGGAAGGCGCGTCGCAGCGAGCGCCCCCGCTCGTCGTAGAAGCCGCCGCGCCCCAGGTCGCCTTCAAAATAGAAGGCGTAGCTGGGCGTGGCAGCCACGTCGACCCGCGCGGCGAGGATCCGCCCCAAACGGCGCTCTCCATCCGGCGACTCGAGCCGCTCGATCAGCACCTCGAAGCGGTCTCCCGGGCGGATGTCGCGCGTGAAATCCACTTGCCAGTCGTACACGTCGGCGATCGCCCAGGCGAGGGCCACGCGCTCCTTGCCGGGAAGGAAGGTGTCGGGGAGGGCGCCGTCGAGCGCGTCGTAGAGGTTCGACGCAATGATGCCGCTGGCGGGCAGCCGCGTCACGGTCCACGGAATCGTCTCGACGACCTCGCGCCACCCCGAGTCCCCGCCGAGCCGCGTCATCCAGAGGCGCACCTCGGGGCCGGTACGGACGCCGAGGCGGGGGGGGGGAGGGGGGGGGGGCGAGAGTGGGGCGACCGAATCGCCGCGCACGCGGCGGAACTGGAAGACGAGCCCCGGCCGCAGCCGGCGAGCGTCGAGCGCCCGCGTGGCGCCGAGGAACGCGGCGTACTCGCGGCCGGTGATGCCGGCGCGCGTGAGCAGGTCCGACAGCGTTTCCCGCGATCGCAGCGTGTCCGCCCACTCGTCATAGGCGCGGGTAACGACGATGGCGCGCGCCGTCAACGCGCGGCGGGCGGGCCACGCCCCGTGCGCGCTCCACAGCAGTGCGCTCGTGGCGAGGACTCCCGCGACGACGTAGTGACTGGCGCGCCAGGGCGAGGCCATCAGTCCATCTGACGGCGGATGAACGTAGGAATCTCCATCTCGTTCAGCTCCGGATTCCCCGGCGCGCCCGGCGGCGGCGTCGCGGGGCGCTTGGATCCCCCCCCCACTTCGGCCGGCTTTGCGAAGCCCGGCGGCGGCGCGGGGGTCGGGCGTGGCCCGCGCTCGCGGAACGGCAGGACGCCCGGGGCCGACCGGCCCGCGGCGCCCGCCTCGGCGAGCGCGCCGGTCTTGTCGAACCCGGTGGCGATCACCGTGATCCGCACTTCGCCGTGCATCGCCGGGTCGTTGACCGCGCCGAAGATGATTTCGGCGTCGTCGCCCGCGGCGTCGTGGATCGCCTCGCTGATCTGGGTGACTTCCCCGAGCGTCAGGTCCTCGCCGCCGGTGATGTTGATGAGGACGCCCGTCGCGCCCGCGATGGAGATGTTGTCGAGTAACGGGCTCGAGATGGCCTGCTGGGCGGCTTCCATCGCGCGGTTTTCCCCGCGCCCGGTGCCGGTGCCCATCAGCGCCGCGCCGCCGTTTTGCATGACGGTGCGCACGTCGGCGAAGTCCACGTTGACGAGACCGGTGACGCAGATGAGGGACGAGATGCCCTGCGTCGCGTGCAGCAGCACTTCGTCCGCCTTCTTGAGCGCGTCCTGGAACGGGATGCCCTTCCCCACCACCGCGAGCAGCCGTTCGTTGGGGACGACGATCATCGTATCCACGTGCTTCCGCATCTCGGCGATGCCCATTTCGGCCTGGCGCATGCGCTTCCGCCCCTCGAACAGGAAGGGCTTGGTCACGATCCCGATCGTCAGGGCGCCGAGGTCGCGCGCCACCTGCGAGATGATGGGAGCCGCGCCGGTACCGGTGCCGCCGCCCATGCCGCAGGTGACGAAGACGAGGTCCGCCCCCTGGAGGGCGTGCAGCACCTCGTCGCGGTTCTCCTCGATCGCCTGGCGCCCGATTTCGGGCCGCGCCCCGGCGCCGAGGCCGCGCGTGAGTTTCTTGCCGATCTGGACTTTGACGTCGGCCTTGTTGTTGAGGAGCGACTGGGCGTCGGTGTTCACGGAGATGAACTCCACGCCGCCGACGTGCTCGTCGATCATGCGATTCAAGGCATTGCCGCCGCCGCCGCCCACGCCGACGACCTTCATCCGCGCGTTCTGCGTGACCGTTTCTTCGAGTTCGAAGATCATGGCTCTCCCCGAGTGCCCGTGATCAGAAGAAGTCTTGCAGCCACCGCTTGAGCGGCCCGAACCATTTGTCCACGCCCGTCCCGCCGAATAACACGCCCGGTGCCGCGCCGTGCGCCATCTTGCGCGCCGCGTACAGCACCAGCCCGACCGGCACCGCATAGCGCGGCGCCTGCACGCTGTCCACGAGGCCCGAGATCCCGAGCTCGGGGTGCCCCGCGCGCACCGGCGCCGCGAACGCCTCGCGCGCCAACTCCGCCATCCCGGGCAGGTGCGCCGTGCCGCCCGTGAGCACCACGCCCGCGGGCAGCCGCCCCGCCCCGTACCCCGCCCGCTCGAACTCGCGGCCCACCAGCTGGAAGATCTCGTCCACGCGCTGATGGATGATGTGCGCGACCAGCTCACGCGACGCCTGCCGCGCCCCCTGGCCGGCCGTGGACGGCAGGTTGATCATCTCCGCGGCGTCGACCAGCGGGGTATACGCCGCCCCGTGTCGCTCCTTCAAGCGCTCGGCGTCGGCCTGCGTCACGCTGAGGCCCTGGACCAGGTCGTTCGTAACGTGCGCGCCGGCGTACTTGAGCGACGCCAGGTGCCGGATCTTCCCTTCGTGGAAGATCGCAACGCCGGTCGAGTTGCCGCCCACTTCGACCAGCGCGACGCCCAGCTCCTTCTCGTCGTCGGTCAGCACCGCGTACGACGCGGCGAGCGGCTCGAGCACCAGGTCGGCAACGCGATAGCCGGCGCGCTGCACGCTCTTCCGCAGGTTCTGCGCGGCGGTCGACTGTACCGTCACCAGGTACATCTCGACCTCGAGCCGCGTCCCCGTCATGCCCACGGGGTCCGAGATCCCGCGCTGCTGGTCCACGATGTACTCCTGCGGGATGTCGTGCAGGAGCTCGTGATCCCGGCCGAGCGAGACGGCCCGCGCCACCTCGTTCACGCGCCCCACGTCTTGGGCGCTGATTTCCTCGCGGCTCACCGCCACGACCCCCGCGGAGCCGCGCGCCGACACGTGCTCGCCGGCGATGCCGCAGGTGACGTCCGCCACCTTCACGCCCGCCATCCGCTCGGCGTCCTTCAGCGCGGCGGCCACCGAGCGGGTCGTCTCATCGATGTCCCGCACCATGCCGCGCCGCACGCCGCCGTTCTTGGCCAGGCCCACGCCCAGCACCTTGGCCAGCGGGGAGCGCGGCAGATCCCCCACCACCTCCGCGATCACCGCGCACGTCTTCGTGCTGCCGAGATCGAGCCCGGCGACGAGACGCCGCTCCGTCATGATGCGCGCGCCTTCCGGCGCACGACCACTTGTCCGGCGTAGCGCGCGTCCAATTCCGCATACGGGCGCGCTTTCGCGGCCAGATCTCTTGCCACCAGTACCACGGCCTCCACGACCTCCGGTCCGGCACCGCGCGCCAGCAGCACGCGATGGGACCCTAATTCCAGAAGTACGTCGCCGCGTCCCGGTCCTCCCCTGCCCTCCGGGTACCGTCGCGCGGCATCGATGTCCTGAAACAGCGCCGGATCGAACGCCTGGACCCGGGCCAGCACTTGCGCGACGCCGCTGTCGGCGACCTGGGCGATGGGGAGATCGAGTCCTCCCCCGGCCCGGGCCGGATCGAACGGCAACGGGCGCCCCGCCGCGTCCATCGCCACGAGCCCGCCCGCGGCGAGCACCAGCGCGACCGGCACCACCTCCCGCACGATCACCTTCAAGGCCGCCGGGAGACGGCGCGCCACTCGCGCGTCCGCCACGCCGGCGAGCCCCCGCACCCGATCGGCGAGCAGGTGCGTGTCGTCAAACACGCTCGCCTCGGGCGCGAGCCGCAACGCCGCCAGCACCGCGTCGGGATCGAGGTTCCGCACCCCGACTACCTCGACCTGCCGGACGCGAAAGAACGCCAACCGGCGGAGCACCGGCGGAGCCGCGAGCCACAGCACCAACGTCGCCACGACCGCAGCGCCCCAGGCCAACGCGCGCCGCGACAGTCGCGGCACCCGGAGCTGCCACGTCACGGCCGCTTCCCAAGCTGCTCCAGCAACTCCGGCCCGACGCGCGTCACATCTCCCGCGCCCAGCGTGAACACGACGTCGCCCGGGCGCACGGCCCGCGCCACCTGCGCCGCGAGCCCCGTCCGCTCGCGCGCCGCGATCGTCGTCGCGCCGGCGCGTATCGCGCCATGCACCACCAGATCATGCGTCACACCGGCCAGCGGCTGCTCGCGCGCTCCGTAGATCGGGGCCACGACGACCACGTCCGCCGCTGCCAGCGCCTCCCCCAGCGCCGCACCGTGCAGCGCGGTCCGCGAGTAGAGGTGGGGCTGGAACACCGCGACCACCCGCCGGCCAGGAAATGCCTGACGCGCGGCCGCCAGCGTTGCCGCCACCTCCGTCGGGTGGTGGGCGTAGTCGTCCACTACCGTCACCCCGCCCACGTCGCCCAACCGCTCGAACCGCCGCCCCACGCCGCCGAACGCCGCCAAGGCCTGCGCACCTGCGGCGACGTCCGCGTCGAGCGCGTGCAGCGCGGCCAGCGCCGCCGCCGCGTTGCGCAGATTGTGGAGTCCCGGCACCGCGAGCCGGAGCGTCACGGTTGATCCACCGGGCAATTCCACCGCCGCGCGCGAGCCCGCCGGCTCGTGCACGACGTCGCGGATCCGCACGTCGGCATTCGCGCCCACCCCGACTCGCCACACCGGCACCGCGAGCCGCGCCGCCACGCGTCCCGCACCCGCGTCGTCGCCGCCGACGATCACGCGCCGGGCGCGCCCGGCGAATTCCACAAAGGCATCCTCGAGTGCGGCCACCGTACCGTAGCACTCGAGATGGTCGGCCTCGACGTTGTTCACCACCGCCACGGTCGGCGTCAACGAGAGGAACGCGCGGTCGAACTCGTCGGCCTCGACCACGAACAGGTCGCGCGAGCCGACCCGGGCGTTTCCCCTCCACGCAGCGACGCGGCCGCCGGCGAGTCCCGTGGGGGTTCGCCCGGCGGCCGTGAGTGCCTCCGTGACCATCACCGTGGTGGTCGTCTTACCGTGTGTCCCCGCGACCGCCACGAGGGTCCCGCCAGCCACCAGCTCCCCCAGCGCGTCGGCGCGGCGCACGACCGGAAGGCCCAGGGCCCGCGCTCGCTCCAACTCGGCGTGGTCCCGCGGCACCGCCGCTGTAACCACCACCGCCCGGGCTCCCACCAGGTGACCCGGGTCATGCCCCCGCAACACCTGCACCCCCAAGGCTGCCAAATCGGCGGCGCCTGAGGTGTCTGAATCGCATCCCGTTATGGCCACCCCGAGGTGCCTGGCGATGAGCGCCAGCCCGCTCATCCCCGCCCCGGCTATGCCCATGAAGTGGATAGGGCGGGGATCCCCGGGTCGAAACAAGGTCATCTGTGGTGGGCTAGTATAGCGAATCTACTAAACTTGCGAAAGAGCTTGAGGTTAGCCGAGGAGTGTCAAAATCCTCGACATGATGGCCCGGGCGGCGTCGGGGTGGCCCCGTCCCCGGGCGACGGCGGCGAGCACCGCGAGTCGGCGGGGGTCACGCGCCAACGATAGCGCGATGCGTGCGAGTGATTCGGGTGACAGGTCGCGCTCGGCGAGCAACACGGCGGCACCGGCATCCGCGAGCGCGCGCGCGTTCACCGTCTGGTGATCGGCGGCCGCGGTTGGCAGCGGCACCAGCACACTCGGCTTCCCCCACGCGCACAGCTCGGCGACGGTCATGGCCCCGGCGCGACAGACGACCAGATCAGCAGCGGCATACGCTGGCGCCATCGGATCGAAGAACGCGCGCACGGCGACGCGCCCCGGCACGGCCAGCGACGCGTAGCGCGCCTGGTGCGCCGCACCAGTGCCCCACAATACATTCACATCGCCGAGCAGATCCCCACCCGCCCCACCCGTCCCACCCGCCAGCGCGCCCGCGATCGCATCGTTGAGCGCGCGCGCTCCCTGACTGCCCCCGAAGGCGAGCAGTGTGGGGCGGCTGGGTTCGAGGCCGAACGTCGCGAGCGCCGCCGCGCGGTTGGGCGGCGTTGCGGGCGGAGGCGCGATCGGGTTCCCGAGTGCAAAGATCTCGGTGGTCGCGCCGGGGGCGAGCCGGCTGCGCGCCTCCGGGAAGCCGAGGTGCACCTGGCGCGCGCCGCGCGCGAGCAGTCGCGTCGTGATCCCGGGGAAGGCATTCTGCTCTTGCAGCGCGGTCGGAATGCCGCCGCGTTGCGCGCGCCACACCACCGGGCCTGCGGCGTAGCCGCCTGTCCCGATCACGATCGCCGGCCGCTCGGCCGCCAGCACGCGGCCCGCCGCGCGCCAGGCGCGCACCGCGATCACCGGCCAGCGCAGATTGCGCCACCAGCGCTGGCGGTACAGCGGCTCCATCGGCAGCAGGTGAAACGGAAACGGATGATCGGGGAGGATCTGCGCTTCGATACCCCGCTCGGCGCCCACCAGCACCGGGTGGTGTCCCGCGTCGGCGGCCGCACGCGCCAGCGCCAGCGCGGGCATGAGGTGACCGCCGGTGCCTCCGCCCGCAATCAAGATCTTCACCCGGCGGCCGCCCAGCGCCTCCGGCCTCGCGCCACGCTCACCAGCACGCCCGTCGCCGCCAGGGCGACGATCAGTGACGAGCGCCCGTAGGAGATGAAGGGCAGCGTCACACCCGTCGCGGGGATCACGGCGAGCGTGACGCCGAGGTGCAGGACGACGCTGAGTCCGATCATCACGGTGATGCCGGTGGCGAGCAGCTGGCCGAAGAGGTCGCCCGCGGTGCGCGCGATGCGGAATCCGAGCCAGAGAAACGTGCCGAACAGCAGGGCGATCGCGAGCACGCCGAGGAAGCCCCACTCCTCGCCGATGGTGGAGAAGATGAAATCCGAGTAGGCGTAGGGAAGGTAGCCGAGCTTCTGTTGGCCCTGCCCCACGCCGGCGCCGAGCAGCTGCCCCGCCCCGATCCCGACGAGCGACTGCTTCACCTGCCACGTCGCTTCGGTGGGCGCGGCGCCCGGGTTCAGGAACGTGAGCACGCGCGCGAGGCGGTACTGTGCGCTCGCCACCGCGCCGTACAGGAGGGGCACCGCCGCGCTGCCCAGGAGCAGGAAGTGTCCGATGCGTGCGCCCGCGGTGAACAGCACCGTCCCCGCGAGGATCGCGACGAGGAGCGCCATCGAAAGGTTCGGCTCGAGGAAGATGAGCGTGGTGATCGGAACCAGGATCACGAGGAAGGGCAGCACGCCGAGCCGGAAGCTGCGGAGCCGGTCCCCCTTCTTGGCAGCGAGCATCGCGCACCACACCACGACCGCGAACTTGGCGAGCTCGGATGGTTGGAGTGAGAGGAAGCCCAGGCTCACCCAGCGGCGCGCGCCGTTGATCGTCGGGCTGATCGGATGTGTGAACGGCAGGAGCGGGATGACGAGCAAGAATGCCGTGACGCCGAGCAGCGGCCACGCCCAGCGGCGCCACCGCTGGTAGTCCAGACGCGCCAGGATCGTGGCCAGCAGCCCGCCGACCACGGCGCCCACGGCCTGGCGCAGCGCGAAACTGGCGCCCACCTGGCCGCCCCCTCCGGTCGCGACGAGGCTCGACGCGCCGTAGACGGCGGCGAGTCCGAAGACAATGAGCACGGCGGCGACGACCGTGATGAGCCGGCTTTCCCAGGCGCGGTCGTTCACATCGCCTCCACGAGGCGCCGGAACGTCGCCCCCCGCTCCTCATAGTTCTTGAACATGTCGTAGCTCGAGCAGGCGGGAGACAGCAGCACCACGTCCCCCGGTAAGGCCGCGCGGCGCGCCCGCGCGACGACGTCTTCGAATGTCGTCCCGCGCTCGAGTGGCACCTGGCCTTTCAGATCCTGCTCCACGATCGGCCCCGCCTCACCGTAGGCGATCACGAGGCGGACGCGGTTGGCGAGCACCTGTCCGAGCCGCGTGTACGGCTCGCCTTTGTGGCGCCCGCCCAGCAAGAGCACGAACGGGCGGCGCATCGCCTCGATCGCCACGACCGTCGAGGCGATGTTCGTCGCTTTGGAGTCGTTGATCCAGAGAACGCCGCCCACCTCCCGCACCGGCTCGAGCCGGTGCGGCAGCGCCTGGAAGGAGCGCAGCCCCGCGGCGATCGCCTCGGCCGGCACTCCCGCCTCACGCACCGCGAGCGCGGCGGCGAGGGCGTTGGCGACATTGTGGTCGCCCAGCAAATGCAGGTCGGCGCGCGGGAGGAGGTCGGCCGTGCCGAGCCGCAACACCTGCGGGCCGGCGTCATACCAGGCGTCGGCGGGCCGGCCGAGCGAAAAGAGGGCGCGCCGGCCCCGCGCGCCGCGCGCGAGGTCCAGTACCGCCGGGTCGTCCGCGTTCAGCACCCACACGTGGGCGTCGGTCGCGTTCCGGAAGAGGAGACGCTTGTCGGCGTAGTACGCTTCGACCGATGCGTAGCGGTCGAGGTGGTCGGGAGCGAGGTTCGTGAGCACACCCACGTCGGGTGCGAAGTGCGGGCTGTCGTGCAGCTGGAACGACGACACCTCGACGCTCAGCCAGCGGTACCGGTCGCCCGTCACGGCGATGTCGGCGAGGGGGCGGCCGATGTTCCCCGCAGCCGCCGACTCGACCCCCGCCGCGCCGAGCAGGTGGGCGACGAGCGCGGTCGTGGTCGTCTTCCCGTTCGTCCCCGTGATCGCGATACAGCGCGCGCCACCGAGCGCGCGGAAGCCCAGGTCCAGCTCGGACACGATCTCGACTCCCGCCGCCCGCGCCGCCTCGAGCGGCGGTGCGTCGGGGGGCACCCCCGGGGAGACCACCACGCCGGCCGCCGCGCGGATCTTGGCGAGGTCGTGACGCCCGAGCTCCACCTCGACGCCCGGCAGGCCCCGCAGCGCGCCGGCGGCGGCGCCCGCGTACGGATGGTCGGAGCCGTCGCTCGCATACACGCGCACGCCCTCGCGCGCGAGTAAACGCGTTGCCGCGACGCCGCTCTTGCCCAGGCCCACCACCGCCACGACGCCACCGCCTCGCCACGTGTCGGGCAGGGTCATCGCACCTTGAGGGTGGCGAGGGCGATGAGCGCGCACAGCACGCCGAGGATGTAGAACCGCGTCACCACCTGCGGTTCCGCCCACCCCAGCTTCTCGAAGTGATGATGCAGCGGCGCCATGCGAAACACCTTGTGCGCGTCGGCGTACTCCTTGCCGCGGCGCTTCTTGTGCCAGCGATACACGCTCGTCTGCAGCATCACCGACACGGTTTCCGCCGCGAACACGCCGCCCGCGATGAGCAAGAGGAACTCCGTCTTGAGCAGGATCGCCACGGTGCCGAGCGCGCCGCCGATCGCGAGTGCTCCGGTGTCGCCCATGAACACCTGCGCCGGGTGGGCGTTGAACCACAGGAAGCCGAGCGTCGCTCCCATCAGGGCGCCGCAGAAAATCGTCAGTTCCCCCGCGCCGGGGAGGTACAGCACGCCCAGCCATCGCGTCGCGTCGACGCGCCCGAAGAGGTAGGCGAAGATCGCGAACGAACCCGCGGCGATGGCGGTCAGTCCCGCCGCCAGGCCGTCGAGCCCGTCGGTGAGATTCACGGCGTTGGTGCTGCCGGTGATCACGAACGCCACGAAGGCCAGATACAGCGGCCAGGGAAGCACCAGCAGGATGTACTTGAAGAGGGGCAACTGGGTCGACGCGGGCTCGACTCGGGCGACCAGCGGCGACAACAAGAGGTAGGCGCCCAGTGCGATCCCGAACGACACCTGGCCCACGAGCTTCCAGCGCGCCACGAGGCCCTGCGACTTGCCGCGCACGATCTTGAGGTAGTCGTCGACGAAGCCGATCGCGCCCATCCACAGCGTCGCCGCGACGGCCACCAGGACGTACCGGCTGTCGAGGCGCGCCCAGAGCAGCGTCGGGACGACCGTTCCGAGGATGATGATGAGGCCGCCCATCGTCGGCGTGCCACGCTTGCCCTGATGACTCGCCGGCCCCTCGGCCCGCACAACCTGCCCCACCTTCCGGTCGCGCAGCTTGCGGATGATCCACGGCCCCAGCACGAACGCGAGCAGGAGCGCCGTGACCGTCGCCCCGGCTGCTCGGAACGTGATGTAGTTGAAGAGATTGAACAGAATGTGCTGGCGGGCGAGCGGCGCGAGCAGATGATAGAGCACGAGGGCCCCTTCACGTGAGGTAACGCAACACGCGCTCCAAGGCGACGCCGCGCGACGCCTTGAGCAGTACGATCTCGTTCCCGCGTAGCGCCGCCTTGAGCCGCGGCCCCAGTCCTTCCGGGTCTCCCGCAGTGATCAGGCGATCCCCGAGGGATTGGCGGTGGGCCTCGAAGGCGCGCCCGAAGTCACCCACCGCGGCGACCAGCGCCGGCTCCCGGGCCACGATTTGCCGCGCGGCCTCGGCGTGCAATCTTGCACTTTCCGGCCCCAACTCCAACATCGGCCCCACCACCACCGCCAGGGGCCGGCGCCGCTTGAGGGCCAGCCAGGCGGCGAGCTCGACCGCCCAGCGCAGGGAGGCGGGATTGGCGTTGTAGGTGTCGTCGATCACCGTGAGGTCCCCCACCCGCACAATGGTGCCCCGGCCGCCCGGCATCCGAACGCTGCCCAGCGCGCCGAGCGCTTGGGCAGGATCGGCGCCTGCCTCTCGCGCCGCCGCCACCGCCAGCATCGCGTTCTCGATCTGATGGAAGCCCGGCACCGGCAGCAGGACGGTCCGGCCCGCCCAGGTTATCCGGGCCCGGCCCTCGTCGTCCAGATCGGCCGCGTCGGGGTGCACGTCCGCCTCGCCGTCCCGACCCGCGACGATCGTGCGGGTGCGGTGGCGTGCGGCGGCCGCGAGCTCGGGAGGATCGGTCCCGACGACGGCCACCGGTACGCCGTCGACGAGCGCGAGCTTCTCGTGGAGCACTCCCTCGAGCGTGCCGAACCCTTCCACGTGCGCCCACCCCACGTTGGTGATCACGGCGATAGTCGGCTCGATGATGGCCCGCAACCGGGCGATCTCCCCGGGGACGCTCGCTCCCGCCTCCACCACCAGTGCTTCCGTCTGCTCCGGTGCACCGAGGAGCGTGAGTGGTACGCCGACGAGGTTGTTCAGGTTGCCCGTGGTGGCGTGCACCCGCCAACGGGTCGCGAGGGCGGCGCGGATCATTTCTTTGGTGCTGGTCTTGCCGCTCGACCCGGTGATCGCCACGACGGGCGCCCCCGCCGGCAGGAGCCGGCGCCGCTCGCGCGCGAGCAGCCCGAGGGCGACCAAAGTGTCGGCCACTGCGACGAACGGGAGCCCGTCCACGGCGGGCGTCCCGCGTCGCACCACGGCGGCCGCGGCGCCGGCGGCCTTCGCCTGGACGAGAAAGTCGTGGGCATCGAAGCGGTCACCCTTCAAGGCGACAAACAGGGTACCGGGTATCGGGTGTCGGGTATCGGTGACGACGCCCGTGAACGTCAGGTCGGCGGGCGGGCGCACGCCGAGCGCCCGCGCGACCCGCGCACCGGTCCACAGTGTCATGCGCCGCCCAGATCGCGCACGATCTCGCGCTCGTCGAACGGTTGCTTCGTGGTCCCGACCACCTGGTACGTCTCGTGCCCCTTTCCGGCGAGCAGGATCGTGTCCCCCTGGCGGGCGAGCTCGAGGGCCTGCGCGATCGCGGCGCGCCGGTCCACGAGGCGATAGTGCGGGCGCCTCCCCATCCCGGCCTCCACCGCATCGAGAATACGGTCGGGATCCTCGGTGCGCGGATTGTCGGACGTCGCGATGGCGATGTCGGCGAGCCGCGCCACGACCTCGCCCATCGGCGCCCGCTTCCCGGGATCGCGGTCGCCCCCCGCCCCGAACACCGCGATCACGCGGCCGCCGGAGGCGGTGACGTCCCGCACCGTCTCGAGCGCCCGTTCGAGAGCGTCGGGCGTGTGGGCGTAGTCGCGCAGCACCGTGCACGGATCGGTGGCGATGCGCTCCATACGTCCCGGAACCTGCGGAGCTGTGGTCAGCCGTTCGGCGACTGCGGCGGCCGGCACGCCCAGCCCGACGGCGCACGCGGCAACGCCGAGGGCGTTGGCGACGTTGAATCGCCCCAGCAAGGGAAGTGTCACAGGGTGGCGGCCCGTGGCGGTCACCAGCGTGAACCGCGCGCCCCGCGCGTCCACGCGCACGTCCGCGGCGGTGACGTCCGCCGCGCCCACGCCGAACGTGATGCGCCGCGGCCCCGCGGGGAGCTTGGCCCAGGCGGGGTCGTCGGCGTTGGTGACTGCCAGCCCTTCCGGCGCGAGATAGCCGGCCAGCCGCGCCTTGGCGGCGAAGTAGGCGTCGAAGGTCTTGTGATAGTCGAGGTGGTCGCGCGTCAGGTTCGTAAAAATGGCGGCGCGGAACACCAGGCCGTCCACGCGGCCCTGATCGAGGCTGTGGGACGAGACCTCCATCACCACGGCTTTCGCGCCGCGGCCCACGAGCGCCGCCAGGGTCGCCTGGAGGTCGATCGGGCCCGGGGTCGTGAGGTTCCCCGCCTCACTCTCGACGGGAGCGCCGGCGGGATCGAACGCGCCGAGGGTACCGATCGAACCGGTCGGCCAGCGCGCGCCGAGGACGTGCCGCGCCAGGGTAACAGAGGTGGTCTTGCCGTTCGTGCCCGTGACGCCCACAAGCTGGAGCTGTGCGGCGGGGCGCCCATACCAGGTCTCGGCCGCGACGGCCGCGGCGCGCCGCCCATCGCGCACCTGAATCTCGAGAATGCCGGCGGACCCTGCCGTTTCGACGAGCGCGGCGGTCGCACCCTGCTTCGCGGCAGCCGCGATGAATCCGTGGCCGTCTTGCACTGTGCCGCGCACGGCACAGTACAGCATCCCCGGCTCGACCTTGCGGCTGTCGGCCGTAACTCCGGTGATCTCCGGCCACGGGGGGCCGGCAGGCGCGCGGACGAGGAGCCCCGCCCGATCGAGCGCGGCGACGATGGCGGCGAGCCGGCTCAGGGGCGCGGCTCCGCGAACAGCGTGACGGTCGACCCCGCGGCGGCGCTCGCGCCGCCCGCGGGCCAACTGTGGTGCACGACGCCCCATCCCTTCACGACCACGCGGAAGCCGCGCCGGTGGAGGGCGTGCGCCGCTTCTCGCAGGGGGCGGCCCGCGACGTCGGGGACGGCGCGCGCCGGCTGAGGGCGCGCGCTGTCCGGCGCGTAGGGCCACGTCACCACGTAGGGCACGAGCCCGTCAGGCTCCTCCAGCGGCGCACGCTCGGCGGTCGGTGCCACGTTCGACAGGCGTGCGCGGTCCAGGGCGACCGTGCGCGCCGCGAGCGCCTGCTCGAGCATCGAGCGCGTCACGGGCGCGGCCGTCTGCGCCGCGAAGTAGCTCCCCTTCTGCGGGTTGTCGATCTTCATCACGACGACGAGCTGCGGATCGTCCGCCGGGAACAGCGCCGCGAACGACGCCGTGTATTGCCCCGGCGCGTATCGCCCGCCGACCACGCGGCGCGCCGTGCCCGTCTTGGCGGCCAGTTGGAAATTGGCCAGCGCGGCCCGCTCCCCGGTTCCCCCCGCCTCGACCACGCCCCTGAGGAGGTCGCGCAACCTGGCAGCGACCTCCGGCGTCACCGCACGGCGCGCCGGCTCGGGGCGGTGGCGGTAGCGCACCGCGCCCGACGGGTCGCGGACCTCCCGGATCAGCGTGGGCTGGAGCAGCACGCCGTCGTTGGCGATGGCGCCGTAGGCGGCCGCGAGCTGCAACGGCGTGACGGCTAGCTCGTAGCCGATCGCGAGACTCGCGGCGCTGGGGCGCGTCCACTCGCGCGGGGGGCGCAACCGCCCCGGCGATTCGGCCGGGAACTCGATCCCGGTGGGCGTGCCGAACCCGAAGGCCCGGAGCATGGTGTATTGCTCGTCGGGGTGGAGGCGGGCGGCGAACTTGACGAGCGCGATGTTGCTCGAGACCCGGATCGCGTCGGCGAGGGTGAGCGTGGGCAGCGGGTGCTCATCGGTCAGCGGCGTGGGCCGCCCGGGGATGCGATAACTGCCCCCCTCCCCCGACACCCGCTCATTGAGCCGCACGCGGCCGTGCGCGAGCAAGGCCCCCGCCGCGAAGATTTTGGCGAGGGACCCCGGTTCGAACGTATCGGTGAAGGCGCTGGGGTGCGCGCTCCCGTCGCGCCGGCGTGACGCCACCGCGAGCGCCTCGCCGGTCACCGGGTCGAGCATCACGACGTCGCCGCCCTCCGCGTTCATGCGGTCGAGCGCATCGTCGAGGGCGCGCTGGGCGATTTCCTGCAGCTCGGCATCGAGCGTGAGCACCACGTCGGAGCCGGGCACGGGTTCGGCGATCAGCCGCGCCGGCGATTCGTACTCCCGCCCCGCCCGGTCTTTCAACACCACCGCCGCTCCCGGCGCGCCGGCGAGCAGTGTATCGAGCAGTCGCTCGAGACCGGACGCGCCGAGCCCGTCGTCCCCAACCCGCCCGATCACCGCGCGCGCGAACTCGGCGGAGGGATAGAAGCGGCGCAGTACGGGCTCGAGGTGCACACCCCGCACCGCGCGCAGCGGCTCCACCTCGAGCGCGGTGTACGGACCCGAGAACCAGGCGTAGCGGCGGCGCAGCGCACGGTCCAGGTCACGCGGAGAAACGCGCAGTTGGCGCGCCAGCACCGGCGCGTCGCCGCGCGGATCGCGCAGTTCGTTGGGCGCGATCCCGACGTGATACGTCTCCTGTGTCAACGCCAGGGCGGTGCCGTGGCGGTCGAACAGCGTGCCGCGGCGTGCCTCGAGCACGACGTGCTCCGTCCGTTGGGCCGCCGCCTCGGCCGCGTGCCGCCGTCCTTCCAGGAGCTGAACCTGCGCGGCGCGCAACACGAGGGCCGCGAGCGCGGCCAGCAGGCCGAATTGCACCACCGCGAGCCGGACGACGGGCTTCGCCATCGTCAGCGCGGCGCCGGGGGGGGCGGCGTGCCGGGGGCGGGCGGCGCCGCCGCGCCCGGGACGGGAAGGAAGACGATCTCGCTGTCGGCGGGCAGGCGCAGGCCGAGGCGCTGCGCTCGCGGCAGCAGCACCGCGCGGCTCTCCGCCGTCCGGATGCGCCGCTCCAGCGCCGCGCGCCGGCCCTCGAGGGCGGCGCGCTCGGCGCGCAGATCGGCCAACGCGCGGGCCGCATTGAGCGACGCCGTCTGCCGCGCGATCACCACCCACAGGGCGGCCAGCAGCGCCACGAGCCAGAGCGCCAGCCAGTGCCGGCCCTTAGCGGCCATCGGCAGTCTCAAAGGCCCGGAACCGCGCCGAGCGCGCCCGCGGGTTCGCCGCCACCTCAGCGGCATCCGCGGAGATCGGCTTCCTGGTCACCACCCGCCCCAGCGCCCGGCCGCGGCACGTGCACACCGGCTGGCGCGGCGGACAGACGCAGTCCCGACCCCACTCCCGAAACAGGTGCTTGACGATGCGGTCCTCGCCCGAGTGATAGGTGATGACGCCCAGCCGTCCGCCGGGCGCGAGCGCGTCGCGAAAGGCGGGCAACGCGGCGGCGAGCTGGTCCAGCTCGCCGTTCACCGCGATGCGCAACACCTGGAACAGGCGCGCGAAGTCGGCCGGGCCGGAGCGGGGTCCGAGCTTCGCCCGGATGGCGTTCACAAGATCGTCGCTCACCGCGAACGGCGCGGTGAGCCGGCGCCGGACGATTTCGCGCGCCAACCCGCGCGCGTGCCGTTCGTCGCCGTAGTCCGCGAACGCTGCCGCGAGCCGCTCCTCGGGCCAGCTGTTCAGCACGTCGCGCGCGCTCGGCCCTTCCCCGGGGGTCATGCGCATGTCGAGCGGCGCCCCCGGGCGAAAGGTAAAGCCCCGGTCCGCGGTGTCGACCTGGTGGGAGCTGATGCCGAGGTCCAGCAAGACGTGGTCGGGCCGAAAAGCACGCACGGCGGCGAGCGTCGCGGGGACGCCGTAGGATGCGGCGAGGTAGTGGATCCGGGAGTCGCCCAGGCGAGCGCGGGCGGCCGCGATCGCGGCGGGATCGCGGTCGATGCCGAGGACCTCCGCGCCCGCGTCGACCAGCAGGGCAGCGTGGCCGCCGCCGCCCAGGGTCGCATCCACCGCGCGCCGGCTCCCCGCCGCCCAGGCGCCGACGGCGTCGGCGAGCACCGGGGTATGGTAGGTGAGAGGGGCGGACACCCTCCAAAATACGACGGCCCCGCCTGCCGAAACAGGCGGAGCCGGGTGGTGCGTCCCGCGAGGCGGGTTCAGGCGGGGCTGACGGGGCTCGAACCCGCGACCTCCGGTGTGACAGACCGGCGCTCTAACCAGCTGAGCTACAGCCCCCTACGACGGAGCGCCGGAATATAGTCAGAAATTCCTGCACTTGAATGCCTGTTTGACCCGCGGCATCTGCCCCTCGTACTGCGCCAAGTACCCGAACATCTGCGCCACCGTCGGGGGATGGACGCGCTGGCCGTATTGGAGCGCGCCCCGCGTGCGCACCAACCGCTCGTGGATCGCTTTGGCCTGCTCGCAGTTCTTGCTCTTGACCATGTCCTGGTAGGGCTTGCCCAAGGTCAGCACGGACGACAAGCCGAACCAAAAGCTCGCGTTCAGGCGCACCTGGTGCCGGGGCCCGACGGTATCCGCGGGGGACCGTGGAGCGACCACCTGCAGGAGCGTGTCGAGCCAGACGTACGAGCGGTCGTAGGCGGCGGCCTGCGCGATCTTCGATCCGCCGGTGAGCATGATGACGGCGGCGGTGAGGCGCTGAGCCGAGTCGCTGGACGCGAGACCCGGTCGCAGGTAGGGACGTGCCGAGTCGACTTGGGCCGCGAACGCCTGCTGCATCGCGCGCAGCGACAGCGAGTCCTTGCTGGCGGTGAGCACGCGCGCGCGCGCGGTGTCGTACGTGGCGTGATCCACGATCGTCTTCGCGATGAGCAGGCTGAGCGTCACGTCGCTCCCGCCTCCCAACGCCAGCGCCCGCTTGTAGACCACGAGCGCGGAATCCACTGCGCCCGTCATCTCGAACGCGGCGCCGCGCGCCTTCAGGAAGCTCTGACTGTTCGGGAAGTTGCGAACCGCGGCGGCGGTGAACCAGACCAGCGCCTGCGTATCGGGCGCTTGCTGCGCGGCCCCGATCGCCGTCTTGAGCACCGTGGTGTCCTTGAGCAGGGACGAGTCTTGCTGCGCCTGCGCCATCAGACCAGCCACCGCGCAGCGCCACAGCGACCCCTCGATGCAGGTGCGCGTCTTCAGCTCGAGCATCTGTGGGTCGCCCGGCACGGCGGCCAACCCCTCATCGAGCAACTCGACGGCGCGTTGATACTGCTTCATCTGGCGCAGCAACTGCGCGATCCCGAGGCGCTTGCCGGTGTTCCGCGGCTCGCCGCGCAGCTGCAGGATGTAGGCGTCGATCGCCTTCAGCGTGTCGCCCTTCTGCTGGTATCCGTGCGCGATGTTCTCCAGGGCCGTGGCGTTCAGCGAGTCGCCGGCCAGGGCGCGCTTCGAGGCGGCGATCATGCTGTCGACCGGCATGCGCTGCGCCTCGTACACCGTCGAAATGCAGAGGTGGGCGCCGGTCGAGGTGGGATCGATCGCGAGCGCCTTCTGCGCCGCCTGGATGGCACGCTGGAACTGGCCCTTCTGACGGCTCGCCGTGCACTCGCGCGTCTGCTCACTCACCTTGACGATCGTGTTGAGGCGCTGGGCGATGGCTTCGGCCAGCGCCGCCGCGGTACCGGGATTGCCGTTGTTCACCGAAAAGCTTGCGGCCATCCCGGACCCGCCGATATCGACGACCCGCACCCGCGCGGTCAGCGTATTGCCGCTGCGCTCGAGAGACCCGGTGACGTACGCATTGACCTGGAGATGCCGCGCGAGCTGCAACGCCTGCTGGGGGTCGAGCAAGCCGTCGCAGCCGAAGCCCGACTGGGCGAGGACCTCGCACAGTTGCTTCTTGGTGATGATCACGGCTTTGTATTTGGCGAGTTGGCCGATCCGCTCGCGCACGGCGTCCGCGACCGCGATGCTGGTCGCCGAGTCCGACGCGGCCGCCGCCAGCGGCAGCACGAGGAGTTTTTCGGTCGGCTGCGAGACGGCAAGCTGGGCCGACGCCGTCCCGGCGGCTCCTGCCATCAGCAGAGCCGCCAATCCGAACTGTCTCACGCGGTCACACCTCCGTTACAGTCTGCTACCCCGATGGGCGAAGAGGGATTCGAACCCCCGACTTCCTGCGTGTAAGGCAGGCGCTCTGAACCGCTGAGCTATTCGCCCGGGCGACGACGCGTCGCTACAGGGCCAAGCCTACCGGAAAGAATACGCAGTAGCCAAGGACGAGCAGTATCGGCGCGAGCGTGGTGGATCCCTTCGACAGGAGCCAGTAGCCCACGACGAGCGACACGACAGCGGCGGCGAGACAGAGGTAGTTCTTCGGCCCGAAGCGCAGGCGCGAGCGCGCAAGTGTCTGCTCTGGCATGGGGCAGGAGTCTATGGGGTAATGTCAAGCTCGTCAAGCAGTTGGCCGTCGTCCAACGCGGCGCGGCGGGCGCGGTCGCGGCGCCGCCTCCACACCAGCAGCGCACCGAGCACGGCGCCGATCGTGATCCAGAACACGCCCATCGCGGCGGTCCACGACAGCCAGCCGTACCGCGATGCTACGTCGCTCTGCCACCGCGCCTCGAAGTCGCCTTCGGTCACGTGGTACGTGGCGCGCAGCGCGGCGTCGAACGTCGGAGCCTGCGCCAGGTTCGTCACCAGAGGGTCGAGCCCGCGCAACCCGCCCCACCGATGCAGCAGCAGCACCGCGGTCGTCGCGAGTGCGTACCCCGCCTCGGCGTCCCCGCGCGCGCCTCGCAGCGCGCCATCGACGTCGTCGAGGTTCATCCGCACGCCGCGGGCGAGCTGCCAGTTCAGGCGCAACGCATCGAGCCGGTCCCACTCTCCCGCGGCCACCGCGGCGTAGCCCTCCTCGAACCACAGCGGGATGCGGCGGCCCGCCCCCAGGCCGGCCCCCACGTGCCAGCGCAACGCGAGGTGCGCCAGCTCGTGTCGGAGGGCCGATGGGCGGATGGCCGGATGGTCGGTCAGCAACACAATCGTGCCCAAATCCGGAAACGCCGCCCCTTCGCTCCAGAACGGCAGGCGACCCCGAGTGAGCGAGTCGTACCGCTGGCGGGTGGGCGCGAGGATCAAGCGGATCGGACGATCGGGCAAGGCCCCGATGCCCGGGAAGCCGGACGCGTGATCCGCAACCTCCGCGAGCGACGTCGCCAGGGCTTCCTGCCCCGGCCAGGCGACGGCCGTCACGCGGCCCACCGTGACGGCGACGGGCGTGGAGGGCGGAGCAGGAGCACCCTGGAGCGACAGGGCGACGAGGAGCGCTAGTCCCGCGGGGGCTCCTGTCCCCGGGCCACGAGCTCCAACATCTCCCCGCACCGTTTCCCCCAAGGGTTGAACTTGTTGGCCTTCAAGCCTGCATCCCACGTGTCCTTCGCCTGCGCCTGGTCGCCGCCGAACCAGTAGGCCCGGCCCAGCTCGTAGTACGCCTCGATGAGGTTGGGCCCGAGCTTCAGCGTTTTTTGAAAGAACGTCTGCGCGTCTTCGTGCATCTCGCGCTGCAGGTAGACGAGGCCGAGATAGAAGTGCGCGTAGAGCGTCGCCTTCTTGTCGTTGTCGAGCCGGATCGCCTTCGACAGGTGCTCGATCGCTTCGCCGAAGATGCGCTTCTTGAGGCAGATGTAGCCCACGTTGATGCGCGCGAGCGAGTTCGCCGGCTCCTTCATGAGGACCTTGGAAAAGGTCTGAAGGGCGTCGTCGTAGTCTTCGTGCAGCATCTGCGCCCAACCGAGCAGCGACTGGGCCTGCGTCTCCCCGGGCGAGAGTTGCAATGCCCGCTGCAGTGCCTGGATCGCCCCGGGTTGGTCGCCGAGCGAGATCAGACTCCAGCCCTTTTCGATGAAGGTCGAGGCGCCGATGTGGTCCGCGTGCACGGCCGGGCGCTGGCCGGTGAATTCGGGGGCGGCGGCCTGCTTGGTGTCGGCGGTGAGCTGCTTGTACCGCTCCACCAGTTGGCGGATGTCGTCCTTCAGCTGGGTCATCTCGCCGAGCATGCCGTCCACCCGCTTGAAGTACGCGATGATCTCCCGTTTGGCGGCTTCGCGCTCGGCACCGCCCGTTGCGCCGTCGAGCTGGCGGGCGATGGCCTCGTATTCCGCCCGCAGGGCGGCGACGGGAGACTCGCTCATTTCGCCTTGGCACTCGCGGCGGGCGCGGCGGCCGCCTCGAGCGCCAGCTTTTCCTTGGACGAGAGCAGCTTGTTGGTGTTGAGCACGATGATCGTGCGGCCGTTCGTCACGACGAGCCCGGTGATGTACTCGGCGGCCAGACCCTTCACGATGCCCGGGGGCGGCGTCACCGTCGTTGCCGGCACTTGCAGTACCTCCGTCACGGCGTCCACGATGAGGCCGATCTTGCCGGCCTCGAACTCGAGGATGACGGTGCGGGTGTCCTCGCGCAGCGGCGCCGCCACGCCGAGTCGTTTCCGCATGTCGATCAGCGGAATCGCCCCCGTCTGGTACTGCAGCACCCCCTCCAGAAACTCGGGCGCCTTGGGGAGCGGCGCGGGCGCCTCATACCGCAGGATGCGCTCCACCTGAAAGATGTTGAACGCGAAATCCTGGCCCCCCACCTTGAACGTGACGAGCTGTATGTCGTCGCCGGCGGTGCTCATCCGATGCGGTCTCCCAGCGCTTCGAGGTCGAGTATCGGGACGAGCGTCCCACCCTGGTCCGCGACGCCCGCGGCCCACGGGAGGGACTGCCCAGGCGGCACGGGCATCACGGCCTCGCGCACCACCGCGTCCGCGTCGTCCACCTCGAACGCGACCTGGCGGGCGCCCAGCTCGACCAGGACGATGGTTCGGCCGGGCTCGGCGGGCGCGGCGCGCCCCGTGAGGAACGCGCCCAGATGGATCTGGGGCACGAGCCGCCCCCGCAGGGGGGTCAGGCCCCGTACGGCAGGGAGCGCGCGGGGGACGTCGAGTACGGTCCCGGCGTCCGCGACCTCGAGTACGCCCCCGACCGGGAGTCCGTACGGTCTGCCCTCGGCGCGCACCAGCAGGTACCCTTTCACGGCCGCCCGACCCCCCGCCCTGGTCCGCCGCGGCGGATCAGCTCGGCGGCGACCCGGTCGGCGATCTGCCCGAGCGGCAGGACCGCGTCCACGCCGCCGGCCTGCAGCGCCGCGCCCGGCATCCCGTAGATCACCGCCGAGTCGCGATCCTGCGCGACGCCGCCGCCGCCCGTGTCGTGGATGGCGCGCAGCCCGTCGGCGCCGTCGCGCCCCATTCCCGTGAGCACGACGCCGACGCTCTTCGCCCCGAACACCTGCGCCACGGAGCGGAACAGGTGGTCGGCGGCGGGCCGCACGCCCCACACGGGCGGCGATTGGTCGAGGGCGATGACAGGTCCGTCGGGACTGGCCTTCACCCGCATATGATAATCGCCCGGCGCCACGTACGCCGTGTCGGCGACGACGGGCGCCCCGTCGTCCGCTTCGACGACCCGGAGCCGGCTCATCGAGTCGAGCCGTTCGGCGAGGCTGCGGGTGAACTTGGGCGGCATGTGCTGCACGATGAGGACCGCCGCGCCCCGCCCCGTGGGGAGCTGGGGCACCAGGTCGGCGAGGGCGCGGGGCCCGCCGGTCGACGCGGCGACGGCGACGGCCAGGACGGCGCGGCCCCGCAGCGCCAGCTCGGGCGGGTGCGCGACGGGCGCGGGGGGCCGCGCCATCACCTTCACGTGCGACAGGTCGGCGGCGAGGGCGCGGCGCACCGCGGCAACGAGCTGCGGCGCCAGGGCCGCCAGCGCGGCCCGGCCCGAGCTGTCGGGAGGCGGCTTGGCCACGATCTCGACGGCGCCGAGCTCGAGGGCGCGGATGGCGGTCGCGCTCCCCGGGCCGGCGTACGCGCTGACGACGACGATGGGCCGCGGCGACTCGGACATGATGTAGCCGATCGCCCCGAGCCCGTCGAGCTCGGGCATTTCGAGATCGAGCGTGACGACGTTGGGGTCGTACTGGTGGACTTTGCGGACGGCGTCCACGCCGTCGCGCGCTGTGGCCACGACCCGGAACTCGCCATTCTCGGCCTCGCCGCCCCCGAGCACGTCGACGAGCACGCGGCGCATCAGGGCGCTGTCGTCGGCGACGAGCACGGTGGGGCGGGCGTCAGATGACTTCGGCATCGGCCCCCACGGACCGGATCTCCACCCGGCCGTCCTTCACGTGGAACCGTATGCTGCGGCCGCGCTCACCACCGACCGCCTCGCGGACGATCGGGATCGAGGCGGCGCGGAGCGCGCTGCGGGCCGCGACGATGTTGCGCTCGCCCATCTGGATGGTGCCCGGAGTCATGAGCTGGCTGAACATGCTGGCGCCGCCGGCGAGTTTTGCGACGAGGCGGCGCGGGTCGGCGCCCAGCGCCCGCAGGCGCTCGACGAGCAGCGGCACCGCCGAATCGGGGAACTTGGCCGGGTTGGTCGCGTCGTGGGCCAGGCTGCGGGACGGCAACAGGATGTGCGCCATCCCGCCGGCTTCACGTTGCGGGTCGTGCAGCATGATCGCGACGCAGGAGCCGAGTCCCAGCGTGACGATCACGCCGTCACCGCGCTCGGCCGCCCAGTCGGCCACTTTGACGATGACTTCCTTCACGCGGGCTTCGTGTAGATGCGCTCGCGCGGGTCCACGAGCGTGAGCCGCTCGCGGGCCGCCCCGAACAACGTCTCGACTTTGCCGAGCAGCAGGATGCCCCCAGGCGTGAGCGCGTCGACGAATACCTGGAACAGCCGCTCCTGCGCTCGCCGCTCGAAGTAGATGACGACGTTGCGGCAGACGACCAGGTCGTAGGGCGGGTGCGGCGGGCGCTCGCGCATCAGATCGTGCGCCGTCACGCGCACCAGCGCGCGCACCGGGGGAATCGGTTGGCGCGCCGCGGGGAGCGGGGGGGAAGGCTCCGTGAAGTAGCGGCGCCGGAGGTCGCCGGGCACCTCCGTGAAGGCGCTCTCGGGGTAGGTCGCCTGCCGGGTGCGCTCGAGGCTCAAGCGGTCGACGTCGGTCGCATCGATGTACGCATGCTCGATCGGATGATCCCCGGCGACCTCGGAGAGCAGGATCGCGATGGTGTAGGGTTCCTCGCCCGACGCGCACCCCGCGGACCAGATGCGGAGGCGCCCGCGCCGCGCGGCCCACAGGGCGGCCAGGTGCGGACGCAGGGCGTGCCACGTCTCGGCGTTGCGGAAGAACTTGGTGACGTTGATCGTGATCGCGTCGAGCAGCTGCTCGTACTCGCGCGCGTCGTCGTCCAGCAGCCGGCTGTAGGCGTCGTAGGTGTGGACGCCGCGGGCGCGCATCCGCACCGCGATGCGGCGCTTGAGGCACTTGTCCTTGTACGACTCGCAGCTCACTCCCCGCGACTGCGAGATCTTCTGCGTCAGCGCCAGGAATGCGCGCTCGTCCTGCGGCGAGCTCACGACAGCGTGCTCAGCGTGTCCAGATTGGCTTTGACCAGTTCGTGCTTGGGATTGAGCTCGAGCGCCCGGCGCCACAGCTCCCCCGCGTGCTCGCGGTCGCTCCGCTTGTAGGCGATGTTGCCGAGCTTGAAGTACACGTCATCCCCCAGATCGGGGGCCAGCTCGACCGCGCGCTGATAGAGGTCCCACGCTTCGTCGTAGCGCGAGCCGCGGTAGGCGAGGTCTCCCAGGTTCTTGGAGAGCTGCGGCAGGGACGGCTCGTCGTGCAGCGCCGCGCGGGTCAGCTCTTCGGCCGCCGGCAGGTCGCCCGCGAGCTCCTTCAGGACCGCGAGGTTGTTCCGCAGCACGGCGTTTTGCGGGTGGGCCGCCACCGCCTGCTCGGCGGCCTGCTCGGCCGCCTCGAAGTCTCCCGCCGCGCCCGCGGCGAGCGCCCGCGCCCAGAACCAGATCGGCGGGATCTTGTCGGCGAACAGCTCCTTGGCGCGATCCAGCCGGCCCGCCGCGCTCGCGTGGTCTCCCCGCTTCAGGGCGATAATGCCCCACCCCACGTAGACCCGCGGGTCGGTCCGGGCCCGCGACGCCGCTTCGGCGTACGCCGCTTCGGCCTCGTCGAGGCGCCCCAGCTGCTCGTACGCGAGCGCCAGGTTGTGGAGCACCGCGGGACGGGAGCCCCCCTTCTCGGCGGCGAGCCGCAGGGCTTCCATCGCTTCGCGCCAGCGGGCCTGCTTCAGCGCGACCAGGCCGATGAAGAAGTGGGCGTTGGCGTCGCCGGTGCGGAGCTCGGCGACGCGGCGGAACTCCCGCGCCGCCTCGTCCAGCATCCCGGTCTTGTAGAACGCGATGCCGAGGTTGCGGTGCTCCTCGACGCGCGCCTCCGTCATCTTCACATCTTCGGCGCTGGCGGTGCGGCCCGCGCGGTGCACGAATCCCGCGGTGACGAGCCCGTACAGCCCCTTGCCGACCTCGAACTCACCGAGCCCGGAGTCCTCGATCACCCCGTTGACGTCGCGCGAGCCGTCGAGCAGCGGCAGCAGCCGGCCCTGGGTCTCGGTGAGCTTGGCGTCGCTGATCGCGAGCCGGTCGCGGTCCAGGACGAAGATCAAGTCGAACGACGGGATCTTCTTCTCGATGAGGCTCCACTCGTCCACTCGGCGGGCGCCCTCGAGCAGCAGGGACTCCGGATTGATGGAGACGAGGAAGTCTTGCTGTTCCGGCCGGACGTCGGCCTCGAAGTTGAAGGTGCCCTGCGTCCACGTGAACAGGTAGTACACCGACTCCTCGATCTGCATGCGCATGTAGCGCTCGAGCTCTTGCTGCGAGATCACCGTCTGCTGCACGAGGATCTCGCCGAGCTTCTTGTCGCGTTCCTTGGCCTGGCGGTGGATCGCGGCGTCGAGCTGCTCCTGCGAGATCTTCTCGTGCTTGACCAGGATGTCGCCCAGACGGTCGCGCCGGTTCACGATCGACGCGTAGCAGATCCGGCCTTTGTCGAAGTAGATGTAGCCGAAGTTGGAGCGGTCGGCGATGGAGAGGCACCCCGTCTTTTGCCCCAGCGCGAGCAGCTGGAGCACGTCGGGGAGCGAGGCCTCTTTGAGCGAGCCCTTGATGGCCATTTAGCGCAGCTCCTCGATCACGCGGTCCGCCGCGGCAGGCCAATCCCACACCATTTTTTCGCGGCTGCGCACGCCCCCGGCGCTCGACACCACGATGCCGCTGGTGCGGAGGCCGCTCGAACGCCGAGCGGCGGCGGGTGACTGGCCCTCCAGCACCTCGCGCGCGAGCCCGGCCGTCACCGACTGGTCTTGCGCGGCCGCGGCACTGACCACCCGTTGGACGAGACCCACGAGCGTACGCACCGAATCGGCGGGACGGTCGGCGAGGTAGTCGAGCAACGCCGGCTCGACCGCCAGCTGCTGCTGCCCGAGGATGCGCTCCAGCGCCATATGGCGCAGCTCGCGGTCGGGCTCGCCGATCTCGGCGACCAGCCCCCCTTCGAGCCGCGAGACGATCCGCTCTTCCAAGTCCGAGAGGGTGTTCGGGTGCGCCGGCGCCGTGAAGACGAGCTGGCGGTCGGCCTCCTGGAGATGGTTGAAGAGATTGAACAGCTCCTCCTGCGTCCGGTCCTTGCCGGCGAGGAGGTGGATGTCGTCCAGCAGCAGCGCCGTGGCCCGGCGGTAGCGCGCGCGCCACCAGTCCACGCGGTTTCCACCGATCGCCGCGATCAGCTCGTCCACGAACGCCTGGGTCGACAGACAGGCGACGACCGCGCCCCGTTTCCTCGCGAGCTCGAGGCCGATGGCGTTGAGCAGGTGCGTCTTCCCAAGGCCGCTCCGGCCGACCAACACGAGCGGATTGTACTTCTTGCCCGGGGCTGCGATCACGGCGCGGGCCGCTTTGACCGCGACCTCGTTCGACGGGCCCGACGCGTACGCGTCGAGCGGGAACGCGGCCGATGGCGCGGGTGGGGGCGCCGCCCCGTCGCGCACCTTCGCCGCCGCCGCCTCGGCTTCCCCCATCCGGTCCGGATCGCGGAACACCCGTTCTCCCGCAGCCTGCGGATCGAGCTCCGCGACCTCCGCCTCGAGCGCCTTCAACCGCTCCACGTCCCCGACGTAGGCCGCGATGACGCCGTCGACCGCGGCAGGCGTGTCCTGCTCGAGCAGGCGCTCGAGACGCTCCGTGCGATACCCCTCTCCCTCCCAGCGCAGCACGGCTTCCGCCACCCGGGCACGCCACGCCTCGACCGCCTTGCCGACAGTCACGGTGACATCGGTCAGGAACTGCGAGAACTCGTCCGGTCCCGGGGCGCCAACGGCGGCGGTCGATGAGGCGGCGGTCGATGAGGCGGCGGTCGGACCGGCCGCTTCGACGCCCAGCACCTGGCGCGCCGCCACGGCGGTGAGCGGCGTATCGTTCACCGCCTGGTAGGCGACGAGCCGGTTGAGTGCGCCCATCAGCTCGCGCACGTTGGGGAATTCCACCCCCGCGGCCGTTTCGAGCACGCCCGGCTGGAAGCGCGCGCCGCGCTCCTCCGCCTTGCGCCGCAGGATCGCGACCCGCGTCTCGTAGTCCGGGATGCCCATATCGACCACCAGCCCGCCCGAGAAGCGAGAGATGAGCCGCTCGTCCAGATCCGCGATCTCGGCCGGCGGCCGGTCGCTGGTCAGCACGATCTGGTGGCCGGCCTGCTGCAGCGCTTCGGTGAGCCGCAGCAGCTCCGTCTGCATTTCCTTCCGGTTCGTGAGGAACTGGACGTCATCCACGAGCAGCACGCCCACGTTCTGGAAGCGCCGCCGGAAGGCGTCGCCCTGCCCCGCCGCGATCGCCGCGTGGAACGCCTCGACGTACTCGTCGAGGGTCAGGTACTCGACGTTGAGCTGAGGGGCGAGCGCCTTGGCGCTGTGCCCGATGCCCATCAGGAGGTGCGTCTTCCCCAGGCCCGAGCCGCTATAGATGAAGAGCGGGTTGTAGGCCGACCCCGGATTCTCCGCCACCGTGCGACCGGCGGTCACCGCCAGCCGGTTCGCCGCCCCGACCACGAACGTCTCAAAGGTGAATTTCGGATTGAGCGTGCTGGTCACGCCGCGCTCCCGGCCGCCAGGCGTTTGAGGACGAGCTCGGAAACGGCCTTGAGGGTCTCGAATACCCCCTGCCCGTGCAGGGCGTCCGCCGCGAAGCTCGGCACGCTGCGAAAGTTCAGCGCGTCGTCCAGCTCGGCGGGCGTGAGGATCAGCTCGCGCGGCAGGTCCTGCTTGTTGTACTGCATCACCACCGGCACCGTGCGAACGTCCACGCCGTGCTCGAGCAGATTGCTCTGCAGGTTTTGCAGGCTCTCGAGGTTCTCGTCGAGTTGGCGGGCCTGGCTGTCGCCGACGAAGACGACGCCATCCGCTCCCTGCAGCACCAGGCGGCGAGTGGCGTTGTAGTACACCTGCCCCGGCACGGTATAGAGCTGGAACCGCGTGGCGAAGCCGGAGATCTGCCCCAGGTCGATCGGCAGGAAGTCGAAGAACAGCGTGCGGTCGGTCTGCGTGGCGAGCGACACCATGCGGCCGCGGCGCGACTCCGGCACGCGCCCGTAGACGTAGTGCAAGTTCGTCGTCTTCCCGGACCGTCCCGGTCCATAGTAGACGATCTTGCAGGTGATCTCGCGGCTCGTGAAGTTCACCAGGGACACGGGCTATCTCCCAAACAGCGTGTTCAGACTATCGCTCAACTCGCGCTCGAAGTCCGCCGCCAGCACCTGCTTGGGGGCGCCGCCTTTGGGGCTCGCCGCCGTCAGGTCCGCCGCCAGTTGCTCATAGAATAACTGCACCAACCCGAGCGACGATACGTCGAGATCGTAGACGGCCAGGACGACCACCGTCCCCCGCTCGAGCGCGAAGGTGGACAGGAAGATCCCGTGGCGGCGCCCCTGGTGGTTCAGGGCCGCGAAGGGCGGCTGGCGCAGCTGTTTCGCCAGCTCGTTGGTCGACGCGACGATCGCCGCCCCGAGGGCGGCGGCCGACATCACGTCCACGGCGCGCGAGAACCCCGACTGGGCGAGGACCTGCCCTGCCGGGGTCATCAGCAACACCAGGCGCGCCGAGGCCTCCCGCACGAACTCGGTGAGGGGCTGCAGCGTCCAGCTCTCGACCGCGCGCGTCGTCATCCGGCCGTCTCCGCCGCTCGCAGCAGCTCCAGCCGCACCAACCCGATGTTCACGTCGGGCTCCGCGACGGCCACGACGAGGATCCCGGACGCCACCGCCGGCACGACCAGCAGCGTGCCACGGTCGGCCTGCAGGTGCCAGAACACGCTCGCCCCGACGCCCGCCGCCTCCATGGCCCGGTGCAGCCGGCCGGCCAAGCTGGCGGCGAGGGCCGCGACGGCCGCGCCCTTGATGCCCTCCATGAGCTGCTCGGCCACGACCACGCCGTCGTCGCCGGCGACGAGCATCGCCCCCCGGACGCCGCGCACGCGCGTGATCAAGTCGAGCACGTGCCCGAAGCCGCCGGTCATCCCTGACGCTCCAGCCAGCGGCGCGCCATGGCCGTGGCGCGCTGGGCAAGGATCGCGAGCCGGCCCAACGGCACGCCGCGCTCGCGCACGACCAGCAGCAACGCCTCCGGGGACGGCTGGGCGAGGTGCACGTTGCCGGCGCGGCCCTCCGCCGACAGGCCCGTCCAGGCGCCGAGCCCGAGGAGCTTGGTCGTACGGGCCGCCTCCTGAGAGACGCCGGCGAGGTAGGCCGCAACGGCGTCGGTGACGTCGGCCCCTCCCGTGGCGTGGCGGAGCGCTCCACCCAGGACCCGGCCCGCGGCGTCGAGCAGGAGCAGGCCCTCCTGCGCGCCCTCGAGCCCCGCGAAGACGCGCGACTCGTCGAGCGCCGGTGCGGAAACGGCGGCGGTAGGTGAAGCGGCGGTCGCGGCCGGTTCCGACGCGGGAGCCGGCTCGGGCGACGGCGGACTCGCGCCGCCGCGGACCATCTCAATGGCTTGTGTGATCGTCGGATCGTCAGGCTCGACCCGCCGCGCCAGGTCGAGGTGCGCTTCGGCCTGCGCCAGGTCGCCGACCTTGAAGTAAAGGAAGGCGAGACCCTTCAGCGCGCCGGTATGGTTGGGGGCGATGCGCAGCGCCATATCCCACTCGTCGAAGGCGCGTGCGTAGTCGTGCTTGTCGGTCAGCACGCGGGCGTACAGGTCGTGCGCGTCCGCGAGGTGGGGGTGACGCTCGAGCCCGTTGAGCGCGACCCGCAGCGCCGCGTCGAGCTGGCCTTTGCGGCGCAGCGCGTCGGCAAGGCGCAGAAACACGAGGCTCTGGGGGTCCTGCGCGAGCTGAGTCGAGAGGGCGCGGATGTCGTCAGCCATGCGAGCTCGCCCCCATGCCCTGGAACACGCGCGCGGCGTCGCGCGCGCGCTGCACCTCCGCCAGATGGGCCAGCTCTTCTTCGGAGCGCCCCGCGAGCCGTTCCCAGTGGTCCCAGCTGTCCAACGCCTCGCCGAAGCGGCCGAGCGCCACGAGGGCATAGCCGAGGTGGCGATGTGCGGGCGCCAGGAGCGGGTCGACCCGTAGCGCGCGGCGCAGCTCCTCGGCCGCCGCCGGCGCCCGCCCCTGCGCGAGGTGCAGGCGTCCGAGCAGCAAGTGCACGGTCGGATCGTGCGGCTGGATGTTCGCCGCCTGCTCGGCGGCGGCGAGGGCGGCGCCGAGGTCCTTCAGCTGCATCGCCTGCTCGGCTTTCGCGATCAACTCCACCACTTCGCCCGCCAGGCTGGGCTGGCCGCGCTTCGCGGTGCCGGGGTCGTGCAGCACGATCACGCCCGCGCTCTCGAGGCCGAAGAGGGTCTTGGCGACGTCGAAGTCCGACCGTCCAAGCGCGGCGGCGACCGCGCGCACGTCGCGATGGCCGTCGATGAGAGCCAGCACCTCCCACTCGGGCGGGAGGAGGTCGAGCTCGCCGCCGCCTCCGGGAGGGGCCGGGGCAAGCGAGGCCACGACGCCGAGGTGCGCGATGCGGCTTTCGATGCGGGACCACTCGTCGATGCGGCGCGCCCCCTCCATCAGCAGCGCCTCGACCGGAATGCGCACGGCGACCTCGGTGGGAACCTCGCCGGCCGGCCCCTCGCTGAACGAGAAATAGCCCTCGTTCCAGCTCATCACCTCGAACACGACCTCCTCGACCTGGAACCGGACCTGGCGCTCGACCTCTCGTTGGGTGATGGCGCCGAGGGCGACGAGAATCTCGCCGAGCCGGCGCTTGTCGCCCTGGCGCTCCTGCATGTCGCGGGCCCGCTCGAGGTCGGCATCCGTGATCTTGCCGGTGCGCAGCAGCAGCCCGCCGAGGGGATGAGGGTTGCTCCGGATCTCCGCGAAAATGATGACGCCGTCCTCGAAGTGGATCGTGCCCTGATTGTGGCGCAGCTCAGAGGTGACGCGCAGCGCGCCCGTCTTCCGGCTCAGGTCGAGCAGCTGGAAGACATCGTGGATGCCGAGCTCCTTGAGCGGTCCCTCGATCGGCATCGGTCAGGCCGCGTCGGAGGCGGTGAAGATGTGGTGCAAGTCGAGCGCGGTGCGGGCATGCTGCCGCGCCCGCGGCGCGTACGGCCCGCTGGGATCGAGGCGCGTCACCCGCTCCCACACCGCCACGGCCTCCGGGTAGCGTTGCAGGCGCGCGTACGTCACCCCGAGGTAGAACAGCGTCCCGACGTGCTCGGGATCGAACTTGAGCGCACGCCGGAACGCCTCGAGCGCCTCGGGGTTGCGCTTGTCGTCGATCAGGGCGCGCCCCAACAGGAGCAGCGCGTCGAGATCGTAGAGATCCTGCTCGAGCATTTCCGCGAGTCGCACGATGGCGTCGCGCACCCGCCCCGAGCGACGCAGCAGGTCGGCGAGGGCCAGGTTGGCTTCGTGGAACGTTGGGAGCGCCTCGAGCGCCTGCTCGTAGGCCCGCTGGGCGGCGGCCCACTCCTCGTCGGTTTCGTGCAGCCGCCCCAGCTCGAGCCACACCTGGACGAACCCCGCGTCGAGGTCGAGGGCCGCGCGGTAGGCTTGGCGGGCACCCGGGCGGTCGCCCACGCTGCGCGCGATGTCGCCCTGGAGTTTGCGGAGGTCGGCGCGGGCGGGGGCGCGGGACTGCGCCTGCTGCAGCGCGGTCAGCGCGCCCGCCGCGTCACCGGCAGCGGCGCGCGCCTTGGCGGCGGCGACGAGCGTCTCGACGTCGTCCGGCGCGTGCGCCAGCAGCTGCTCGACGAGTGGCAGGGCCTCGGCGGGCCGTTGCATGGCGAGCAGACTCTGCACCTCGCCCAGCGCGGCCAGCGCGTTGGCAGGATCGAGGCCGCGCGCCTCGCGGTAGCGCTCCAGCGCCTCGCCGTGCAGGCCGCGCCGGGCGAAGATGTCGCCCAGCAGCGTGGCGGCCTCGCCGCGGTCGGCCCCGCGCTGCACCGCGCGCGTCGCTTCGGCGGTCGCGAGGTCCATCAGCCCCTTGCTCACGTAGTCGCGCGCCAGCGCGAGGGGATCCTCTTTGGCCTTCTTCCCGCCCTCGGCCGGCGCCCCGGGGGGGGGCGCCAAGTCCTGGAAGATGTTGTCGAGGAGGCGCTGGTCGAAGTTGAACTCCGAGCCGAGCGCCTCGGCCGTCACATCCGCGGAGATCTCGGGGACCACGCCGATCGCGGCGGTCTCGTACTGCAGGTCGATCGCCAGCGCGAACTTCTGGGACACGTAGTACGGGTCGAGCTCGAGGGCCCGCTTGGTGGCGCGCAGGGCGCCGTCGAAGTCTCCGAGGTTCGAAAGGGTGAAGCTCAGGTTGTAGTGCGCGCCCGCGTTCTGCGGATCCGCCTCCACGGCCCGCACGAAGGCGTTGCGCGCATCCGGAAACCGCTTCAGCTCGACGAGCACGAGCCCGACGCCATTCCAGGCCGCCGAGTTGGCGGGCTGATCGGCGAGCACCTGGCGGTACGCCTCGAGCGCGAGCTGGAAGCGGCGCAGGTGGGCGAGCAGCAAGGCGAGGTTGAGACGCGCCAGCGCGAACCCGCTCAGCAGCTGGAGCGCGCGGCGGAACGCCTCGATCGCGTCCTCGGTGTCACTCTGATGGGCGAGCACGACGCCGACGTTGTTCCAGGCCAGGGCGTACCGCGGATCGGCCTCCGTCGCCTGCCGGTACGAGGCGAGTGCGTCGGCGGTGCGGCCCGCCTGGTGCAGCACCACGCCACGCTCGTTCCACAGCTTGGGCGACTCGGGCATCTCGTGGATCAGCGTCTCGTAGAGCTCGAGGGCGTCGGGGAACGCGCGTGTCAGGAGGTGCACCTCCGCCATCGCCTGCAGCACGAGGTAGCGGTCTTCGCCGCGCTCGAGCGCCAGGCGGAATTCGCGCAGCGCCTCCGTGTAGTAGCCCTTCTGCCGGAAGGCGAGGCCCAGGTTGTAGTGCGCCAGCTCGCTCCCCTCAACCACCTCGGGGGGCGGGGGCGCGTCGCGCTGGCGCTGCTCGGCGCTGGCCCGCTCGGCGCGGTAGCGCTCGAGCGAGAGATTGGTTTGCGCGCGGGCCAGCGGCGGGTTGAGCTGGATGGCCCGCTTGGACGCGGCCCGGGCATCCTGGTGCCGCCCCATGTCCCCCAGGACGAACGCCATCAGGTAGTGCGCGTTGGCGTTGTCGGGGTTGCGGGTGACGGCCTCCTGGAGGGCGGCGAGCGCGGGCTCGTTCAGTCCGCGGTTGTAGTAGACCTCGCCGAGGTAGAACTGTACGACGCTCGACTCGGGCTCGTGCTCGGCCGCCCGCAGGAACCAGTCGGTCGCGAGCTCGAGCCGGCCGCGGCTCTTCTCCGTGAGGCCGAGCTGGATCATCGCTGCCACGTCCTTGGGGCGGTGCGCGAGCAGCTGCTCGAATTCGGCGGCGGCCTCCTCGTAGGCGCCGAGGATCGCATACGTGCGTCCCAGATCCCAGCGCGCGTCCCGCTCGTCGGGCGCTTGGCGCAAGCGCTCCTGCAGCTCCGTCACCCGGCGGTCGTAGTACCCGGTGTTGTGGTAGGCGATCTCGAGGTTGCGTTGCGCGACCTGCATCTTCGAGTCCAGCTCGAGCGCGCGCGTGAACTCGGCGATGGCCTCGGGGATGAGGCCCTTCTGGTAGTAGAGGACGCCGAGGTTGTTGTGGGCACCCGCGTCGGAGGGATCGATCCGCCGCGCGAAGGAACGAAGGACCGCGGCGTCGCGTTCGGACAGCGTCAAGTCAGGCGGATGGCGTCGAAAATAGCCTTGAGCGACGCCAGGTCGGGGAGCAGCAGGAAATGGCCGTGCAGCCCCTCCTCGGCTTCGATACGGAACTCCGTCTCGACGCAGAACACGAAGTCCCGGTCGTGCCCGAAGTTGAGGTAGGTGGTCGTGAGCACGGCGGCCGACAGATCCACGACCAGGCTCGGCACCGACGGCAGCAGCAGCATGCCCATGAAGTCCGACAACGCGTTCATGTACGCGCCGGAGAGGATGTTCCCCGCCTCCTTGAGGCACGATTGCTCGATGGCGTCGAAGACGGCGGTCGTGCCCAAGGGGCGGCGCAGCAGCATGTCGCACAGCCGGCGGGCCACCGGCTCCGGGAACAGCAGCAACGTGCGGCCCGTCAGGTCGCCGAGCATGTGCATCAGGACCGCGGCGACGACCGCCTGCGGGTCGCCCAGGATGCCCGGGACTTCCTCGAGCCGCGCGATGTTGATCTCGGGCACGGAGATCATGATCCGGCGGTTCGTCATTTGGGACAGCGCGGTCGCCGCGTGGCCCGCGCCGATGTTGGCCACCTCGCGGAGCGCGTCGAGCTGCAGCGCCTTGAGATCGCGAACGTCCTCCATGCCCTCCTCCTCCTCCTACAGGAGTCCGGCGGCGTCCAGAATCAACGCCGGGACTCCGTCGCCCATGATCGTCGCGCCGCTGAACACCGGCAGCGTGCCCCGGGGCGCCTCGAACCCCTTCACGACGATCTCCTGCTGGCCCAGCATCCCGTCCACGACCACCCCCACGCGCCGCTCGCCCATCTCCAACACGATCACCGGCCGCCGCACCGGGGGGGGCGCGGCGGTGCCGTTCACGCCGAGCAGGGCGCGCAGGTGCACCAACGGGACCACCCGATCCCGCAGCATCATCGCCTCGCGGCCCTCCATCGTCGTCATCGCGACCGTGCCGAACTCGACGGTCTCGGCGACGTAGGTCAGCGGCAGCGCGTAGCGCTCCGGCCCCACCGCCGCGATCAGCGCCCGGACGATCGCGAGGGTCACCGGGAGCCGCAGCACGAACGTCGTTCCCTTCCCGACCTCCGTGCGAATCTCGATCGACCCTCCCAGGGCCCGGATCCGGGTCATCGCGACGTCGATCCCGACGCCCCGGCCCGACACGCTCGTCACCGCCGCGGCGGTCGAGAAGCCGGGCCGCGCCAGCACGCGCAGCAGCTGGTCGTCCGAGAGCGTCTCGACGTGGGGGTCGACCAGCCCCTCGCGCCGCGCCTTCTCGAGCACGCGCCCGCGGTCGATGCCGCGGCCGTCGTCCCGGATGCTGATCGCGACGCTGGAGCGTTCGCGCACCGCGGCGAGCACGATCTCGCCCTCCGGTTTCTTCCCGCGCTTCTTCCGTTCGGCCGGCGCCTCGATGCCGTGGTCCACCGCGTTGCGCAGCAGGTGCACCAGCGGATCGCCCAGCTCGTCGAGGATCGCGCGGTCAAGCTCGATCTCTTTCCCCTCGACGTTGAGCGTGACCTGCTTGTCGAGCTGGCGCGCCACGTCGCGGACGAGGCGCGGGAAGCGATCGAACACTTGCCACACCGGCGTCATCCGCGCCTGGATGATCTCGGCCTGCAGGTCCGCGGAGAGGCGCGAGATCTGGATCGCCACGTCGTCGATCGCCGGGTCGCGCCACTGCGCCGCCAGATCGTTCAGCCGGCCCCGCGCCGTCACCAGCTCACCGATCAGGTCCATCAGGGTGTCGAGCCGCCGCAGATCCACGCGGATGTGGCGGCCGCGGCCCGCTCCCCCTTCTCCTCCCGCCTCCTCGACGTGCGGGGTGTGCCCGTCGTCGTCGCCGACCGTGATCCGCTCGACGTCGCCCGCGGCGCGCAGCGCCGCCTCGATCGCCGCGGCCGGGGCCGACGTCTCGAGCCGAAAGGCGAAGCGGCCGTCGAAGTCCTCGGCCTCGAACGCCGCCGGCGACGGCGCCATCCCGTGCACGGCGCCGAGACTCTGGGCCCGGCGCACGATCAGCATCGCCCGCCCGCCCTTGAGCGGCGCCTCGGGCCGCAGCACCACCTGGACCAGGCGGCCGCTGCCGATCCCCGGCAGGTCGAGGACGTCGACATCGGCGGCGGGCGCCGGGGGCGCGGCGACGCCCGGGGCCAGCCGCGCCAGCGCGCGATCCAGATCCGCCGCGACCTCCGCCACGTCGGCGTCACGCTCGCGGCCCGCCACGGCGAGATCGACCGCGCGCTCGAGCGCGTCGGTCGCGCGGAACAGCAGCTGGATGGTGTCGTCGGCGGGCGGTTGGCCGCCCCGCCGCAGGTGATCGAGGAGGTTCTCCATGCGGTGGGCGAGGTCGGCGACCCGGGCGTAGCCCATCGTCGCCGCCATCCCCTTCACCGTGTGCACCGCCCGGAAGATCCCCCCGACCGGCTCCGGCGCCGCCGGGCGGCGCTCCCACTCGAGCAGCAGCTGGTTGCAGGCGCTCAAGTGTTCCCGGCTCTCGGCCAGGAACAGCTCGGCGTACTGCGACAGATCCATCGCTACCCCAGCACGCGCTGGACGGCTTCGAGCACGCGGGAGGGCTGGAACGGCTTCACCACGAAGTCCTTGGCGCCGGCCTGGATCGCTTCCACCACGAGCGCCTGCTGCCCCATAGCGCTGCACATCAAGATCTTGGCGTCGGGATCGTTCTTGCAAATCTCCCGCACCGCGTCGATCCCGCCCATGTCGGGCATGACGATGTCCATCGTGACGAGATCCGGCTTCAGCTGCCGGTACTTCTCTACCGCCTGGGACCCCGTCTCGGCTTCGCCGACGATCTCGAACCCGGCTTGCGCCAGGATATCGCTGATCATCGTCCGCATGAAAATGGCGTCGTCGCAGACGAGAACAGTGTGGCTCACTGCTCCCTCCCGTGAGTGGTCAGAATCGGTCCGAGCAGCGCCGCGACGTCCAGCACGACCACGACCTCGTCGCCCCGCCGGCCCACCGCCCGCACCAGCATCGGGTCGACGCCGGCGAGCCCTCCGCCCGCGCGCTCCTCCAGCGTTCCCGCGCCGACCGCGAGCAAATCCATCACCTCATCCACCGTGAACCCGATGAGCGCCTGGCTTTCGCCGCCGGCCACGTGGAGCAGGACCGTAGACCCGGCCGGCGCGTCGGCGGCGCCGGAGGAGGGGGGGGGCTCGGGCTGCCCGAGCGCCCGCCAGCCCTCCACCACCGTGACCAGCGTCCCGCGGACGTTCACGAGCCCCGCGACGACCGGGGGCGCTCCCGGAATGCGCGTCGTTGGGAGGCGCGGGAGGATCTCCCGCACCGCATCCACCTCGGCCGCGCACACCAGCTTTCCCACTCGGAAAACGAGTAGTCGGACGAGGGTTGCTTCACTCATCGGATGCGAAGAAGCCAAGATACTGCAAGGGGTTGCGCTCGGCAAGCAAGTTCGCATCGCCTGCCGCGTCCGCGAGCGCCGGCCGCACGTCGGCGGGCCACTCAGACACGAGCCGCAGCGGCGCGCCGCTCACGGGATGCGCAAAAGCAAGCGCCGCTGCGTGCAGCAGCTGCCGCGGCGCGAGGGCCTCCAGCCGCTCCGCCGCCCGGCGCTCGGACGGCGTCACGCGGCGACTGCCGCCGAACGCGTAGTCGCGGTCGCCCACCACCGGGTGCCCGATGTGTGCGAGGTGGACGCGGATCTGATGCGTGCGCCCGGTGCCGAGTCGCACCCGCACGAGATCGGCGAGCGCGAACCGCGCGACGACGGCGGCGTGCGTGAGGGCGTGGCGCCCGCCCTGAGCCACCGTCATCCGTTTGCGGTCCTGCGGATGGCGCGCGATCGGCGCCTCGATGTCCACGGCGTTCTTGCGGAGGTGACCCCACACGAGCGCGGCATAGATGCGCGTGACCTCCCGCCGCTCGATTGCGGCGGCCAGTCGGCGGTGGGCGGCGTCGCTCTTCGCGACGACGAGCAGCCCCGACGTGTCTCGGTCGAGGCGATGCACGATGCCGGGCCGCCCCTCGCCGCTCCCACCCGCCAGCTCGGTGCCGCGGCCCGCGAGCACGTTGACGAGCGTGTCGTCCCAATGGCCTGGCCCCGGATGGACCACGAGCCCCGCCGGCTTGTCGAGCACGGCGAGGTGCTCGTCTTCGTACACGAAGCGCAGCTCGGCGGGGGCGGGAGCGGGAGCGTAGGTGCGGGGAGGAGGCGCGTCGGGAAACTCCACGACGATTTCGGCGCCGCGCTCGAGGACGACGGAGGCGCGGAGCGGGCGCCCGGCTCGCTCCCCGCCGGTGGTCACGAGCTTGTCGGCGATGAGGCGGCCGGCCTGGGTGCGGGAGAGGGCGAACTGATCGGCGAGGAAGCGGTCGAGGCGCTCGGTGCGGTCCGCCGCGACGCAAAAGCGCACGATCACGGCTCGGCGGCCTGCGCCTCCTTGGCCCGCTGCTGCGCGCGGCCCTCTTGCCACAGGGAGAGCGCGAGCGCGACGGCGCCGACGGTAATGGCGGAATCGGCGACGTTGAACGTGGGCCAGCGCCAGGCCCCGACCCCGATGTCCACGAAGTCCACAACCCCCTGCGCGCTGCGGATGCGGTCGACGAGGTTCCCCGCCGCGCCCCCGCACACCAGGGCGAGCGCGAGCAGGCGGAACCGGTCGCCGGGGCGGGTGGCGCGCACCATCGAGCCCAGCACGATCAGGGCCACCACGGCGAGGCCGAAGAAGACCCAGCGCGAGTACTCGCCCACGTCGAGTCCGAAGGCGGCGCCCTGGTTATAGACGAGGCGCAGCTGCACCCAGTCGCCGATGACCGCGAGCGGCAGGCGCCGGGCGAGCAAGGACTCGGCGAGCAGCTTGGTGATGGCATCCGAGACGATGATCGCCGCCGCCGTGGCCCAGAACAACCGTCGCTCAGCGGCGCTTGCCATCTTCCTCCTTCGCCTTGCACTTGATGCAGAGCCGCGCGTGGGGCAGCGCGTCGAGCCGGTCGAACCCGATCTCCTCCCCGCACTGCTCGCATTTGCCGAACCGGTCCGGCGTGCCGTACAGCCGGCGCAAGGCTTCGTTCACGTGCCAGAGGTAGCGGCCCTCCTGCGACGCGAACAGGAACGCCTTCTCGCGCTCCATCGCGTCGGTACCCTGATCGGCCATGTGGAACGAATAGCTCGACAGGTCGCCGTCGGAGGCTTGCAGGCTCGAGTTGAACGACTCGCCGTAGTGCCCCAGCTCCTTCATCACCCGGGTGCGCTCCTCGTGGAGTCGCTTCTCGAGATGGCTCAGCTGTTTCTTGTTGAGGCCTTTGACTTTCGCCTTCACCTTCGTGGATTTCGCCGGCATTATCTGGTTCCGCCCTTTCGTCCGTCGTGGCGCCGCAGCGCGATGGTCACGCGGCGCCCTTCGATATCCAATTCGCGAGTCAGGTCCGCCTCGTCGAGCACCGCCCCCAGCACCGTGCGCCGCGCGAGTGTTTCGCCCTCGACGAACTGCTGGAACGCGGCGGTCGCGGCGACCACGTCTTCGGCGCCGGCGACGCTCAGCTCGATCCGCGTCGTATACTCGTACCCCGCCTCCCTGCGGAGGCGCTGCACGCGGTTCACGACCTCGCGCGCCAGGCCTTCCTGCACCAGGTCCTCGGTGAGACGCGGGTCCAGCGCGACGACGTACGGGCCGTCGGCCTGCACCAGCCAGTCGCCCGCCACCTCGCGCGTCACCGTTACGTCTTCGGGCCCGAACTCCCACTCGCCCGTCCGGACCGGCTCCCCACGTTCGAGCGCCCGCAACTGATCCGGCGTGAGCTGGGCCGCCGCGGCCGCCGCGCGCGGGGTGTCCTTGCCGTAGCGCTTGCCGAGGGTACGAAAGTTGGCCTTTCCCCCGAGCCGAACCAGATCATGGTCGGACTCGACCACCTGGAGCGCCTTCACGTTGACTTCGGCAGCCAGAATATCTAACAGGTCTGACAAGGCCGGGCCCTGGGCGGCGGGGGGGACGGCCATGCGCATGCGCGCCAAAGGCTGACGGACGCGGAGATTGCGGGCCTCGCGTGCGGCGCGCGCCAGCGACGCCAGGCGCCGCACCGTGCCCATCGCCTGGAGCAGCTCCGGCTCGCGCCGCCCCTTGTCCGCCGGGAAGGGGGCGAGGTGCACCGACGCTCCGGTGAGGGCTCGGTGCAGCCAATCCGCAATGAACGGCGCCGCCGGCGCCAGGAGGCGGGCGGCCGTGACCAGCGCCTCGTGCAGCGTCTCGAGGGCGACGGGGTCGGTGGCCCGATCGGGCGCCCAGAAGCGCGGGCGGTTGCGGCGCACGTACCAGCGGGACAGGTCCTCGCCCACGAAATCCATGATCGCGCGGACGCCCGTGGTGACGTCGTAGGCGGACCAGGCCTGCCGCACGGCGGTCACGACTTCGTCGAGCCGGGCGAGGAGCCAGCGGTCCGCCGCGGGCCGCTCGGCCGCGGGCGTCGCCGCGTCGTCCGCGGGCGCACGCCAGCCCTGCGCGTAGCGGCGGAAGAAATCGTACGTGGCGCGCAGCGTGTTGAGGAAGCCGCCGGCGACTTCCGGGATCTGGCGCGGATCGAACCGCTTGGGCAGCCACACCTGGCTTTGGGCGCACAGGTAGAGCCGGACCGCATCGGCGCCGTGCTCTTCCATCATCTTCCAGGGATCGACGACGTTGCCGCGGCTCTTCGACATCTTGAGCCCGTGTTCGTCGAGCAGCATGTCGTTCACGATCACGTGCTTGTAGACGGACGCATCGAACACCGTGACGCCAATCGCGAGCAGCGCGTAGAACCAGCCGCGCGTCTGGTCCACGCCCTCGCAGATGTAGTCCGCGGGAAAGTGCGCCTTGAAGTCCGCCTGATGCTCGAACGGGTAGTGCCACTGCGCGTACGGCATCGAGCCCGAATCGAACCAGGCGTCGATGACCTCGGGCACGCGGCGCATCGTCCCGCCGCAGTCCCGACAGGGCCACGTGTGGGCATCGATGTAGGGCTTATGCGGATCGAAGTCCTGCGGCAGCGTTTTCCCCCACCGCTGCGCCAGCTCCTCGTAGGAGCCGATCACCTCGCGGTGCTCGCGCTCCGCGTCACATTCCCACACGTTGAGCGGCGTGCCCCAGTACCGGTCCCGCGACAGCGCCCAGTCCACGTTGTTCTCGAGCCACTCCCCGAAGCGTCCGGCGCCGGTTTCGCGCGGATGCCAGTCCACCTCGCGGTTGACCTCGAGCATCCGCGCCTTGACGGCCGTCGTGCGAACGAACCAGGACGTGCGGGCGTAGTAGATCAGCGCCGAATCGCACCGCCAGCAGAACGGATAGGTATGCGTGTAGGGGCGGGTCTCGAGCCAGCGCCCGTCGTGCTTCAGCCGCTCGATGATCAGCCGGTTGGTCTCCTTGTCGGTGACGAGCTTCCCTTCGATCTCCGGCCAGCTGGTGCCCTTGAACGTCCCGTCGGGCGCAACGGGATTCACGAACGCGAGTCCGTTCTGTTGTCCCGCCGCGTAGTCATCGGCGCCGAATGCGGGCGCCATGTGCACGAGGCCGGTGCCCTCATCGGCCGTCACGAAGCCCCCCGCCACCACGACCGCGCGTTGACCGTCGGGCGGCAGCGGGACTACGTCCATTGGCCGCACGTACGTCTGACCGACGAGGTCTCGGCCCGAGTACGTCGCGACCCGCGTTGCCTGCGCGAGTGGCTTGCCGTGGACGTGGACATCCCCGGCACGCTGCACCGCGGCGACGTAGCGGACGCCGTCCACGTCCCATTCACCGTACTCCAGGTCGGGATGCACCGCGACCGCGATGTTGGAAACCAGCGTCCACGGGGTGGTCGTCCAGATCACCAGCTGGCGCGCGGGGTCGCCGGCGAGCGGAAACGTCACATACACCGAGTTGGTCTGGACCGACTCGTATCCCTGCGCGACCTCGTGGGACGACAGCGCGGTCCCGCAGCGCGGGCAGTACGGCAGCACTTTGTGGCCGCGGTACAGCAACGCCTTCTCGTGCAGCCGCTTGAGCAGCCACCACACCGTCTCGATGTACTCGTTGCTGTATGTGATGTAGGGGTGGTCGTAGTCCAGCCAGTACCCGATCCGATCCGACAGCGCTTCCCAATCGGTCTTGTACCGGAACACGCTTTCCTTGCAAAGGCGGTTGAACTTCTCAACCCCGTAGGACTCGATCTCTTTCTTGCCGCTGATGTTCAGGGCTTTTTCGACCTCGATCTCGACCGGAAGGCCGTGCGTGTCCCACCCGGCGATGCGGGTCACGCCCTGGCCGAGCATCGTGTGATAGCGGCAGATCAGGTCCTTGAGCGTGCGCGAGAAGACGTGGTGGATCCCGGGACGGCCATTCGCCGTGGGGGGACCCTCGTAGAACACGAAGGGCGGGCCGTAGCGCGTTGTTTCGGTGACGCGCGCGAACAGCCGTTCGTGCTTCCACGTCGCGAGGAGCTGCTTCTCCAGCGCGTCGACCGACTGCGCGAGAGTGAGGGAGGGGGACGCCACCGGCGCTTTCGGCATCAGGCCAGGCGCTCCAGCACGCCCCGCACCACGGCGGCGAGCCGCGGCTCCGCGGCGCGCGCGACGGCGATGATCTTCTCGACCGACGTGGGCTCGAGCGCGTCGGGGAGACATTGGTCGGTGATGATGGAGAACCCCAGCACCCGCATCCCCTGGTGCACCGCCACGATCACTTCGGGCACGGTGCTCATCCCTACGAGGTCCGCCCCGACCGTCCGCAGCATGCGGTACTCCGCGCGGGTCTCGAGGTTCGGGCCGGGGACTGCCACGTACACCCCCTCGCGCAGCGTGATCTTGAGGTCGAGCGCGACCTGACGCGCGAGCGCGCGCAGTGCCGGGTCGTAGGGCGCCGACATGTCGGGGAAGCGAGGGCCCTCCGCGTCGTCGTTCGGCCCCACGAGCGGGTTGTCGCCGAGCAGGTTGATGTGGTCGGCGAGGAGGACGAGGTCCCCCGTCTCCCACAGCGGATGCATCCCGCCCGAGACGTTCGACACGACGAGCGTGCGCGCGCCAAGGGCTTTGAGGACCCGAACGGGAAAGCCGATCTGCTGGAGGGTGTAGCCCTCGTACTTGTGGAAGCGCCCCTGCATCAGCGCGGCACGCCGGCCCGCGAGCGTGCCGACGAGCAGGCGGCCGGCGTGCGTCTCGACCGTGGAGAGCGGGAAGCCCGGGATATCCCCATACGGAATCCGCGCCTCGGCCTGCACCGCGTCGGCCAATGCCCCGAGCCCCGTCCCGAGGATCACCGCGACTTCGGGGACGAACGGCGTCCGCGCTCGAATGGCGCGAACCGCCTCCGCGACCGTCGTCACCCGCGTTGTCCGTCGAGCGCGCGCAGCTCCGCCAGCTGCCGCTCCAGCAGCGCGCGGAAGCCGCCCAGGTACCCCTGGAACTGGCGCTCCGCCTCGGCCATCCGCACCTGCACCACGCCCTCGGCGTTCTTGGCCGCGTCCACCAGACGCTTCGCCTCCGCTTCGGCCTCGCGCACGATCACCTGCGCTTCGCGCTCGGCGGTCGCGCGCGTCTCCTGACGCAGCTGCTGCGCCGCGACCAGCGCCTCGTTCATCGCCTTCTCACGCTCTCGAAACACCCGCAGCTGCTCGGTCAGCGCCGCCAGCCGTTCGTCCAGCACCGAGCGCTCGCGAATCGCCCGCTCGAGCGCGTCGGCGACACGCATCTGGAACTCCTCCACGCCGAGCGTCTCGTAGCCGCGCAGGGTTTTGCGAAACTCCTGCTTGCGGATGTCCAGTGGCGTGAGGTTGAAGGCGTCGTCGCTCATGGCGTCGTCTCCTTCTCCCTGGGCCCGAACAGGACGGTACCCAAGCGGATCATCGTTGCTCCCTCCTCGACCGCCGTACCGTAGTCGGCGGACATCCCCATCGAGAGGGTCGGCAGCCATAGCCCTTCCTCCTTGATCGTATCCCGCAGGGCGCGCAGGCTCCGGAAGGTCCGGCGCTGCACGTCCACGTCGTCGGTCAATGGGGCCAGCGTCATCAGCCCGTCCAACTGTAGCCCGCCAAACGCCGCGATCTGCCGCGCCAACGCCGGCGCCTCCTCGGGGGTGCAGCCGCTCTTTTGCGGCTCGCGCGCCACGTTCACCTGCAGGAGCACGCGCAGCGGCTCTTTGGCCCTCCGGCTCAGCTCCTCGGCGAGGTCGCGAGAGTCCACCGAGTGCACGAGGGCGAACCGACCGGGCACCAACTTGGCTTTATTGCGCTGCAAGTGGCCGATCAGATGCCACCGTGCTCCAGGTGCCGCCGCGTCCTTCATCTTATCGAGCGCTTCCTGCACGCGGTTCTCGCCGATATCGGCGAGCCCCCCCGCCAGCGCCGCCACCACCGCGTCGGCGCCGAACCCCTTCGTGACGGCGACAATGGTGACGGGGTGCGTCCACCCGGCGGCATCCTGACGCCGCGCGATTTCAGCCCTCACCTGGGCCAACCGCTCCGGGAGGGCCGCAAAACTCATGGCGGAAGAATATACTCGCGCCGCGAGCCTAGGGGCGGAACAGGCTCCGCACGCCCTCTGTTTCGGCACGGCGGACGATGTCGGCCAAGGGGGGGCTGGGGTTCAAGTGGTAGGCGCGGCGCAGGTAAACGAGGGCCCGGGCTTGGTCCCCGCGTGCGGCCGCCGCGCTGCCGAGCTCCAAATACGGGATCGACAGCGACGTCGTGACCTGACGGGCCGCGGGATCGAGGTCGAGCGTATCGGCCGCGAACAGTCCGCCGTAGCGGAACACCGAATCCACGAGCAGCGCGGTGCGCGCGGGATCGACCATCGTCCCTTGGATCCCCGGCACGAAGCGCCGCACCGTGTCCGCGCGTCCGGGGAACACGACGTAGGCCAGTCCCTGCATCACCAGGTGCGGATCGAGGCCGAGCCACGCGCCACGCCCCGACGACACGCCGAACGCCACCGCGCGTTTCGGCAGCGAGCCCGCGATCGTAAACAGGATCACCTGGTCGCGCACCTCGAACACCTGCCCCGCGCGGATCGGCAGCTCGAACGTGCCTTGCGCCGCTCGGAACACCCCGCCGTCGCTGGCGCGGAACGGCTGGAGCTTGTCGACTTCGTCGCGCGTGAGCCCCAGCGCCGGTCCGGGAGGCTGCGGCGGCGCGAGGGCACGATACAGTGCGGGCGCGCCGGCCGGATCGAACGGCCGCGTGGTCCGCGCTGCGAGCTGGCGTACGTACCAATCCAGCTGCGCGAGCGAGAGGTTGATGAGCGTCACGTCCTGCCGCACGCCTTCCACTTCTTGCAAGTACCACACGGGGAAGGTGTCGTTGTCGCCGTAGCCGAACAGCACGCCATAGGGCTCGACCGACTGCAGCAGGTTGTACGCGAAATCGCGGGCGATGGTGGTATCGGGGCCGTGGCGCCGGGAGGCGGCCCGGAAGTTGAGGGCAAACGGAACGAGGGCGAGAGTGGCTGCGACAGCGAGCGCCCAGCGCCCGGCGCGCTGCCAGGCCCGCGCCACCCGCGCGAGCCCGATCCCTGCCGCGAGCCCCCACACCTGGAAGCTCACCGTAAAGAAGTAGTCGCGCTCGCGGACCTCATGCGCGTTCATGCTCGGGTAGCGGTCCCAGAAGAGCGAGAACCCGGGCTTGAAGTTCATGTACACGACGAGCCCGAGACCCGTGACGAGCCACAGGGCGCCGAGCAGATACGCGACGCCAGGGTCGCGGCGCCGCGCCTCGCTCCAGCCCAGCAGGCCGAGACCCATATAGATGAGGGCGGGGACGACGGCGAAGGCGCGCAGGCTCCTCCCCCATTGCCACGAGAAGTACTGGAAGTAGTTGATGAACTGCTGGCCGAACAGCGTCAGGGTGCGTCCCGGGTTCTCGGGTCCGGGCGGGAATGTCGGGTTGTCGAGCAGGCCGCGCGCGCCGTACTGCTCGCGCCGGATTACGGCGAGGAGGTTGTGCCACGTCTGGGGGTCGGCCTCGTCGAGGACCGGCTCGAGCGCCGATCGGATGTAGAGAAACGCGTACGTCGACACCCCCACCGCGGCGACGCTGAGGGCGGCGAGCGGAAAGAACAACGATCCCGCCAGCACGCACGCGGCGAGCGCGGCGGCGAACAGGACGCCGCCCACGTAGAGGAGCGGGGTGCTGCCGAGTCCCACGGCGATCAGCACGACCCAGAGCGCGCTCAGTGCCGCCCACTCGGACAGCTCCACCCGGCGCTCCGCGGGGTCCGCCGCCGGCGCCGCGCGCAGCGTGACGAAGATGAAGAGCGACACCGCCGGCCCGACGAGCAGGGTCAGCAGGTGATTGCCGATCGAGAGCGCGGCAAGATACACGATGAGCAGCAGGTGGTGGGGCGCGCGGGTCGTGCCGCGGCTGTCGCGCCAGCGGAGGCAGAGCCAGCAGATCGCGGCGATGCTGAACGTCGCGACGGTGTAGACCTCGGTCTCGTTGCTGTTCTGCCAGCCGGTGAAGGTGAACGCCGAGAGCACCGCGGCGGCGGCCGCCCCGCCGATGCGCAGCCTTGCCTCCTCGCCTGCGAGCAGGCGGTGTGCGACGAGGAAAAAGCACCCGGCTCCCGCGGCGGAGAAGCACGCGCTCATCAGGTTCAAACGCCACGCGTAGGCGCCGAGCCGTAGCACGTCGCCCCAGACATGGCCGACCATGACGAACAGCGGCGTCCCCGGCGGGTGCGGGATGCCGAGGACTTTGGCGGCGGTGATGAACTCGCCCGCGTCCCACAGCGTCACCGTGGGCGCGAGTGTGATCAGGTAGCCGAGCAGGACCAGGGCCGCGACGGCCGCCGCGGCCCGATAGGGCGGCCGCTCAGGTGGCAGGCGCGGTCACCCGTTCGCCGCCTTCGAGGTGCGAGACGGCCCCCGAGAGGAGGTCGCGCACCTGTGGCGGCGTGAGGTGGCGGTACAGCAGGCCGTGGCTGGCGACGGAAATGGTCGACGTCTCCTCCGAGACGACCAACACGGTGGCGTCGGTCTCCTCCGACAATCCGAGGGCGGCGCGGTGCCGGGTGCCGAGGGATTTGTCCGCGACCTTGAACTGGGTGAGGGGCAGCACGCACCCCGCGCCGATGATGTGGTCGCCGCGGATGAGCACGGCGCCGTCGTGCAGCGGCGAATACGGCGTGAAGATGGTCGTCACCAGGTCGGCGGAGACCTTGGCCTCCATCGGCACGCCGGTCGTGATGAACTCCTCGAGCCCGATGTCTCCTTCGATGGCGATGATCGCGCCGGTGCCGGCGCGCGACAGCCGGTCGAGCGCCTCCGCGATCTCCTCCGCCACCGATTGGCGGTCGCTCGACGAAAAGCGCCGCATCAGCCGCGACTGGCCGAGCCGGGCGAGCGCGTTGCGCAGCTCCGGGTGGAACACGACGACGGCCGCGAACGCGCCGTAGGTGAACACCACGCCGAGCAGCGAGCTGATCATCGTGAACTTGGCAAACAGCGCGGCGAAGTAGGCAAGGGAGAGGATCACCACGCCGACCACGATCTGCAGCGCGCGGGTGCCCACCAGGAAGAGCAGGAAGCGATAGATCACGAACGCGACGAGGAGGATCTCGAACACGTCCGGCCAGAGGCGCGGGGCGAGGAATTTGAAGGCGTCGACGTTCACGTTGGGTTCGTCGTGGCACTCGCCAGGGTGAGGGCTTCACGCGTCAAAGCGACGTCGTGGACCCGGAACAGCCGCGCCCCCCGCTCCCAGGCGAGCGCGCAAGCCACGGCGGTCGCGCGGTCCCGCTCCTCCACCGGCCGGCCGGTGGCGACGCCCAGGAACCGCTTGCGCGACGGACCGACCGCTACAGGATAGCCCACGGCGACGATCGTTGCCAGCTCGTCGAGCAGTCGGAAGTTGTGCGCCGGCGTCTTCGCGAACCCAAATCCGGGATCCACGGCGATCCGCTCCCGCGCGATCCCCGCCGCCTCCGCCCGCTCGGCGGCCGCGCGCAGCTCCGCCGCGACCTCCACCGCCACCTGCCGGTAGTCCGCCAGGCCGTCCATCGTGTCGGGAGTGCCCCGCATGTGCATCAGGATCAGGCCCGCCCCCGCCCCCGCCGCCCCCGCCCCCGCCGCGGCCACCACCTCCGCCAGTGTAGGATCGAACGCGAGTCCCGAGACGTCGTTCACGACGCTGGCCCCGGCATCGAGCCCGGCGCGCGCCACGGCGGCTTTGCGCGTGTCCAGGGAGATCGGACCGAGGCCTCGGCGCGTGAGCGCCGCGATCACGGGGACGACTCGCGCGATCTCCTCGTCGACCGGGACGGGCGCGGCACCGGGCCGCGTGGATTCGCCGCCCACGTCTAACAACTGTGCGCCGTCAGCCGTGAGCCGTTCGCCGTGGGCCACGGCCTCGTCCACGGTGCGCCACTTGCCCCCATCGGAGAACGAATCGGGCGTCACGTTCAGGATGCCGATGATGACGGGCTTGTCGAGCGACAGCTCGGCGCCGCGGATGGCCCACGCACGCGGCGGGTCGGCGTACGCGGTGAACGCGCGCACCAGCTCGGGGATGAGCCCCTCGAGGTCCGGCGTAGTGCGGTCGTGGCGGCCGAGCGGCGCGAGCCGGCTCGCCGCGGCGGCGACGAGGGCCCAGCCCTCGCCCGTGAGGATGTCGGCGCCGGAGCGCGTGCCCCAGCGGACCAAGGCCTCGCGCTCCAGCTCCGTGATGTCTTCCATGAGAACGACGAGGGAGCGAATGCCCGTGGCGGCGAACCAGGCCGGCTGGCCCTCCCAGCCGCGAGCCGCGAGCGCCGCGCGCACCGCCTCCGGCGTGTGCGCGGCGAGCGCGGTGAGCTTCACCGCGGCGCCTGTGGTGCGCTCACGCTCCGGCGGGCTCGGGTGGCAGGTTCCCGAGAACGGGGCCGCTCCCCCGAGCGGGTTGCGCCTTCTCCTTGGCCGGAGCTTCGGCGCCCGCCGGAGGCGGCGCCGCGGCCGGCGTCTGCGGCGGCAGCGGCTTGCCCGCCACCACCATCTCGACCTCTTCGCGGTCGAGCGTCTCGCGCTCGAGCAGGGCGGCGGCGAGCCGGTCGAGCGCGGTGCGCCGCTCGCCGAGGATGCGCTGGGCGTCGCTGTAGGCGTTGGTGAGGATGCGCCGCACTTCTTCGTCCACCAGTTGCGCCGTGCGGTCGGAGATCTCGCGCCGCTGCACCACTTCGCGTCCCAGGAAGATCTCCTGCTCGCGATCGCCCACGGCGATGGGGCCGATCGCGTCGCTCATGCCGAACTGCGTGACCATGCGACGGGCGATGTTGGTCGCTTGCTGGATGTCCTGCGCCGCGCCGGTCGTGACCTTCTCGGCCCCGAAGACCAGCTCCTCGGCCACGCGGCCGCCGTACGCCATCGCCAGGCGCGACAGAATCGATTGCTTGGTGTACTTGTGCAGCTCCTCCTCGGGGAGGTAGGCCGTGAGCCCGAGGGCGCGGCCGCGCGGGATGATCGTAACCTTGTGCAGCGGATCGGCGCCCGGGACACTGAGCGCGACGAGCGCGTGGCCGGCCTCGTGGTAGGCGACGAGGCGGCGCTCCTCCTCGGAGAAGACGCGGCTCTTCCGCTCGAGGCCGAGCATCACCTTGTCCTTCGCGTCCTCGAGATCCTGCATGTCCACCTGCGGCTTGTTGCGCCGGGCGGCGAGCAGTGCGGCCTCGTTGACGATGTTGGCGAGCTCGGCGCCCGCGAGTCCCGGCGTCCCCTTGGCGATGCGCTCGAGGTTCACGCCGCCCGCGAGCGGGATCTTGCGGACGTGCACGCGCAGGATCTGCTCCCGCCCCTTGAGATCGGGCATGTCGACCACGATCTGGCGGTCGAAGCGGCCCGGCCGCAGCAAAGCCGGGTCCAGGATGTCGGGTCGATTTGTCGCGGCCAGCAAAATCACCCCGTCGTTCGACTCGAACCCGTCCATCTCGACGAGCAGCTGGTTGAGGGTCTGCTCGCGCTCGTCGTGGCCGCCGCCCAGCCCCGCCCCGCGGTGCCGGCCCACGGCGTCGATTTCGTCGATGAAGATGATGCAGGGAGCATGCGCCTTCCCCTGCTCGAACAAGTCGCGCACGCGCGACGCGCCGACGCCGACGAACATCTCCACGAAGTCGGAGCCCGACATGGAGAAGAAGGGCCGCCCCGCCTCGCCCGCCACGGCCTTGGCGAGGAGCGTCTTGCCCGTCCCCGGCGGGCCGACGAGCAGCGCCCCCTTGGGGAGCCGGCCGCCGAGCCGCTGGAACTTTTGCGGGTCCTTGAGGAAGTCGATGATCTCTTCCAGCTCTTGCTTCGCTTCGTCGCACCCCGCCACGTCGGCGAAGGTGATCTTGGGGGTGTCGCCCGCGAGCAGTTTCGCTTTCGACTTGCCGAACGCGAACGCGCGGTTCCCGCCCTGCTGCATCTGCCGCAGCATGAAGATCACGAGGCCAAAGATGAGCAGGTACGGCAGGGTGTAGACGATCATGGCGCCGAACGACTGCCCCGGCTCGCGGGCGCGAACGGTCACGCCCTTGGCGAGGAGCGATTCGACCCACGCATTGTCGGGTTCCGCGGTGAGCAGCAGCGTGAAGCGCTCGACCGTCTGCCGCTTGAACGTCACGGGCCGCTTGAACGTGCCGCGGACCTTCTTTTCGGCGACTTCGACCGCGGAGATATTGCCGGCCGCCAGTTGTTCCTGGAACTCGTTGAGATCGATGTCCGCTTCCTCGCGCCGCCGGCTCGAGGCGAGCTGCACCAACGCGATGGTGCCGACGATGAGGAGCGCCCAGAACGAGAGCGTCCGCAGCATGCGGCTCCAGTTGAATTCCCGCGGCGGCGGGGGGATGCGATCGGCCATCTACGTCAGACTCGCGATATAAGGAAGGTGCCGGAAGTTCTCCGCGTGATCGAGGCCGTACCCCACCAGAAACGCGCGGGGGGCGTCGAAGCCCACGAAGGCCGCTTCCAGCTCCAAGTGCTCCGCAATGTGCTTGTGCAGCAGCGCGCAGATGGCGAGGCTGCGCGGGTCACGCTGGCGGAGCAGCGCAACCAGGCGGTTCAGCGTCTTGCCGGTGTCGATGATGTCCTCGACCAACAAGATGTGCTTCCCCGCGAGCTCGGTTTCCGGGTCGTACAACAGACGCACATTGCCGCTCGACTCCGTGCCTTCGCCGTAACTCGCCGCGACCAGGAAATCCACCTGCAGCGGCCGCTCGATGCGCCGCACCAGGTCGCTCAGGAAAATGAAGCTGCCCTTGAGGAGCCCCAACACGAGGAGATCGCCCTCGGGATACGCCGCGGTGATCTCGCGGCCCAGCTCGCGCACTCGATTCGCGATCGTCGGTTCGTCGAAGACGATCCGGGCGAGCTTACGCCCGCCGGTTTGCCTGAGCTGCGCCGTACTGGGTAACATCGAGCCGCACCGCCTTGGTTCCGGGCGCCGGTAATCCGTCCGTGCCGCGACAGATGCCCGGCACCCACAGGATCGTTGCACCGCGGGCGACGACCGGATACCGAGCCCGCTCGCTCCGCGGCACGCGCGCTTCCATCAGCAGCCGCCGCAGCGGCCGGTGGCCCACGCCGCCGAGCGGCACCAGCTCGTCACCGCTCGCCGGAGCACGCACCTCCCAGCCGGGCCCGTCCACCCATGTCGTCCAGCCGGCGCGCTCGACCCGCGCCGGTGCCGCCGCCGGGGCCCAATCGATCCGGAACGCCCCGAACAGGGCGCTCCCGCTCTCTCCCGCGGGCACCACCCGGTCGAGCGCGCCGGCCGGTGTCCGGGCAACGCGCAAGCGGTCGAACGCCACTTCCGCCGTCCAGCCGCCGCCCAGCGCGAGGCGCCGCCCGGAGGGTCGCCGCGCCAGCGCCAGGAGCCGGCGGGCGCGCGCGGGTCCCAGCACGAGCCCTCCGCCCCCACCCGCTCCACCACCCGTCCTCCGCGCGGCGGCCCGCAGCAGCGCGATGGCCAATGCGTCATCATAGCCGCGCAGCCCCTCGCGGGCAACGGCGAAGCCCGTCGCCGACACCTGAAGCCCAAGCTCGGGAACGAGTTCCAGCGCGCGGTCCCAGGCGTAGCGATCTTCGGCCGCGTGGCGGCCGAGCCGTCGCAGGTCTCCCGCGACGCGCGCGCCGAGGCGGTCCGTCAGGAGTGGGAGCAAGATGGTCCGGACCCACGAGCGCAAATGCCGCGGGTCCGCGTTGGCGGGATCGTCGTGGGCCGCGAGCCCGTGCGCCGCCGCGTGCGCCACGAGGTCGCGATGCGTGAACGGCAGCAGCGGCCGCACGAGTCCGTCGCGCCCGCGCCGCGCGATCCCCGCCAGTCCCGCCGGCGCGCTGCCGCGCAGGGCGCGCAGCACCACCGTCTCGATCTGGTCGTCCTGGTGATGCGCCGTCACGAGATACGCCGCATCGCGCCGGTGCTGCACCTCGCGCAGCCAGGCGTACCGCGCGCGGCGGGCTTCAGTCTCGGTTGTGTCGGGTCCGAGGCTCAACTCCCCCAGCTCGAACGGCAGCGCGTACGTCGTCGCGAGATCCCGTACCATCTTTCCAACTTTCCCACTTTCCATCTGAATTCCATGGTCCGCGTGCGCCACCACGAGGGACAATCTCAGGTCCTTGGCCACGTCGGAGAGCAGATCGAGGAGCGCCACCGAGTCGGCGCCCCCCGAAACGGCGACGATGGCGGTCCCGCGGACGCGGAACAAACGGGTCCGCGCCAGATGGGCGCGGAAGCGTTCGGGCAGCGATGCGGTCGAGGCGATGGGCGGCATGTATCTTTAAGTATGGTGCCGCCCGACCAGACCTACCAACTGCTCCGCCACCTGACCTCGCCGGTCGTGGCCATCACGTCGGAGCGGGATGGCAAGGAGAACGGGATGATCTCGGACGCGGCCATCAGGGCGTCGATCGTACCCACGGTGCCGCGCCTCTCCGTGTACGTCCACAAGTTCAACTTCAGCCATGACCTGATCTTCGCGACCGGCCGCTTCGTGCTTCACCTGCTGCACACGGCCCAATTCGACCTGATCCACCAGCTCGGCTTCGTGAGCGGCCGCGACCGGGACAAACTGGCCAACGTGCCGCACCACGGGGGCGTCCTGGGTGCGCCCGTGCTGGACGACTGCCATGCCCACTTCGAGTGCCGAGTCGTGAACGTCATGGATACCGGGAGCTCGACCCTGTTTCTCGGGGACGTCGTCGCGGTGGGGTTCGGCGCGGGGACCGCGCCGCGCGGCGAGGTGATGACGGCGGCCTATTTCCGCGCCAACATGCCTCCGGCGTGGCGCTCGGAGTACGAGGTCCTGCTCCGGGCGGCACAGAGGCACGCGGCGGCGACGTCGCGGACGATCGCGCCCGTGGTTTGGCGCGGCCTCCAGGCTTAGGGGACCCAACGCCACAACTGTAGCTCGGGCGCCACGCTGTTCGGACGCGTCGACAGGGAGCCGGCCAGAGGTATGGAACGTGCACGCCTGGCCGGCTACCGTGGAGACCACGCGCGAAAGGCTTGTCCTTTCGGCTGCGCTCGCGCTCACGTTCGCCTGCCAGTTGGACAAGCTCATCGATACGCCGGGCCCACCGGGCCTCGGCGTGGCACCGGCCCGGGTTGCGGAATCCGCGCTCGAGGGGAGCGCCGACGCGCGCCCCGTAGCCCTCGTCGTGTCGAGCGCCCGCCCCGCGGCGCCCCCCTGGACGGCACACCGTGAGATGGGGCGGGCCTGGCTGGTCCTGACCGACTCCACCTCCCCCGGCGCCGCCGCCGACACTTTAAAGTTCACGCTGCACCCCGACACGCTCGCGCCGGGCATCTATCGTGACGCGATCGTCGTCGTCCCGAACGACCCAAGCGTCGGCCGTGTGCGCGTCCCGGTCGAGCTGCGCATCGATCCCGCTCCCGTTGGGACCGTGACGGTCACCGCCAGGACGACGGGGGGCGGCACACCCGACCCCAACGGCTACACCGTGACCGTGAATGGCGGCTTGCCCCGCACGATCGGGAACAACGGGAGCACGACGTACACGTTGGCCGCCGAGAGCTACACCGTGGCGCTCGGCGACGTCGCCACCACCTGCACGGTGACCAACGGCGCCTCCCGCCCGGTCACCGTGATCGCCGGCCAGCCGACGACGGTGACGTTCGACGTTGACTGCCCGACGACCCCGCCGCCAACCGGAACGCTCACCGTGTCCGCAAGCACCACGCCCGGCGGCACACCTGACACCAATGGGTACACGGTGACGGTGGACGGCAGCCAGCTCCGCACCATCGGGATCAACGGCAGCACGATGTACACCCTCGCCGCCGCGAACTACACCGTCGCGCTCGGCGACATCGCCACCACCTGCACGGTGAACGGCGGCCCTTCCCGCACGGTGACCGTGACCGGGGGCCAGCCGACGCTGGTGTCGTTCTCGGTGGACTGCCCCACGCCGCCGCCCGGGACGCTCACGGTGAGCGCGAGCACCACGCCCGGCGGCACGCCCGACCCCGACGGCTACACCGTGACCGTGGACGGCGCGCAGCTCCGCACCATCGGGATCAACGGGAGCACGCCCTACACGCTCGCCGCGGGGACCTATACCGTCGCGCTCGGCGACGTCGCCCCCAACTGCACGGTGACCAACGGCGCCTACCGCCCGGGCGTGACTATGACCGCCGGCCAAGCGAGGACGGTGACGTTCGAGGTAGACTGCCCCACGACACCGCCCCCGACCGGTACACTCACCGTGAGCGCGAGCACCGCGTCCGGCGGCACGCCCGATCCCAATGGCTACACCGTGACCGTGGACGGCGGCCAGCTCCGCAACATCGGGATCAACGGGAGCACTACGTACACCCTCGCGGTCGGACCGTACACCGTCGATCTCGGCGACATCGCCACGAACTGTACGGTGAGCGGCGGCACCTCGCGTACGGTGACCGTGACCGCGGGGCAGCCGACGCCCGTGCCGTTCACAGTGGACTGCCCCACGCCGCCGCCCCCGACCGGCACGCTCACCGTGAGCGCGAGCACCGCGTCCGGCGGCACGCCCGATCCCAACGGCTACAGCGTGACCGTGGACGGCGGCCAGCTCCGCACCATCGGGATCAACGGGAGCACGACGTACACCCTCGCGGTCGGACCGTACACCGTCGATCTCGGCGACATCGCCACGAACTGTACGGTGAGCGGCGGCACCTCGCGTACGGTGACCGTCACCGCGGGGCAGCCGACGCCCGCGCCGTTCACGGTGGACTGCCCCACGCCGCCGCCCCCGACCGGCACGCTCATCGTGAGCGCGAGCACCACGCCCGGCGGTACGCCCGACCCCAACGGCTACACCGTGACCGTGAACGGCGGGCAGCTCCGCACCATCGGGATCAACGGAAGCACGCCGCCGTACACGCTCGCCGTAGGGAGCTACACCGTCGCGCTCGGCGACATCGCGCCCAATTGCTCGGTGACCAACGGCTCCACCTCCCGCACGGTCTCGGTGACTGCGGGCCAGACGACGACAGAGACGTTCACGGTGGATTGCCCCACGCCGCCGCCCCCGACCGGTACGCTCACCGTGAGCGCGAGCACTACGCCCGGTGGTACGCCCGACCCCAACGGCTACACCGTGACCGTGAACGGGGGACAGCTCCGCAACATCGGGATCAACGGGAGCACGACGTACACCCTCGCCGCTGGACCGTACACCGTCGATCTCGGCGACATCGCCCCGAACTGTACGGTGAGCGGTGGCACCTCCCGCCCGGTGACCGTGACCGCGGGGCAGCCGACGTCCGTGCCGTTCACGGTGGATTGCCCCACGCCGCCGCCCCCGACCGGGACGCTCACCGTGAGCGCGAGCACCACGCCCGGCGGTACGCCCGACCCCAACGGCTACAGCGTGACCGTGAACGGCGGGCAGCTCCGCAACATCGGGATCAACGGGAGCACGACGTACACCCTCGCCGCTGGACCCTACACCGTCGATCTCGGCGACATCGCCACGAACTGTACGGTGAGCGGCGGCACCTCGCGCACGGTGACCGTGACCGCGGGGCAGCCGACGCCCGTGCCGTTCACAGTGGACTGCCCCACGCCGCCGCCCCCGACCGGCACGCTCACCGTGAGCGCGAGCACTACGGCCGGCGGCACGCCCGACCCCAACGGCTACACCGTGACCGTGAACGGCGGGCAGCTCCGCAACATCGGGATCAACGGGAGCACGACGTACACCCTCGCCCCCGCGAACTACACGGTCGATCTCGGCGACATCGCCACAAACTGCACGGTGAGCGGCGGCACCTCGCGCACGGTGACCGTGACCGCGGGGCAGCCGACGCCCGTGTCGTTCACGGTGGACTGCCCCGCGCCGCCGCCGCCGCCGGCGACGCACGTCGAGTTCACCCTGCAGCCGCCGTCGCCGCTGATCATACTGCAGACGCCGTTCTCAGTCACGGTGACGGCCCTGAATGCCCAGGGCGGCGTTGCGACCGGCTTTACCGGCCTGGTGCGGCTCGACCTGCAGGGACCTGTCCTGCTCGGCGGGTTGACGGGCGTCGTCGAAGTCCCCGCTGTCGGCGGCGTGGCCCGATTCACCAATCTGCGGGTGACCGGTCTCTGCACATCGTGCAGCCTGGTGGCCTCGGCGTCGGGACTCACGGGTGCAACGAGCGTATCCTTCGCCGTGGTTGCCGGACAATGAGCGCCGCTCCATGACCTGCCCGCACTGTGCCGCCGGTTTCCTGCCGGACAAGGCGCACCGCTGCCCGATGTGCGGCCAACTGCCTGGGCGACCCACGGAGCCGACTGTCGCGGTGGCGGAGCCCCCCCCGCCCCCCCCGCCCGCTGAGGACTACAGCGCGATCGACGAGATGATCGGGAAAGAACTGGGCGCGCAGTTCCAGATCGAGCGCCCGCTCAAGCATGGGCGCGCGTCCCACGTGTATTTCGCGCGAGACACGGCGCGGGGGAGTGGAGGGGGGCGTGAAGCGGCACTCAAGGTGATCATACCGCCGGTCGGCGCAACGCCCGCGGATGTGGAGCGCTTCCAACACGCGGCGCGCACGGCAACCAGCCTCGATCACCCGCACGTCGTGCGCCCGTACCGCTACGGCACGACCGAGACGCTGTGGTGGTATGCGATGGAATACGTGCCGGCGCCGTCGGTGGCGGCGCGGCTCGCGGAGGCCGCGGGCACGCCGCTCGACGTGCCGCTGACGTGGCGCATCGCGCAACAGCTCGCGAGCGCGCTGGACTACGCGCACCGCCGCGGGCTCGTGCACGGCGCCCTCACGCCGAGGGACGTGCTGCTCGACGATGCCGGGTGGGTGCGGGTGGTGGACGTCGGGCTGGCACAAGGGTTGAGGGGGGACGAAGACGCCGGCCCGCTCGCCGACCAGTACAGCCTGGCCCTCGTCGTGCGGGAGTGTCTGACGGGAGTGCCGCCCCAGGCCGGAACGCCGGACTCGCCGGAACTCCCCGACGCCGCCGGGCCGCACGTCGCTCAGGTGCTGCAGCGCGCGACGGCGCGGATGCCCGGCGACCGGTTTCTCGGCGTGCTCGACCTCGTCGCCGCGCTCGAGGGGGGACAAGTCCCAGGCCCGTTCGGCTTCGCGGGCCGCACACCGCCTCGCGGCCCGCGGCGCCCGGTTCTGCTGTTCGAGCCGGAGACACCGCCGCGGAGCAGGCGGCTCCACCGGGTCGGCGTCGTCCTGGCGCTCATGCTCACGGGTGGCGTCCTGTGGATCAGCGGGCAAAGTGACGGGAGCGCTTCCGTCGCGACGCGCGAGCCCGTGGCGGCCGCACCCGAGCCACCACCGCCCGCTCAGGACGCGGCGCTGGACGTGTCGGCCCCCGCCCCGCCCGCCCCGCCCGCCCCGCCCGCCCCGGCTGCCCCGGCTGCCGCGCCCGACCCGCCGCGCCCCCGCGCTGCCGCACCAGCCGCCCGTCGGCCGCCGGCCCCGCGGCGGCCCGTGGTCACGGCCGCGCCCGAGCCCGGGTATCTGTCCGTGAACTCGATGCCCTGGTCGCTGCTCTCGGTGGACGGGCGGATGATCGGCACCACGCCGAGGATCAAAGTGCGTTTGCCCTCGGGCGTGCACCACTTGCGGTTGCAGCGCGAGGGGTTCAGGGCCTACGAGGCAGCCGTCGAAGTCAGGCCCGGCGAGACGGTACTGATAACGAACATCACCCTCACCGCGAACTCGCCGTGACCTTGGCACCGTTGATACGTGTCCCGATGATCGCGACCGCCGCACTCGTCGCTGCCGCGACCCCGGCCGTCGGCCAGGACGCGAGCGATCTGGTGGCGCAAAGCGTGCGCGCGTATCAGGGCCTCGAGTTCGACGCCGCGGCGGGGTTGTTGCGCCGCGCCCTGACGCCGCCGCTCGCCGACAGCCTCGACGCCGCCGAACGCGTCCGCGCGCTCAGCTACCTCGGGGCCATCGAGCAGCTGCGCGAGCACCGTGATTCGGCGATGGCCGTGTTCCGGCGCCTGGTGCTGTTCGACCCGCGCTACCGTCTCGACACGTTCGTCTTTCCGCCAGAGGTCACGCGGCTGTTCGACGAGGTGCGCGTCCGCACGAAAGTGGTGGCGATCCGCGTGCCGGCCGATACTCTGATCCCGCTGCAGCAGGGCTGGCTCCCCGTGTGGCTGTTTCCCAGTTCTCCCCACGACGTGACGGTCGCCATCGCGCGCGAGGACGGCCGTCCCCTGCGCGCGTTGTACGCGGGACCGCTCGGCGACAGTCTCAAGGTGCGGTGGGACGGCCGCGACTCCACCGGCGCGCTCGCTCCGCGGGGCCGGGTGTGGTTGACGGTCGCGTCGCGCTCCGGGGGGGGGGGGGGCGCCACCACTGCGCGCCTCGTGCAGCTCCCGCTCGAGCTCGACTTCGCGCTCGACACGGAGCCGCATCCCACGGCGCCGGGGCCGGGACAGTTGCTCCCCGAGCGGGCGGGTAGGCGCACGGGCGTGCGTTCGCTCGCGGCCGGGCTTTTGATCGGCGCGGCCGCGGTCTCCCTGCCGGAGATCGTCGCGCCGGGCGAGCGACCGAGCGGCACGCGGCTCGCGGTCGGGGGCACGCTCGCGCTGAGCGGCGTCATCGGCTACCTGGCCCAACCGCCCGGGCGCCCGCTCCCGGACAACATCGCGGCCAACCGGGCGCGTCGGGAGGAGTGGAAGCGCCGCACCGACGCGGTCATCGCGGAGAACGCGCGGCGCCAACGCGGCGCGGCGCTCCACGTCCGCGCGGGGGGGCAGCCGGTGGCGATCGAGCGAGGAGAGGGAGGCGCGCCGTGACCCCCTGCGCGCGTTGTCTGGGACTGTCGCTCGCGGCCGCGTGTGCAGCCGGATCACTCGCTGCCCAGTCGCCCGTCTTGTCGGCGGGCGCGACCGTCGTCGGCGTCCGCGCGCAGGGCGATGGCATCAGCGGTCCCACGCGCAACGCGGGCACCGTGCTGGGCGGCCTCGCGACGGCGCGGTTCGGCAAGGTCGAGGTGGAGGGCCGCTACCTCGAGGGGGTGTTGCAGCCTCAGGACGCTGCGTCATCACGCCGCGACCTCGTGGAGGGTCAACTGGCGGTGGGATTCCACGCCACCCCCTGGCTCGCGACGCAGACTGCGCTGCGGGCGCGCACCTACGTCATGCCGGAAGGGGGGGGGGGCACCGAGCGGTGGCTTGTCTGGCTGCTGGGGGTGCGCGTCGAGACCCCGCTCGTCGGGACCCTGGTGCGGGGGGATGTCGGGCTGTGGGGCGCGCTGGCGATGAGCGCGAACGTCGGCTCGACCGACGGGCGATCCGGCCGCGGCGGCGACGCCGGCGTGACGCTACAGTTGCCGAGCCGTCCGTTGTGGTTCCGGTTGGCGTATGGAATCGATCGTGGCAGCGTCGCGGGCGCGGCGCGGCGCGAGACGGTGGAGGAGTTTACGCTGACGGTGGGCGTGCAGCGGCGCTAAGCGGCGGGCTCGGGGTCGTCCGCCGGAGGGTCGTCCAAGGGCGAGTCTTCATAGACGATCGGGGGAGTACAGGTACACAGGCCACTCTGAGGCAGCGCGAACTGCGCGGTGGCGCGGGGCGGACGGAACTGAATCGTGGCGGGTTCGCGGACGACGCCGCCGCAGAAGTGGCAGTGGATCGTGTGCACGGGCACACCTCCGTTCAAGCCGGGCGGGCGCGGCTACACCATTCACTCTTGTACCGAGGTTGAGCAATACCATCCGGGCAACCTCTGCATCCACAGCGAGTTGAGAGCGCGTTGCAGGGGGACAGCATGCCGGGGAAACCGATAGAGGCCCAGCGGTGGGATGATCCTCAGTCATCCGAATGATTACGATAACCGCCCTTTTTCATCCAACTCGGCACTGGCGGCGTCGACAGCGGCTTGGGAGCGACTCGCTGGGCCGGAGTCGACGCCGGAATCGAGGTAGGGACCTTGGAGCTCGCCGGATAGCTCGCCGGATTTTGGAGAACGCTATCGAGATTGCCGACCTTCATCGGATGCTGCTGCACCATGGCCGCCACGGCAGCGGCGAGTTGATCGATTCCCCGCGATCCGATGCGACGTAATTGCTGCCAAATCGCCGATCGACCCAACTGCTGGAAATCTTCGCGCACGAAGATCAGATTGTCGCCGGTATGAAAACGTTCCCAGAGGGTGACATCCATCTCCAGCGCCGCCAGCGACAGATAAATGACGAGCGCCGAAAAACGATCAATCTCTTGGCCGTAGTCTTGCCCGCTACGTTCGGGATGTTGGTAGGCACGGTGGCCGATTTCTGTGGCGTGGCGGCCGCTTAACGCCGGCACCCACATGCCGTCGTAGTCCACCAACTGGATCGATCCGCCGCGCACCAGGATATTACCGTGCTGTAAATCGCCGTGCGCCACCTGGGCGGCTTCGAGGTGGCGAACGAGTATCGCCCATTTTGCCCGCAATGCCGCGAGTGCGGGCGGATAGCCTAGATGCTTCTCAATGTGACTGTGCAGAAGGTCGCCCTGGGCCCATTGCATTTTGACGATAGGGAACCAGTTGGAGCGAATTTGAATGCCCTGCTTGAGGAACTGAAAATTGACATCATAGGGCAGGCGCACCTTGCGAAGATGTTTGGAGATCGCCTCATAACGTTCGGCATGGTCGCTGATCGGGCGCAGGAAGCAGCGAATTGCCCAGGTCTTCTTGAATGTCAAAAGCCCGCCCGGTTCGTTGGCCTTGTAGACCACGGCGT
>Ga0210382_10000012_pt1 | contig 96475 bp, 92 predicted proteins | sample PLMedo_FD_155452 | JGI IMG/M metagenome (GOLD analysis project Ga0210382, IMG submission 155452) | Groundwater sediment microbial communities from an aquifer in East River, Colorado, USA - PLM0_60_coex redo | ecosystem: Environmental > Terrestrial > Soil > Riparian zone | place: USA: East... | reverse complement strand
GGGGGGGGGGGGGGGGGGGGGGGGGGGGGGGTCGGCCGGCGGTCGCCTGGTTCACGATTCCAGCCGCGGCGGCACCGCAGGTGCTCGACGTCCCGCCGGCCCCGGCCATCATCGTTCCCAGCGTGGCGCTCCCGGACCCGGTGAAGCTCGATCTGTCCCAGCTCGAGCCGTCCCCGCCGGCGGCAAACACGCCGATGGCGAGTGGCGCGACCGCGAGCGGCGGGCCCGGGCAGAGCCCCGGGTCCGGGGGTGGGCAAGGGACAGGCACGGGGCCCGGTGCGGGGGCCGATGCGGGCCCTGGCTCGGGCGGCGAAGCCGGTTACATTCTCGCCGACCCCAACGGGGTTTTTCTTCCGCCGCCATGCGCGCGGGGTGCGTTCAATATCCGGTTTTGGGTCGAAGCCGATGGGCGCGTGTCGCAGGTTGAAGTCAAGCCGCTCCCGAAGGACGCCGGGTGCCGACGGGATCTGATCGCGGCCCTGAAGGCGTTCCGGTTCAGACCGGCGAGGACACGGGACGGCCGCGCGGTAGCCAGCATCTTTCCGTTCAGTATCACTCAGTAGGCGCAACACAGACTTCGGAGCTCATCGACCATGCTGGTGAGCCTGGTTCTGGGACCGAGTGTGCTCGCGGCGGCGCGCCGTGTTTAGCGGACAACTCTTCCAGCGCAAGCCGATCGCGGCGCTGCTGGCGGACAGCGAGCACGCCGGGGGTTTGAAGCGCGCCCTCGGCGCCGGCGATCTCATCATGCTGGGGATCGGTGCCGTCATCGGCGCCGGCATCTTCGGCGCCGTCGGCACGGCCGCCGCGGGACAGTATGACGCGGCGGGCAACCTGGTCCGGAGCGGCGCGGGGCCCGCGCTCGTCCTGTCGTTCCTGCTGCTGGGCGTGTGCTGCGCGCTGGCCGGCCTGTGCTATGCCGAGCTGGCGTCGATGATTCCGCAGGCGGGCAGCGCCTACGCGTACACCTACGCAACATTGGGCGAGTTCGTCGCCTGGATCATCGGGTGGGACCTGATCCTCGAGTACGCCGTCGGCAACGTCGCGGTCGCGATCTCGTGGGGCGACTACTTTCGGTCGCTGCTCGGTAGCTTCGGGATCGACCTCCCGGTCTGGCTCACTACGGGGTACCGGACCGCGCTCCTGAGTCCCGACCCCGCCGTCCACGGGCTCCTCGAGACGGGGCCGCACGTGTTCGGGATCCCGATTCTCATCAATATCCCCGCCTTCGCGATCGTGATGTTAATCACGTGGCTGTTGCTGCTCGGCGTCCGGGAAAGCGCCACCGCGAACAACATCATGGTGACGATCAAGCTGCTTGTCCTCGGACTGTTCATCGTGGCGGGGCTGACGCACATCAACCCCGCGAACTACCACCCCTTCGCGCCCAACGGATTCCGCGGCATCCACCAGGGTGCCGCGATCGTGTTCTTCGCCTACATCGGATTCGACGCCATCTCGACCGCCGCCGAGGAGACGAAGAACCCGCAGCGCAACCTACCGATCGGCATCCTGGGAGGGCTCGCGATCTGTACCGTCATTTACATGATCGTGGGCGCGGTGTTGACAGGCATGGTCAGCTACAAGGAGCTGGGCGTCGCCGACCCGCTTGCCAAGGCCCTCACCAGCGCCGGGTTCACGACGGTGGGGTGGATCGTCGCGCTCGGCGCGATCATCTCGATGTCGGCGGTCCTGCTCGTGTTTCAGTACGGGCAGCCGCGGATCTTCTTCGCCATGGCGCGCGACGGCCTGCTCCCGCCGTGGGCGGCGAAGCTCCATCCCAAGTACCGCGTGCCGCACATCACGACGCTCATCACCGGCATCTTCGTCGCGGTGTGGGCCCTCGTCGGGGACGCCGGGGAGACCTATAACCTCACGAATATCGGCACCCTGTTCGCGTTCGCGCTGGTCTCGATCGGTGTGCTCGTGCTGCGCTACAAGGATCCCGACCGCCCCCGTCCCTTCCGGGTTCCGTTCGTCTGGCCGGTCGCCGTCTCCGGCGCCGTGCTGTGCGTGGTGGTCATGTTTGGCCTGCCCGGGGAGACGTGGGTGCGGTTCGCGGTCTGGCTCGCGATCGGCCTCGTCCTGTACTTCTTCTACGGCTACCGGCACAGCCGCCTGCGGCAGGGGAACCCGGGCCGGCCATGAAGCTGCACACCAAGATCATCATCGGCCTCGTCGCGGGAGCCGCGGTCGGCGTCGTCGCGAACGCGTTTGCGACGGGGGCCGGCTGGGTCGCGTGGCTCGGCATCCCTGCCGCAGCGGCCGCGCCCGTGGTGCGGTGGATCGGCAACAACCTCGCCGGTCCGGTCGGCCAGATCTTCCTGCGCATGCTGCTCATGACGATCGTGCCCCTCGTCTTCGCTTCGTTGACGCTCGGCGTCGCCGGGCTCGGGGACATCCGCAAGATCGGCCGCGTGGGCGCTCGCACGATCGCCTACTTCCTGGTCTCGACCGCGGTCGCGGCGACGATCGGCCTCGTCCTCGTGAACCTGGTTCGCCCCGGCGACGGCCTCGATCAGGCGATCCGCGAGCAGTTGATGACCACCTATCGGTCCCAGGCCGAGGGGCTGCAGGCAGGGGGCGGGGGCAAGTTCGGCGTCGACATGTTCGTGAACATCGTGCCCCGCAATCCGATCCAGGCGGCGGCCGCCCTCGACATGCTCGGAATCATCTTCTTTTCGCTGGTGTTTGGGGCCGCGCTGACGCTGCTTCCCGCGGACAAGTCCAAGCCGATGCTGCGGGTGCTCGACGCGCTGGGCGAGGCGGTCGTCAAGATCATCGACCTCGCCATGAGGCTCGCCCCGTACGGCGTGTTCGGCCTCATCTTCGTCGTCACGTCGCGCTTCGGCTTCGCGCTGTTGAAGCCGCTGGGCCTGTACGTCCTCGTCGTGCTGCTGGGTCTGGTGTTACACGGGGCTATCTCGATCTCTGCGTTCGTCCGACTCCTTGGCGGCCTCTCGCCGCGCGTGTTCTACACCCGAATCCGCGCCAGCATGGTCACGGCGTTCTCCACCAGCTCGAGCAGCGCCACGCTCCCGACAAACATCATGGTGGCCGAGCGGGAGCTGAAGATCCCGCCCCAGATCGCGGGCTTCGTGCTGCCGCTCGGCTCCACGATGTGCATGAACGGCACCGCCCTGTTCGAAGGTGTCACGGTGCTCTTCCTGGCGCAGGTGTACGGCGTTCCCCTCAGCCTGTCCACGCAGATCATCGTCGTCATCCTCAGCGTCATCACGGCCGTCGGCGCCGCGGGCGTCCCCGGCGGGTCACTGCCGCTCCTCATGGGGGTCATCGCCATCGTCGGGGTCGACCCCGGCGCGATCGCGATCATCATCGGCGTGGACCGCATTCTGGATATGTCCCGCACGACGCTCAATGTCGTGGGCGACATGAGCGCGGCCGTGTACGTGGCCCGGACCGAAAGCGATTGGGATCCGAGGTCGGTGACGGCGGCAGCCGCCTAAATCAGCCGCGCGGCCAGGCGTACCGCCTCGACCGGCGCGTCCACGGGGCGGTCCAGGAGACGGGCCCGGGGCACGCCGGTCGCCAGCACATCGTGCAGCGCTCGGAGCAGCGGTGAACCGGGTCGGAGCAGGCCGCCCCCGGTCGCCACGGCGATGGGCTCGGGGCCGGGAAAGTGGCGCGCCAGGAGGTCTACCAGCCGCCCCAGCTCCGCCGCCGCGTCGGTCACGGCGCGCTGCGCCACCGCTTCGCCTTCGCCCGCCGCGTTGAGGACGTGCGGGGCGAGCGCCGCCACCTGCGCGGGGGTCGCCGTGGCCGTCCAACGAATCAGGTCATCGAGGTGGCGGAGCCCGAGCGCCACGAGCAAGCGCTCGAGCAACGTGGATGATTCCTCGGGCTCGTCGTTGGCGCGCGCCGCGGCGGCCAGCGCTCGCCGCCCCAGCCAGTAACCGCCGCCCTCGTCGCCGAGCTGCCACCCATAGCCACCCGCCCGGTGCCGCCGGCCGTCGGGGGTGCGGGCGAAAGCGATCGACCCCGTGCCGGCGTTGAGGAGAATCCCGGGTCCTTCGCCGAACGCCGCCGCCAGCGTGACCTCGGTGTCAGCCGCGACGCGCACCCGGCCGGCCACGTGGGCGGCGACGAGCGCGGCGGCGAGCTGACCTTGCTCCGGCTCGCGACCCGCGCCCGCGGCGCCGACCATCGCGGCCTGGGCCGGCAAAGCCACGCCGGCCGCCGCGGCCGCGCGCCGCGCCGTGTCGGCGATGACCGCGGCCGAGGCCTCCGCGCCGCCGGGGCGCATGGCGGAGCCGGGGCCGTCGGCGCGCGCCAGCACGCGCGCGTTGCCGTCACCGACCACGACCGTGGTATGCGAGCCACCGCAGTCGATGCCGAGAAAGACGGGCGGCTGGCCGGGCGGCCGGACGGCCGGTTCTGTCATACTGACGTCTGTGGCCGTCCGGCCGTCGGGCCGCCCGCCCGTCCAATCAGCGACGAAGCGATTCCTACGATCACCGTCACCGCGGTCCCCAGCGGCACGTACCATGGCCAGGCGAGTTGGCTCGCGATGACCAGCGTTCGAGGATCGGGATCGGGGAACAACTTGAGCACGACACGGGCAAACACGATGGGGGTCATGATCACCAACGACACGACAAGTGCGACGATCACGTCACGCTCACGAGCACGCTTCCACAAGCCCCCGAGCAAATACGTCCCCAGCAAACCGCCATAGGTCAGCGACGCAACCGAGAGTGCCATTTGCACGACCGGAGTTCCCGGATCGGTCTTTCGCAAGAGCCATGCTCCACCGACCAACACCGCTGCCCAGGCGATGGTGAACGCCCGGCCCACGCGGAGCAGGTGTTCGGGGTCGGCGCGTCCAGTGAGTGGGGCGTAGAAATCGTGCGTCGATGCCGACGCCAGAGAATTGAGCGACGAGGATACCGTGCTCATGGCCGCCGCGAGAATCGCCGCCACCACCAGACCCGCAAGCCCCGCAGGCAGATGCTCGACGACGAACGTAGGATAGATCATGTCGCCACTCGTAAAGGACGCGCGATCGGCGTGCGCCATCCAGAGTGTGGTCCCGACAATGAGGAACAGCACGAACTGCGCGATCACGAAAACGCCTGATCCAATGAGCGCTTTCCTTGCGTCTGGGAGGTCCCGCGCCGCTAGGAGACGCTGCACGATCAGGTGATCGGTCCCGTGCGAGGCTGCCGAGAGCAGCGCGCCGCCGACCAGCCCACCCCACAGGGTGTAGGTGGTCTTGAAGGAGAACGAAGTGTCGATGACGGCCAGCTTGCCGGCCGCCCAGGCCTGCGCGAAATCGCCATCAGCCAGTTGGAGCGCTACGACAATCGTGGCGATGCCGCCCAGCAGGTAGAACACGAGCTGCACGACGTCCACCCACACAACCGCGCGCAGGCCCCCCACCCACGTGTAGAAAATCGTGACGACCCCCACGGCCAGAATGCCGGCCGGAATGCTCCAGTTGGTGATGATCGCCAACGGAATCGCTGTCGCGAACACGCGCACGCCGTCGCCCAGAGCACGGGTCACCAGGAACGCCGCCGACGCGACGCGCCGGGCGGCCGCGCCGAAGCGCCGCTCGAGGCGCTGGTAGGCCGTGTCCTGCGTGCCGTCGAAGTAGCCCGGAAGGAGCAACGCGGCGACGCCCAGGCGTCCCACCAGATATCCGACGGAGAGTTGCAAGAACGTGAGATCGCCGCGCGCCGCGAGGCCGGGCACCGAGATCACGGTGAGGGCGGAGGTCTCGGTCGCGACGATCGACAGCATGATCGCCCACCACGGGAGCCCGCGGCGCCCAAGGAAATAGTCGGCGGCGTCGCGCTGGCGGCCGGCGAGCAGCAGGCCCGCCGCCATGACCGCGGCGAAATAGACGACGATGACGGCGATGTCGAGCGGGCGCACGGCTCAGGGATTCCGGAGACAAAACGGCCCGCGACGCGCGCGGGCCGGGACTGCGAATTCACAAGACGGCAATGCGGTCAGACGGTGAAGGACGACCCGCAGCCGCAGCCGCCGGACGCGTTCGGGTTCTCGAACGCGAAGCCGGACTCCTGGAAGTTGCTCTTGTAGTCGATGGTCGTGCCGTTCAGGTATTGGGAGCTGAACTCGTCCACGAACAGCCGGACGCCGGCGCTCTCCAATACGATGTCGTCCGCCGCCGGCTGCGTTTCGACGCTCAGGCTGTACTTGAATCCCGAGCAGCCGCCCGGGAGGACGGCGACGCGCAGCCCGGCGGTCTCGGCGGCGGAATTCTCCTCCGCCAGGAACTTGCGGACTTCCTCGCCTGCCCGCTCGGTGAGCGTCAGCGTCACCGTCGGTTTCTGGGTCGTGCTCATCACTATCCTCCGGTCTGGCCGCAACTTAGGGGGACGAGGCGGTGCTGTCAACGGTCCCGGCCCGGAACGCCGCGTCGCCGCGCAAGTTACGGGCGATGATCGCGAACGCCGCGATGGCCACCACGCCCAACGCGAACGCCGCCGTCGGGGTTCCGACCAGCAGCTGCCCGATCCCGAACAGGGTCGAGTACACGGCGACCCAGCCCGCCACCCAGTTGACCCACGACAGCGCCCCGCCGGGGATAGCGTCGTTCGGGAAGCCGAGCTGCGCCGCGACGCCGCGCCACCCCGGCCCGCCGGGGCGCACCCGGCGGTAAAAGCGCTCGAGCGTCTCGGGGGACTCCGGGCGCGTGAGGAACGTCGCGGCCACCCAAGCGATCGTGGTGATGGCGACGGTGAGGACGAGCGCCCGCGGATCGTCGGCGGAGAAGTGCGCCCAACGCCACAGCGCGATCGACGTGACGAACGAGGCGCCCATCGCGACCAGCTCGCTCCACGCGTTGATCCGCGACCAATACCAGCGGAGGATGAGCACCAGCCCCGTGCCCGCGCCGATGCCGAGCAGAATGCGCCACCCGGCCTCGATCGTGCCGAGGTACCGCATCACCACGAGGGCGAGCACCATCAGCACAGCGGTGGCAACTCGCGACACGAGGATCTGCTCGCGGGTCGTCGCGCCCTTGCGGACGAACCGCAGCCAGAAGTCGTTGACGAAGTACGACGTTCCCCAGTTGAGGTGCGTCGAGATGGTGCTCATGTAGGCGGCCGCGAAGGCGGCGAGCAGCAGGCCGCGCAGTGGCGACGGCAGCAGGTCCACCATCGCCCGGGCGTAGCCGCGGCCGGGGTCGGCGCCGCCCGCCGTGAGGTCCGGATAGGACACCGCAGCGAACAGACCGACGAGGATCCACGGCCAGGGCCGCAACGCGTAGTGGGCGATGTTGAACCACAGCGTGGCGAGCAGGCCGTGGCGCTCGTCGCGCGAGGACATGATGCGCTGCGCGATGTAGCCGCCGCCGCCGGGCTCCGCGCCCGGATACCACGACGCCCACCACTGGACCGCCAGAAACACGATCAGCGACGAGAGGGGCAGCCAGCCGCCGTGCAGCGGCGGGAGGATGCCGAGGGCGGCGTCGCGGCTGCCGAAATGCTCCGCGGCGAGGGTCGCGAGCCGGTCGAGGCCGCCGACGCGGTTGACGGCCAGCACCGCCAGAACGATGGAGCCCCCCATGGCGATGATGAACTGGAAGAAGTCCGTCACGATCACGCCCCACAGCCCCGACAGGATCGAATACCCTGCGGTGATGACGAACAGGAGCGCCGCCACCCGCCATCCCGAGATGCCGAGCGTGATCTGCAGGATGTCCGCCATCGCCTTCGTCACCCAACCCATGATGATGAGGTTGATGGGGATGGCGAGGTAGAGCGCCCGCGCCCCGCGCAGCACGGCGGCGGGCTTGCCGCCGTAACGCAGCTCGGCGAACTCGACATCGGTGAGCACGCCCGCTCGCCGCCACAACCGCGCGAAGAAGAACACGGTCAGCAGGCCCGACAGCGCCATGTTCCACCACAACCAGTTGCCGGCGACGCCGTACTTCACGACCAGCCCCGCGACGACGAGCGGCGTGTCCGCGGCGAACGTCGTGGCGACCATGGACGTCCCGGCGAGCCACCAGGGAAGACTCCGCCCGGACAGGAAGTAGTCGGTGAGCGAACGGCCGGCGCGTTCCGTGTAATACAAGCCGATCGCGATCGACACGACGAAATACGCAGCGATGATGATCCAGTCGGCGAACGAGAGGGTCATGGCGCCCCGGGCGTGACGGCTTGGACCACCAGGTCGGCGACGCGCGGCCGCACCCGGACGATGCGGCCGTTTTCGCGCGTCGGGTGCACGCGGTTGGTAAGCAGAATAATGAAGAGGTCGCGGTCGGGGTCCATCCAAATGGACGTTCCCGTGAAGCCGGTATGGCCGAACGCGTTCGTCCCGAGCTTGGTGCCTGCGCTCGAGTTCTCGGACGGTGTGTCCCAGCCCAGGGCCCGGGAGGAGCCGGGGGGCAGGTTCTGGCGACGGGTAAACTGAAGGACAAGCTCGGACGGTAAGTCGGGTGGGCTAACCCCGGGGCGACGTCCCGGGGTCAGCCGCGCATGCCACGCATCCAGCAGCCACGTGGCGAACCTCGCCAGGTCCGGCGCCGTGCTGAACAGCCCCGCGTGCCCGGAGACGCCGCCGAGCTTCCACGCGTTTTCATCGTGCACGGTGCCCCGGATGATCGTGCCGTCCTGGCTTCGCTCGGTGGGGGCGACGCGGTCCCGCCACTCGGGGGGCGGCAGGAAGCGCGTGCTGGTCATGCCGAGGGGTCGGAACACGCGGGCGTCGAGGTAGGCATCGAGCCGCTCGCCGGCCACCGCCTCGGCCGCCTGCGTGAGGACCATAGCGCCGAGGTCCGAGTAGACGAACGTGTCGCCCGGCTGGCGGAGCAGGGGTGTGGTATCCGCGAGCGCCAGCGCGGTGGCGCGCGTCGTCGCCTCGGTGTACAGCGGGCGCCACGCGGGGAGCCCGGACGAATGGGTCAGCAGGTGCCGGATCGTCACCTGCTCTTTGCCCGGGCCCTGGAACGCGCGGACGTAGCGCTGCACCGGCGCGCTCAAATCGAGCTTGCCCTCCTTCACGAGCAGCATACACGCTGTCGTCAGGCCTACGACCTTGGTGAGGGAGGCGAGGTCGTACACGGTCTCCGGCGTGACGGGCCGCGGGTCGTCGATGCCGTAGTGCCCGACCGCGGCAAGCAGCACGACGCGTCCGTGGTGGCCTACGGCGATCACTGCGCCGGGGAATGCGCTGTCGACCTGCGAGCGGAGGTAGTCGACGACCGGATCGAACCGCGGGTCGGCCGCCGGCGCCGGACGGGCGGACGGGGGGGGACCCTGCGCCGGCGTCGTCGCGCCGCACGCCGCGAGGGCTACCAACGCGGCGGTGCGGCCCCTCACGGCGTGACGACCGGCACGAGCGGCGGGAGCGGCGGCGGTGGGAGGGTCGAGTCGGGCAGGACGATCCCGTGGCCGATTGGATAGGCCGGGGGAATCCGGATGGGCAGCTTCCCGCGGATCGGCGACCAGCCGAGCAACGCCCGCGCCGCCGCCCGTTCCGCGGGGCGCACGCCGCTCCAGGCGATCAGATACGACTTCACGGTCGGCGTCTGATTCAGCAGATACGGGCTGCCCAGCGATACGAGGACGGTCGGTTTCGCCGAGTCGGTGGCGGCGATGAGCCGGGCGAGCGAGTCGGGGAGCGCGATGGTGCCGCGCCCCGAGATGGGGCGGACGTTCGCGGCGAACACGACCGTCGGTGCACGGGCGATCGCCGCGCGCGCGGAGTCGTATGACTGCGGGCCGGACATCGGCCAGAGGCGGAAGAACGTGACGGTGTCGCCGCCCTTCTGCAGCGCCTCGACGATGCGCTGGCCGACCGACCCATTCTGCTCGTCGCCATACGCGATGAGGGCGAGCCGGCTGCGCGTGCTGCGGAGGCGGGCCAGCGTACCGGCGGTGTCCCGCACCAGGGTGAGGGCGCGGCCGGCGATGTCGTTGGCGAGATCCTGGTCCGCCTTCGAGCCGACGATCCGCATGATCGAGTCGAGCGGCACGGTGCGCCGCTCGAACAGGCCGAGCCGTCGCTTGATCTCGAGCACGCGGCGCGCCGACGCATCGAGCCGTGCGGCGGTGATCCGGCCGTTCGCGACGGCGGCGACCATGGCGGTGATCGCGGAATCGGGGTCGGCGGGCATGAGCAGCAGGTCCGAGCCGGCGAGGAACGCCCGGACGGTGGCTTCACCGGCGCCGAACTTGGTGACGATGGCCCCCATCTCCAGGGCGTCGGTGACGACGAGGCCGCGGAACTTGAGGGAGTCGCGCAGCAGGCCCGTGAGCACCGCCGCGGACAGGGTGCCGGGGTCGTCGCCGCCGGTCAGGGCCGGAAACGCGATATGGGAGCTCATCACGACCTCGGCCCCCGCGTCGATCCCGGCGCGGAACGGTACGAGCTCCAGGGTGTCGAGCCGGCCATAGTCGGCCCGGATGGTCGGCAACCCGATGTGGGAGTCGATCTCGGTGTCGCCGTGCCCCGGAAAGTGCTTCAGGGTGGCGAGCATCCCGTTGTCCTGCAGGCCGCGCACGTAGGCGCGGACCAGCCGCGCCACCGCGCGCGGGTCCTCGCCGAAGGAGCGGATGTTGATGATCGGGTTCAGCGGATTGTTGTTGACGTCGGCGTCGGGGGCGAAGTTCACGTGGATGCCCACCGCGCGCCCCTCCAGCGCGGCGACGCGCCCGATCGTGTAGGCGTCGCGCTCCTCGCCGGTGGCGCCGGCCGCCATGATCATCGGGAACGCGGTCGCCCCGACCACGCGCATGCCGGCGCCCCACTCGAGGTCGGCGGAGATGAGGAGGGGAAGCCGCGAGCGGCGCTGCAGCGCGTTGAGCTTGGCGGCAATGTCGAACGGCGAGCCGACCGAGACGATGATCCCGCCCACCTGGAGCGAATCCACCCAGCGCGTGGCGACCTGGAAAGCGGAGTCGTCGAAGGCTGCGTAACTTCCGGCGAGCCAGGGGACGACCAACTGGGCGATTTTCTGGCGTGTGGACAGCGAGCTGAGCACGGCGTCGACGTCGGCGGGGTGTGGAGCGGTACCGCCCGACCGGCCGACCGCCCGACCGCCCGAACATCCGATCAGCACCGTGACAGCGAGGAGAGTATGCGCGCGCATCATCTCGTGTGGTTGTTGGGTTCGCTCGCCTGCGCCACCCCTCCCCCGGCCACGGGGCAGGTCCGGCCCGGCATCGAGGTGCTGGTCACGGACTCGCTGCACCTCGTCACGGGCAAGCGGCTCGGGCTGCTGACGAATCACACCGGGATCGACCGCCAGGGGCGCCGCGACGTCGACGTGCTGCTCGCCAACGGCCAACGGCCAACGGCCTTATTCTCCCCTGAGCACGGCTTCCGCGGCACCGAGGATCGCTCGGGACTTCCGGACGCCGTCGACTCCGCCACCGGCCTCCCAATCTACAGCCTTTACGGCGGATCGCGCGCCGCCGCCCGCGCGGCGCTCGATTCACTCGACGTAGTGCTGATCGACCTCCAGGACATCGGCGCCCGCTACTACACCTATATCGCGACCGCGGCCCAGTTGATGCGGGCCGCCGCCCGCGCGGGCAAGCGCGTGATCGTGCTCGACCGCCCCAATCCCATCGGCGGGCGCGAGGTCCAGGGGAACGTGCGCGCGCAGGCGGGGGACCCCGATTCCGCCTTCGTCGGCTTCCTCCCCGTCGCCATGCGCCACGGCATGACGCTCGGCGAAATGGCGCGGATGGCGAACGACGTGCTCGGCATCGGCGCCGACCTCGTCGTCGTGCCGGCGGCGGGGTGGAAGCGCGGCACGCTGTACGACAAGACCGGGCTTCCGTGGGTGAAGCCCTCCCCCAACATGCCCGATTTGGAGAGCGCGATGCACTATCCGGGCTTGTGCCTGTTCGAGGGCACAAACCTGTCGGTCGGTCGCGGGACGTCCAAGGCGTTTCAACTGATCGCGGCGCCGTGGCTCCAGGACCCACAGGCCGTCATCGACCGGCTCATGGAGCAGCCGCGCGATTGGCGACGCGCGGGCGGCAGTCCGCTCATTGGGGTGTATGTCCAGCCGGTGCGCGTCGTGCCGCAGGGGCCCACGGACGGCAAATACGACGACGTGCAGATCGTTGGCCTGCGGCTGACCGTGACCGACCGGCAGAGCTACAATCCGACCCGCCTGGCCGTCCTGTTGCTTGCGGCCGTGCGGGACGTGTATGCGAAAGAGTTTCAGTTCAAGGATGCGTCCTTCGACCGACTGGCGGGCGGGCCGGAGCTGCGGCAGGCGCTCATCGCCGGGCGCGAGCCGTGGCAGATTTGGACGGCATGGGAGGCGGACCTCGCGCGGTTCCGGGCGGCACGCAGCAAGTACTTGCTCTACTAGGAGTTTTGGCCTTTCCGCCGCTTCCCGGGGCTATTACCTTCCCCGCGCTATGAATGTCATCCCCCAAAAGGTGAAGGACGGGTTCGTACGGCTGGTCAGCCCGGTCGCTCGGGCACTCATCCGCGGGGGCGTGCATCCCAACGTCATCACCACCATCGGGACGCTGGTCGTGATCGGCTCCGGCGTCGCGTTCGGGTTCGGCGCGATCCGCCTCGGCGGGGCGCTCCTGCTCGCCAGTGGATTGTTCGACATTCTCGACGGCCAGGTCGCCCGTCAGGGGGGGATGGCCTCGACGTTCGGCGCGTTCTACGACTCGACACTCGATCGTGTGGGCGAGTCGGCGGTGTTCGCCGGGCTGGCGCTGTACTTCGAGCAGGGCGGCGTGCCGGCGGGGCGCCAGACGCCGGCGCTCGCCATCGCGCTCACCGCGCTGGTGATGTCGATGCTCGTGTCGTACACGCGGGCGCGCGCCGAAGGTCTCGGACTCGAGTGCACGGTGGGGATCGCCGCCCGGGCCGAGCGGATTCTCTTGCTCGGCGCGGCGGCGCTGTTTTTCGGACCGAATGGGATGCTGCTGTTCTGGATCGTCGCCGTCCTCGCCCTGGCCACGACGGTGACCGTGGTACAGCGCGTGCTTCACGTCGCGAGCATCGCGGGCGCCGCGCCGCGGCCCGTCGCGAGACGGGAGACGCTGCCCGGAGTCGCCACGCGCCGGAAAGGACATTGATCGTGCCGCAGAAGACGGGACGGGAGATCGCGCCCGCCACGGGCAAGCTGGGCGTCATGCTGGTGGGGCTGGGCGCCGTGTCGACGACGTTCATCGCCGGCGTCGAGAACGTGCGCCGCGGACGCGCCAAGCCGATCGGGTCGCTCAGCCAGATGGCGACCGTCCGCCTGGGCAAGCGCACCGACAAGCGCGCGCCCAAGATCAAGGACTTCGTGCCGATCGCCGATCTGAAGAGCCTGGTCTTCGCGGCCTGGGACCCGATTCCCGACGACGCCTACACCGCCGCCGTGAAGGCGGGCGTGCTGGATCGCCACGAGCATCTTGAGCCGATCAAGGAGTTCCTGCAGGGCATCACGCCGATTCCCGCCGCCTTCGACCAGTACTACGTCAAACGGCTGCAGGGCACGAACGTCAAGCGCGGCAAGACCAAGCGGGAGCTCGCCGAGCAGCTGCGCGAAGACATCCGGACCTTCAAGAAGACGGCGGGGGTCGAGCGGCTCGTGATCGTGTGGTGCGCGTCGACGGAGGTGTTCATCACGCCCGGCCCGGTGCATCAGTCGCTCGCGGCGTTCGAGAAGGGGATGGAGCAGAACGACCCCGCGATCGCGCCGTCGATGCTGTACGGCTACGCGGCGCTGATGGAAAACGTCCCCTTCGCCAACGGCGCGCCGAACCTCACGGTGGACGTGCCGGCGCTCGAGCGCCTCGCCGAGGAGCGCAAGGTCCCGATCGGCGGCAAGGACTTCAAGACCGGTCAGACGATGATGAAAACCGTCCTGGCGCCGGCCTTCAAGGCGCGGATGCTGGGACTCGCCGGCTGGTACTCGACCAACATCCTGGGCAACCGGGACGGCGAGGTGCTGGACGATCCCGAGTCGTTCAAGACCAAGGAGGAGTCCAAGCTGGGCGTGCTGGAGTACATCCTGCAGCCGGACATGTACCCCGACCTCTACGGCAAGGTGTTCCACAAGGTGCGGATCAACTACTATCCGCCCCGAGGCGACAACAAGGAGGGCTGGGACAACATCGACATCTTCGGGTGGCTCGGGTACCCGATGCAGATCAAGGTCGATTTTCTTTGCCGCGACTCGATCCTCGCGGCGCCCATCGTGCTCGATCTGGCGCTGTTCTTCGACCTGGCGCACCGGGCCGGCCTCTCCGGCATCCAGGAGTGGCTCTCCTTCTACTTTAAGAGCCCCCAGACGGCGCCCGGGCTTTACCCCGAGCACGACCTCTTCATCCAGCAGACGAAACTCAAGAACACGCTCCGCTGGCTGATGGGCGAGGAGCAGATCACGCACCTCGGGGTCGAGTACTACGAATACGCCGAGAAGTAGCTCCCATCCCATCTCGAATCGCTCTAGGAGACCGTCGTCGATGACGAAGCCGACGCTGACCACCGCGCTCGCCCTCGCGGGCCTCATGTTCCTCGGATCCACCGCCGTCGCCCAAGCCGTGGTGCCTGCGCCCGCTCCGGTACAGCACGCCGCCGGGGGCGAGGCCTCCCTGGTCTTGCCGGACCTGTCCCAGGCGACGTTCCTGGGCGGGATCGGCGGACGCGCCCTGCTTACCTGGGGCCTGGTGGTCTGCGCCCTGGGCCTGCTGTTCGGCCTCGCGATCTACACGCAGCTCAGGAACCTCCCCGTACACAAATCGATGCTGGAGATCTCCGAGCTGATCTACGAGACCTGCAAGACGTACCTGCTTACGCAGGGCCGGTTCCTGCTGATCTTGTGGCTCTTCATCGGGGCGATCGTCGCGCTGTACTTCGGGGCCCTCGCCCGCACGGTGGACGCGAGCGGCGCGGTGGTCCGTGGCTTTCCCGCGATCAAGGTGATCGTCATCCTGCTGTTCAGCCTGATCGGCATCGCCGGGAGCTACGGCGTCGCCTGGTTCGGGATCCGCGTCAACACCTTCGCCAACTCGCGCACCGCATTCGCGAGCCTCACCGGGAAACCCTTCCCGGGCCACGAAATCCCGCTCAAGGCGGGGATGAGCATCGGCATGCTGCTCATCAGCGTCGAGCTGCTGCTGATGCTCGCCATCCTGCTGTTCGTCCCGGGCGACTACGCCGGTCCCTGCTTCATCGGCTTTGCGATTGGGGAATCGCTCGGCGCGGCGGCGCTGCGCGTGGCCGGGGGCATCTTCACCAAGATCGCCGATATCGGCGCCGACCTGATGAAGATCGTGTTCAAGATCAAGGAAGACGACGCGCGCAACCCCGGCGTCATTGCCGACTGCACCGGCGATAACGCCGGCGACTCGGTGGGGCCGAGCGCCGACGGGTTCGAGACCTACGGCGTCACGGGGGTGGCGTTGATCTCGTTCATCCTGCTCGCGGTGCACGAACCGCTCGTGAAGATCCAGCTGCTGGTCTGGATCTTCGTGATGCGTGTGACGATGATCGTGGCGTCGGGCGTCTCGTATTTCGTCAATGCGGCGATCACGAAGGCGCGCTACCGCAACGTCGCCCGCATGAACTACGAGGCGCCGCTCACGCAGCTGGTGTGGCTGACGTCGATCGTGTCCGTCGCGCTCACCTTCGTCGTGTCGCGCCTCATCATCCCCGAGATCGGGGGCGACCCCACCCTGTGGTGGAAGCTGTCGCTGGTGATCACCTGCGGCACCCTCGCCGGCGCGATCATCCCGGAGCTGGTGACCGTGTTCACGTCGCTCAAGTCGGCCCACGTGCGCGAGGTCGTGACGTCGTCGCGTGAGGGCGGCGCCTCCCTCAACATTCTGTCGGGCTTCGTCGCCGGGAACTTCAGCGCCTTCTGGCTCGGCATGGCGATGCTCGCGTTGATGACGATCGCGTACCTGTTGAGCACGACCGGGCTCGACACGCTGATGCTCGCGCCCGCCGTGTTCGCGTTCGGACTCGTGGCGTTCGGCTTCCTGGGGATGGGGCCCGTGACGATCGCCGTCGACTCCTACGGCCCCGTGACGGACAACGCCCAGTCGGTCTACGAGCTGTCGACCATCGAGCAGATTCCCAACGTCAAGGCCCAAATCAAGAAAGACTTCGGCTTCGACGTCGACTTCGCGCGTGCCAAAGAGAATCTCGAGGAGAACGACGGAGCGGGGAACACGTTCAAGGCGACCGCCAAGCCGGTGCTCATCGGTACCGCCGTGGTCGGCGCCACCACGATGATTTTCTCGATCATCCTGGGCCTCACCGAGGGGCTGCGGCCGGAGCTCGTCAACAACCTCTCCATCCTGCACCCGCCGTTCCTGCTCGGCCTCATGGCCGGCGGGGCCGTGATCTACTGGTTCACCGGAGCGTCGACCCAGGCGGTGACTACCGGCGCCTACCGCGCCGTCGAGTTCATCAAGGCGAACATCAAGCTCGAGGGCACCACCAAGGCCTCGGTGGCCGACAGCAAGAAGGTTGTGGAGATCTGCACGCAGTACGCCCAGAAGGGCATGTTCAACATCTTCCTCACCGTGTTCTTCGCTACGCTCGCCTTCGCTTTCGTCGAGCCGTACTTCTTCGTGGGCTACCTCATTTCGATCGCGCTGTTCGGACTCTACCAGGCGATCTTCATGGCGAACGCGGGCGGCGCCTGGGACAACGCGAAGAAGGTCGTCGAGACCGAGTTGAAGCAGAAAGGCACGCCGCTGCACGATGCCACCGTGGTGGGGGACACCGTCGGCGACCCGTTCAAGGACACCTCGTCGGTCGCGATGAACCCGATCATCAAGTTCACGACGCTCTTTGGGCTGCTCGCCGTGGAGCTCGCGGTGTCGCTCACGGCGGAGCGCGGGGCCACCCTCAGCCGCGTCCTCGCCGCGGCGTTCCTCGCGGTGGCTCTGCTATTCGTGTGGCGCTCGTTCTATCGCATGCGCATCGAGACGGGCCGGGTCGCGACGCGGTGACGTCCGCCTGATGACGCCTGCCCAAATCGCGGTCAGCGCCGGCGGCGTCGCCGTCATCGTGGGGGAGCTCTGGTACTTCCTGTTCTCGCGCGGCCCCGCCGCGGCGGCGGCGGTGGCGCAGGGCGTGCAGGAAATCGCCGTGACGGTGAAGGGCGGCTACACCCCCGACACGATCGTCGTGCAGGCCGGCACGCCGGTGCGGCTGCGGTTTTATCGGGACGAAACCGCCGACTGCTCCGACCGCGTCGTGTTCGAGCGCTTCGGCATCGACCGGGCGCTGCCGGCCTTCCAGACGACCACCGTCGAGTTCACCCCCACCGAGCCGGGCGAGTTCCCGTTTCGGTGCGGGATGAGCATGCTGAAAGGCCTGCTCGTGGTGGAGCCGCCGGGCGACCGGCGCGCCGCCACCTCCCCCCACAAGTTCCATGGAGCATGAGTAAGGCCCGGATCCTCCTCCCGATCGAGGGGATGAGTTGCGCGAGCTGTGCCGCCACGGTGCAGGAGGCGCTGGCAGCGGCCGGGGGCGTGGCATCGGCGGCCGTGAACTACGCGACCGCCAAGGCGGCCGTCGACTACGACGACGCTCAGATCGACGTCGGCCAGCTGATTCAGACGGTGCGCGAGGCCGGCTACAATTGCGGGAAGGCCACCGTCACCTTCGGCGTCGTGGACCTTCACTATGCACCGAGTGTCGTTCCCCTCGAGCGGGCGCTCGCGGCAGTGAACGGCGTGATTCGCGCCGTAGCGAACCAAGCGACCGAAACCGTCACCGTGGACTACGTCCCCGGCGCGGTCGGGGCCGAGGACCTGGAGCGTGCGGTGCAGGCCGCGGGATTCGAGGTCGCCGAGCCCATCGCCGCCGAAGACCCCGTGGAGCGCGAGCGCATCGCGCGCCGCCGCGAGATCCGGACCCTCACGGGCAAGTTTGCGCTCGCGGCGGTCGTGACCGTCGTCGCGATGGCCGGCGCGATGCTCCTCATGGCGGACCGGCCGGCCGGCGCGCACGGCACCTTCAAACAGTTCGACCTGCTGGGGCGCCTCCTCATGCCGCTCGCGGTCGCGCTGCGAGACCGGGTAGCGGCGCAGGGATATGTGCTCGACTTCGAGTGGGTGAAGCGCGGTCTCGGTCTCGTAACGCTGCCGGTGGTGCTCTGGTCGGGGCAGCAGTTTTACCGGGGCGCCTGGAGCGGCCTGCGGCACCGCACCGCCGACATGAACACGCTGATCGCCGTGGGGACGGGCGCCGCGTTCCTGTACTCGATCGTGGCCACGGCGGCGCCGGGGCTCTTCACGCGCGCCGGGCTGCCCGCCGACGTCTACTACGAAGCCGTCGCCGCGATCATCGCGCTGATCCTGCTCGGGCGCCTGCTCGAGGCGCGCGCCAAGGGGCAGACCTCGGAGGCGATCCGCCGCCTCGCCGCGCTCCGCGCGAAAAGCGCCCACGTCGTCCGCGACGGCAAGGAGACCGACATCCCCTCCGAAGCGGTCGTGGTGGGCGACCTCGTGATCATCAAGCCGGGGGAGAGGGTGCCGGTGGACGGCATGGTCACCGAGGGCGCGTCCGCGGTCAACGAGGCGATGTTGACCGGCGAGCCGATTCCCGTCGCCAAGAAGCCGGGGGATGAGGTGATCGGCGGGACGATCAACACGACGGGGAGCATCACGCTCCGCGCGACGCGCGTGGGCAAGGAGACGGCCCTCGGGCAGATCGTGCAGCTCGTGGAGGACGCCCAGGCCACGAAAGCCCCGATCCAGAAACTGGCCGACCGGGTGGCCGGGGTGTTCGTCCCGATCGTGTTGGCGCTCGCGATCGCGGCGTTCGTGGTGTGGTTCGATTTCGGGCCGCCCCCGGCGCTGCTGTTCGCGACCGTCGCTCTGGTGACGGTGCTGATCATCGCCTGCCCCTGCGCGCTCGGGCTGGCGACGCCCACGGCGATCCTGGTCGGTACGGGGAGGGCGGCGGAGCACGGCATCCTGATCCGCAGCGGCGAAGCCCTCGAGCGGCTCGCCCAGGCGCGGACCGTGCTGCTGGACAAGACCGGGACGATCACGGAGGGGAAGCCGGCCGTCACCCACATCGTCACCGCCAAGAAGCCCGACGGCTCGTCGATCAGCCCCGCCGACGTGCTCAAGTGGGCCGCCGCGGTCGAGCAACGCTCCGAGCATCCCCTCGCCCAGGCGATTCTCAAGGCGGCGAAGGACAAACAGGTCGGGGTGCTCGCCGTCGAGAAGTTCGCCGCGATGGAGGGCCGGGGCGTGCGCGGCACCGTGGACCGCCGCATCATCGAGGTGATCTCGCTGCGTCACGCGCGCGAGCGGAGCCTCGAGCTCGGCTCCCTCGGCAGCGACGCCGACCGCCTCGCCGCGCAGGGCCGCTCCCCCGTCATCTGCGTGGTGAACAACACGGTGTACGCCGTGATCGCAATCTCCGATCCCATCAAGCCGACCTCCAAGGAGGCCGTCGCGCACTTGAAGCGACTCGGCCTCCCCGTCGTCATGGTGTCGGGGGATTCGCGCAAGGGCGCCGAAGCGGTCGCCAAGGAAGTCGGCATCGAGGAAGTCCTCGCCGAGGTGCTGCCCTCGCAGAAGGCCGACCTCGTGAAGAAACTGCAGCGTCAGGGGAAGCACGTCGTGATGGTGGGGGACGGGATCAACGACGCACCGGCGCTCGCGCAGGCGGACGTCGGCGTCGCGATCGGCACTGGTACCGACATCGCGATGGAAGCATCAGATGTCACCCTGATCCGCGGCGATCTGCGGGGCGTGGTCACGGCGGTGGCGCTGGCGCGCCGCACGATGCGGACGATCCGCTGGAACCTGATTTGGGCGTTCGGTTACAACGTGCTGCTCATTCCCGTGGCGGCCGGCGCCTTGTACCCGTTCACGGGCTGGCTTCTCTCCCCCGTGCTCGCGAGCGCGGCGATGGCGTGGTCCAGTCTGTCGGTGGTCTTGAACAGTCTATCGTTGCGGCGATTCAAGCCCGTGTGGGCGACCTGAGATGCGCTACTTCCACCGGACTGGGGCGAGTCCCGAGCGCGTGCTCGAGGCGGCGAAGGCCTTCTTCGGCGGGCGGCTGACGCCGGCTGAGGAGTCACCGCGCCGGCGCGTGTATCAGGGGGCGCTGGGGCGGGTCACGATCAGCGCCCGCCCGGAGGCCGGACACTACACGTTCGTGGAGGTGGGTACCGACCAGGTCGGCGAGTCGGAGCTGGACAAGCTCGCCAAGCGGTTTCTCGCCGAGGTGCACCGTCTCGTCGAGCCGACGCACGAAGTGCGCGGCGCCTACTAGCCGCCGAGCTTGGCGCCGTATCCGGCCTTCTGCACCGCGCCGAGCAGCTCCGCAGGCGTGACGGCATCGTCGTCGAAGTCCACTTCCACCTCACCGTCGGGCAGGTCGACGATCGCCGAGTAGACGCCGCGCACGCCCTTCAACGCCTGTTCGACCTTGGCCTGACAGTGGCCGCAGGTCATGCCGGTGATCCGCAGCTTGACGTTGGCCATTCGCTCTCTCCTTCGACTATAATTTACCTCATGACCTCGCGCGCCGCGCCCGCACTGCCCGCCGGGCCCGCCACCCAACCGGCCCCCCCCCCCCCCCCCCCGGCGGCGCTGTCGCGCGACCAGTTGGTGGAGATCTACTACTACCTGCGGCTCACCCGCACGCTGGAGGAGCGCCTCGTCGCGTTGTATCGCCAGAGCAAGGTGATCGGCGGGCTGTTCCGGTCCCTCGGCCAGGAGGGGGAGTCGGTCGCGTCGGCATACGCGCTGGACCGCGGCCGCCACCAAGACATCCTCTCGCCCCTGATCCGGAACCTCGGCTCGCTCCTCGTGATGGGAGCCAAGCCGGTCGAGATCCTGCGCCAGTACATGGCCAAGGCCGAGAGCCCGACCCACGGCCGCGAGCTGAACGTGCATTTCAACGACCTCGAGCGGGGCTACCTCGGCCAAATCTCGCATCTCGGCGACATGATTCCCGTGATGGCGGGCATCGCGCTGACCTTCAAGCTCCGCGGCGAGGCCCGGGTGGGCCTCGTGTACATCGGCGACGGCGGGACGTCGACCGGCACCTTTCATGAGGGGCTGAACCTCGCGGCGGTGCAACGGCTGCCCCTCGTTGTCATCGGCGAGTACAATCACTGGGCGTACTCGACGCCCCCCGCGAAGCAGTTCGCGGTGCGGGACCTCGCCGAGAAGGCCAAGGGATACGGGATTCCGGCCGTCACGGTCGACGGGAACGACGTGATCGCCGTGTACGAAGCGACCAAGCTCGCGGTGGACCGCGCGCGGCGGGGGAAAGGCGTGCATTTCATCGAGGTGAAGACGTACCGCCGCAAGGGACACGCCGAGCACGACGATCAGCACTACGTGCCCAAGGAAGACCTGGAGCGGTGGGCGCAGGAGAACGACCCCGTCGACCGCTACGTGCAGCGCCTGCTCGGGGCCGACGTCGTGAGCGAGGCGGACCTGAAGGACATCGACGACCGGGTGCGGGTGGAGATCGATCAGGCGACCGACGCCTGCGTGGACGAGCCGCTTCCCCAAGCCGAGACCGCGCTGCCGGGGGTCTACGTCGATCCGCCGGCGGCCGACACGCTCTGGTTCAAGGCGCTGTAATGCCCGAAGTCACTTTTCTTGAAGCCCTGCGCCAGGGCATGTGGGAAGAGATGGAGCGCGACGAGCGCGTCTTCATCTTAGGCGAGGACGTCGGCCCCTACGGCGGCGCGTTCAAGGTGACCGACGGGTTCGTCAAGCGCTTCGGCGAAGCGCGGGTGATCGACACGCCGATTTCCGAAGCGGCGATCGTCGGCGCGGCGGCGGGCGCGGCGCACATGGGGATGCGGCCGGTCGCGGAGATGCAGTTCATCGACTTCATCTCCTGCGCCTACGACATGCTGACCAACTACGTCGCTACGGCGCGCTACCGCGCCGGCCTGGCGACGCCGATGGTGGTGCGCGGCCCCTGCGGCGGCTACGTGCGCGGCGGTCCGTTCCATTCGCAGAACCCGGAGGCCGCGTTCCTCCATACGCCCGGACTCAAGATTGTCTACCCGGCGACGGCACGGGACGCGAAAGGGTTGATCAAGAGCTCGATCCGCGACGAAGATCCGGTTCTCTACCTCGAGCACAAGTGGCTCTATCGCCGCATCAAGGAGCAATTGCCCGAGGGAGAGGAGATCCTCACGCCCATCGGCAAGGCGCGGCTCGCGCGCGAGGGGAAGCACCTGTCCATCATCACGTATGGGGCGACGGTGTGGAAGTCGCTCGAGGCGGCGGAGCAACTCGAGAAAGACGACGGCCTCTCGATCGAGGTGCTGGACCTGCGCACCCTCGTGCCGATGGACGATGCCGCGATCATGCAGACGGTGCAGAAGACGAACAAGGTGCTGATCGTCCACGAGGACACGCGCACCGGCGGGATCGCCGGCGAGATCGCGGCGCGCATCAATGAACGCGCGTTCGAGTGGCTGGACGGCCCGATCATGCGCGTGACGGCGCACGACGTGCCCCTGCCGTACGCGCCGACGCTGGAGGACTTTGTCCTGCCCCAGACGGACGACATAGTGAAAGCGGCGAGATGGTTGGCCGCGTACTGACGCCGTTGGCCCTTGGCCGTTGGCCAATGGCTAGGGGCCAACGGCCCTAGGAGATGACATGGCACGTGTAGACGTCCTCATGCCCCAAATGGGAGAGTCGATTGCGGAAGGGACTCTCTCCAAGTGGCTCAAGAAGGTCGGCGACGAGGTGAAGCGCGACGAGCCCCTGTACGAGATCTCGACCGACAAGGTGGACGCCGAGATTCCCGCGCCCGCGGCTGGGGTGCTGGCGGAGATCAAGGTGCAGGAAGGCCAGACGGTCCCGGTACAGACCCTTGTGGCGGTGCTGGAGACCGACAAGGCCGCAACCGTGACAGCCGCCCCCTCCGCCGCAGCCCAGCGGGCACCAGCTGCTTCGGGGGCGGCCGTTCCGGTCGCCGCCGCGCCGTCGCCCGCGCCGCCGCCTACGCCTCCACCGACCGTCCGGCCGTCCGACCGTCCGGCCGTCCCGGTGGGGAAGGGGGGGGACGGGCAGGAGACGGCCGAAGAGCGCCTGCGCAAGAAATCCACGCCCCTCGTCCGCAAGATCGCGGCCGAGCACCGCGTCGATATCTCGACGATCCCCGGTTCGGGGTTCGCCGGACGCGTGACCAAGCAGGATATCCTGGGGTTCATCGAACGCGCGCCAACCGCCCCAGGCCCCAGCCCCCAGCCCCTAGCCCCTGCCGTCGAGCCCTGGCCCGGCGACCGCGTCGAACCGTGGTCCAAGATCCGCAAGATCACCGCCGACCACATGGTGATGTCGCGCCGCACCTCGGCGCACGTCGCGAGCTTCTTCGAGGTGGACTTCAGTCGCGTCGCCCAGCTGCGCGCGAAGGCCAAGGAGAAGGTGACGTTCCTGGCCTTCATCGTGAAGGCCTGCGCCGAGAACCTCCGCAAGCACCCCGTGGTGAACGCGGCGGTGTCGGGCGACAGCACGATCTACCGGGCCGACGTCAACATCGGCATCGCGGTGGCACTCGACTGGGGACTGATCGTTCCGGTCATCAAGCACGCCGATGAGCTGTCGCTCTCGGGGCTGGCGCGGGCGATCAGCGATCTGGGCGAACGCGCGCGCACCAAGAAGCTGTTGCCCGACGACATCCAGCGGGGAACGTTCACGATCACCAATCCCGGCGGCTTCGGACCGTACGCGGGGATCCCGATCATCAACCAGCCGCAAGTGGCGATCCTGGGCGTCGGGGCGATCGAGAAGCGCCCCAAAGTCGTCACGCTGCCCGACGGGAGCGACACCATCGCCGTCCGGACGATGGGGATGCTCACGATGTCATACGATCACCGGATCGTGGACGGCGCCGACGCCGACCGGTTCCTGGCCGACGTCAAGCAGCTGCTGCAGGAGTTCCCCGAGGGAGCGGTTTGACCATGCCGAAAGTCCTCACCGCCGCGCGGGTGCGCGTCCCGGCGCCGAACGAGACGGAATACCTGAGCACCCTGCGGGAGCTGTGTCAGTTCGCGGATGCCCGCGGCCAACGGATCTGGTTGTTCCGCAACGCCAAAGACCCCAGGCTCTTCATCGAGTTCTCCGAGAGCCCCACCGAGATGTCGCATCGCGCGCAGGCCTCGCGCCTCCCCGAGGAGATTCAGCTCGAGAAACGGCTGCAGGGCCTCGCCACGTACGCGCCGGACGGCTGGGACCTGTGGAGCGAGGTTTCGCTCACCGCCCAGTCGCAGGCGTAACGATGCCACGGCCGACGATCGTGGTGGATGGCGAGGCCTGGGAGGTCTATCCGTCGGGGCGCGTCACCGTCTACGGCCGCGACCAGTTCGGCCTGCTGTTTCAGTCGGGCGCCGGTCCGCATCGCAAGCGGCGCGTCACGCGCTATGCCCCCGTCGGCCACCGCTCTCCCGAGCGCGCGCTCGCGGAGCTCTCGGACCACCAGTTGCGCGAGTTGTTCCGCCACTCGCAGCCCGCGTGGACGGCGCCGGAGGCGGCCTACGACGCACGTTGACCTGCATTGCCATTCCACGGCCTCCGACGGCGAGTGCGCCCCCGCGGACGTGGCGCGGCGGGCCAACCAGGCGGGGCTGGCCGCGATCGCGCTGACCGACCACGATACCACCGACGGCGTCCCCGCCGCGGCGGCGGCGGGGGCCGCGCTCGGCGTGCGCGTCGTGCCGGGGTGCGAGTTCAGCGTGCAGGCGCCCTGGGGAGAGCTGCACCTGCTCGGCTACTTTCTCCCGCCGGGCGACGCGCGGCTCGAGGGGTTCCTGCGCGAGACGCGCGCCGCCCGGCAGCGGCGTGGCGAGCAGATCGTCGCCAAGTTGCAGCGGCTCGGCGTGCCCATCGCCCTGGACGACGTGGCGGCGCAAGCGGGCGCCGGTGCCGTGGGGCGACCCCACGTCGCGCGCGCGCTGGTCGAGCGGGGTGCGTCGGACGATATCGGCGACGCCTTCACCCGCTACCTCGGGCGCGGGCGGCCGGCGTACGTCGAGAAGCCGCTCCCCCGGCTCGCCGAGGTCGCGGCCTTGGTGCACGCGGTCGGCGGCGTGGTCGTGGCCGCGCATCTGGGCGACCGCGGCAGCGAAGGGCAGATCCGCCAGTTTCAGGAGCAGGGGCTCGACGGCGTGGAGGTGCGCCACCCGAGCCATGGGCCGTCGGTGGAGCAGCGGCTCACGCGCGTCGCCGCGCGGCTGGGACTCGCGATCAGCGGCGGCTCCGACTGGCACGGGGACACGGAGTTCGGCGATTCCCACGCGCCGCTCGGCGGGATGCGCATCCCCATCGAATGGTTGGAGCAGCTCGAGCGACGGCGCGGTACCACCACGAGGACGACCGCATGACCGAACCACTGGCGGTGGGCGACACGGCGCCGGCTTTCAAGGCCGCCGCGTCCGACGGGCAGACCTATGCGCTGGCCGAGCTGCTCGAGGCCGGGGCCGTGGCGTTGGTCTTCTACCCGGGGAACAACACCCCCGGCTGAAACCGCCAACTCTCCGCCGTGCGCGACGAGATGGCCAAGTTCCGGCAAGCAGGCATCCAGCCCTTCGGTGTGAATCCGGCGGGCGTGGACAGCCACCGCCAGTATGCGGAGAAAATGCACTTCAACTTCCCGCTGCTCTCCGACCCCGAGCGCAAGATCGCCCGGGCGTACCGCGCCCTGAAGGACGACGACAAGGGGATTCAGCGCACCGTCTACGTGATCGGGCGCGATGGCAAGGTGCGGTTCGCCCAGCGGGGCGCGCCCCCGGTGGAAGAGATCGTCGCCGCCGTGGACGATGCCCGCTGACTTCAGCGGTAAGGTCGCCCTCGTCACGGGGGTGGGGCGCGTCGGCCAGATCGGTCACGCCGTGGCGCGCGGACTCGGGCGCGCCGGTGCGAAGCTGCTCCTCGCCGACGTCAACGCCGTCGGCCTCGCCGACCGCGTCAAGGAGTTCGCCGCCGAGGGCATCGCCGCGAAGGCGTCCGCTGGGGATCTCACCCAGCCCGACGCGGCCCGCGCGGCCGTCGCCCTCGCGCGGTCCCACTTCAACGGCCTCGACGTAGTCGTGAACGTGGCGGGAGGGTTCTTCAGCTACGGCCCGTTTACCGAGGTGACCCCGGAGGTCCTCGATCGCGAGCTGGCCGTCAACTTCAAGACCGCCTTCTTCATGTGCCAGGCGGCCGTGCCGGCGCTGCTCCCCCGGGGCGGGGCCGTGGTCAACTTTGCGTCAATCGCGGCGATTCGCTCGCTCATGCACATGGCCGCGTACGGCGCGGCCAAGTCGGCCGTGGCCGGCCTGACCCGGGCGCTGGCGCGGGAGTACCGCGACGCGGGGATTCGGGTGAACGCCGTCGCCCCCGCGACCGTCCGCACCGCCGACAACGTCGCTCAGATGCAGCCCGACCCCAAGACACCCCTCGTCGAGATCGAGGAGGTCGTCGAGACGGTGCTGTTCCTGGCGAGCGATGCGTCGAGCGGCATCACCGGTCAGATCGTGCCCATCACGGGCAAGGCGTACTGACGTGCAGCTCCGCGGCATGGGCGCGCTCGTCACCGGCGCCGGGCGGCGTCTGGGGCAAGCGATCGCGGTCGGGCTCGCGCGCGAGGGGAACTGCGACGTGGCGGTCCACTACCACGGCTCCGCGGATGGCGCGGCGGCGACGGCGCGCGACGTCCGTGCCGCGGGCCGGCGGGCCGAGTTGCTGCAGGCCGACCTGAGCGACGCCACGGCGGCCCGTGGGCTCGCCGACCAGGCGGCCCGTGCCCTTGGGCGCCTGGACATCGTCGTGAACTCGGCCGCGATCATGGTGCGCCAGCCCGTCGAGGCCGTGACCCCCGAGAGTTGGGACGCCACCCTCGACCTCAATCTGCGCGCCGCGTTCTTCGTCTCCCAGGGGGCGATCCCGCACCTGCGCCGCGCCAAGGGGAAGATCGTCAACATCGCCGACGTGGCGGGGTTCGAGCCTTGGCCCGCGTACATCCCGCACGGCGTCAGCAAGGCGGGCGTCGTGATGCTCACCAAGGCGCTCGCCCGCGCCCTCGCGCCCGACATCGCGGTCAACGCGGTCGCCCCCGGACCGGTGCTGCTTCCGGAGACGTGGGATCAGCAGACGCGCGACCACATCCGCGACACCACGCCGCTCGGCCGCTTGGGCGCGCCGGCGGACATCGTCGCCGCCGTCCGGTTCTTGCTCGAGAGCGACTTCGTCACCGGCACCGTGCTCGTCGTAGACGGCGGGAGACTCATCCGCTGAGAGACGTCGTCGTCGTGGGGGGCGGGTGCTACGGCACCTTCTACGCCTCCCAGCTCGCCAAGGCCAAGGCCCGCGGCAAGGTGGAGTTCCGCACCGTCATCGTCGTAGATCGCGATCCCGACTGCCGCGCCCGTCGCGAGCTGGGCGAGGCGCCAGACCGGCAGTTCGTTACGAGCGACTGGAGCGCCTTCTTCGATGAGTTTTTCGCGACCGTCCGACCGTCCGGCCGTCCGGCCGATGATCACATCGTCCCATCACCCCATATGCCGCATCTCATGTTCGAATGGGTGCTCGGGCGCGCGCGCCAGCGCTGGCCCGGGAGGACCGTCCGCGTCGCGCCGGTGCCCGGCGACATCGGGACGCCGTACGACCGCACCGCCCAGGACGCGACGCGCTACGTCTCCTTTGCCGATTGGGTCTGCCCCACCCACTGTATCGAGCCTGCCCTGTGCCCCGCGATTGGCGCGCCGCGCACCTGGGAAATGGGCGACGCCGTCCGCGCTCTCGCAGATCGGCTGCGGAAGGCGGGCCAGCCGGTGGCCGGCCCCGCGCTGTTCGTGTGCAAGCACCATGTCTTCGGCGTCGGCACCTTCGCGGTGGACGCGGTGCTCGCGGGCGACCGTGTGGTGGCCGAGGCGGGAGCGACTGGGGAGCCGGTGGCGGTGCTCGTGGGGACGATCTCGAGCTGTCACGGGGCGGTGAACCTGCTTCAACTGGGTGCGCAGTGAGCGGTACGCGGTGGGCGGGCCTACGGGTCTACCCGCGCACCGCTCACCGCGCACCGCGCACATGACTCCCGAGGACCGGCGGCGCTCCCTGGAAAACGCCCGCGATCTGTTCAACGCGGGGGAATTCTGGCTCGCGCACGAGGCGTTGGAAACCGTCTGGCGTTCTATTATTAAGGCGGACGAGGCGCTGGTCTTCCAGGGTCTGATTCAGGCCGCCGCGGCGCTGCTGCACCGCACGCGTCGCAATCGGCACGGCACCGTGGTCGTCGGCGCGGCCGCCCTCGCGAAGCTGGCGGGACCGCAGCGGCCCGAGGTGGAGTTCGAGACGGTTCATTTCCGCGCCCAGTTGGCGCGGGCCCTGGCGGGGGAGGGTGATCGCCCCCGATTGGAATTCCGAGCGGATGACTGAGAACAAGAAACGGGAATACGATCTCGTGATCGTGGGTGCGGGCCCCGCCGGGCTCTGCGCCGCGTTGTACGCGGGGCGGGGGATGCTCAAGGCGGTCACGATCGAGCGCGGAGCGCCCGGGGGTGAGCTGCTGAACACCGATCTCATCGAGGACTACATCGGGTTCGAGAGCATCAAGGGCTGGGATCTGGCCCAGAAGATGACCGAGCACGCCAAGAAGTTCGGCGCCGAGCTTGTGACCGATACGGTGGAACGCGTACGCAAGACGCCCGACGGCTGGTTCGACGTGGCCACCGCGGCCGGGCACACGTACCGGGCTCGGGCAGTGATCCTCACCGCTGGGGGGACACCGGTGAAGCTCGGCATCCCGGGCGAGAAGGAGTACGCGGGTAAGGGCGTCTCCTACTGTGCGGTGTGCGACGGGGCCTTTTTCAAGGGCGAACGGCTCGCCGTGGTGGGCGGCGGCGACGCCGCGGTCGAGGAGGCGGACTACCTCACTCGGTACGCGAGCAAGGTTCACCTCGTGCACCGGCGCGAAGACTTCCGCGCCTCCAAGATCATCCAGGAGCGCGCCTTCGCGAATCCGAAGATCGAGGTGATTCGCAGCACGACGGTGCCGGAGATCGTCGGCAACGACAAGGGCGTGAAGCACGTCATACTCGAGGACGCCGGTACGGGGGAGCGGTCGAGCCTCGACGTCGGCGGCGTGTTCATCTTCGTCGGGTTCAAGCCCAACACCCAGCTCGTCGAGGGCCACGTGCACCACGACCCCGGCGGGTACTTTATCACCGACGAGCGCATGATGACGTCCATCCCGGGCCTGTTCGCCGCGGGGGATGTGCGCAGCCAACTGACGCGCCAGATCACGACGGCCGTCGGCGACGCGACGACGGCCGCGATCGCGGTCGAGAAGTACCTGAAGGCGCTGCGCGAAGGCGATTGATGCAAATCGTCCCGATCCCGAACGGCCAGTTCGTGGAGAATTGTTACCTCGTGATCGACGAGACGGCGGGCGAATGTGCCGTCGTGGACCCCGGTGAAGAGGCGGGCCTGGTCCTTCATAAGATCGCGGCCGCGGGCGCGCGGCCGGTCGCCATTTGGTTGACGCACGGGCACCTGGACCACGTGCTCGGCGTCCCGCGCGTGGCGGCCGAAACGGGCGCGCCGGTCTGGCTCCACCCCGCCGACCGGCCCCTCTACGACGCCGTTCCCGAGCAGGCCGCGTGGTTCGGGCTGGCGGCGCCCCCCCTGCCGCCCCCGGACCGGACGTTCGCGCATGGCGACACGGTCCGCGTCGGCAGCCTGGCGTTCCAGGTCCGGCACGCCCCGGGGCATTCGCCGGGGAGCGTCTGCCTCGTGGGTCCCGGCGTGGTCTTCGGGGGTGATGTGCTGTTCGCCGGCTCCATCGGGCGTACGGACCTGCCGGGGGGTGACTTCGACACTCTGATCGGCAGCATCGAGCGCGAGTTGCTCTCCCTGCCCGAAGCGACCATCGTGTACACCGGACATGGACCTGAGACGACCGTCGGACACGAGCGCCGCTCCAATCCCTTCCTCACCGGCGCCTACCGGCTCCCCTAAGCCACGCGCCCGGCCCACCTGCTTGCGGTGCGGCGCCGAGGTGCGGCCCACGCCGTGGGGGTGCCGGAATCCCTGTCCCAACTGCGGGTTCATGTATCCGTTGGGCGACTGCTCTGACTGATATCGTGGTGACGTTTCTCCCCGACGGGACCGCCGTGTCCGCGGGCGGCGGACGCACGATCCTCGAGCTTGCCGAGCTGACCGCTACGCCGCTCAAGACGGTGTGCGGCGGGGTGGGTAACTGCACGAGCTGCCGTGTGCGCGTCGTGGCGGGCGACCTGCCGGCCGCGCGGTTGGACCACGCGCGGCTCGGCCCCTTCACGGCACTGGGCTGGCGCCTCGCGTGCCAACACGTGCCGCGCGGCTCCCTCACGGTAGAGCGTCCCCCGGCGATGGACGATCTGTGAACCACGCCCTCGCGCTGCTACTCGTCGTGGTCGACTGCCTGACGCGAGCCTGGCGCATCCAGCTCGCGACGTGGGCGGCAGGCGGGCGACTCTCGTTTCACGACGCCCTGCGCTTGAACCTCTATGGTGAGGCCGCCTCCACGCTCACCCCGAACCGCCTGGGGGGTGAGCCCGCGCGCTTCCTCGGCATGACCTGGTCCGGCGTGCGCCCCGTGACCGCGCTCGTGGCCCTCGGTGTCGAGGTGGCGGCCGAGTGGCCGGTCTTCGGGCTCATCGTCCTCGCCCTCGGCATCCATTACCTCCCCGACTGGGGCGAGCGGGCGTCGCGCTGGCTGGGGCACAGCCTGGCGCGGGATCTCCTGACCATCGAGGTGATGGCGCTGGCGGTCCTGCTGGCGATCTACGGGCTGCAGCGTCTGGTGCGCGCCGGCAGGATACGGCATCGCGTGCGCCGGCAATGGCGCGTGGCGCTCGCCCACGTACGGCGCGCGCCGTGGTGGGTGCTCGGCGTCGGGGCGGTACTGACGTTCGTGAGTCTCGTCGCCCGCGCGCTGATCCTCCCGGCGCTGGTCTGGGGCGAGCCCGGCGCGCCGGAATTCAGCGTGATGTTCTTCGGTGCCCTGGCGCTGCTCCAGGCCGGCCTGCTGGTGCCGCTCCCCTCGGGGGGCGGCGGCATCGAGGTCGCGTTTCTCTCGGGGTTTGCGGGCGACTTCCCGCCAGGGCAGCAGGTGATTCTGCTCCTCGTCTGGCGGTTCTACACCGCGGTGTTGCTCACCGTGCTCGGCGTTTACCTCCTGGTCCGCACGCACGGCGCGGAGGCCGCCAAGGAGTTGTTCACCGTCGGGTGGTTGCGGCCTCGTGTCAGAGCGCCGGGGGAGGGCTGATCGTCACGAGCACCACGGTGCGGGTCTCGGCCCGCGCGACGCCGTGCGGGACCCCCGCGGGCGCCAGCACGAGATCTCCCGGACCGGCCGCGACGGTGCGTTCCCCGACGATGAAATTGGCCTTTCCGCTCAGCACCACATAGAATTTGTCGGCGCCCGCGTGCGCGTGGACCGCCTGAGCCTGTCCCGGCTCGAAGCAGTTGAGGCCTACGAGCAAGCGCTCGGACCGGAAGCAGTCGACTTTGGCCATCTTGTCCGCACGGAAGACCGCGCGGTCGGGCAGGCGCTGGACCAGCTCTTGGGACTCCATGGGCGATTCCTGGCTTGAGACGAACGGCAGTCGGACGGAACGGAACGAGGCGATGAGCGCAACGCGCGTCGAACGCGATCCTCTGGGCGAGCTGCCCGTGCCCGCGGGGGCCCTCTGGGGCATCCAGACCGAGCGGGCGCGCCACAACTTCCCCATCTCCAATCTGCGTCCCCTCGCCCCCTTCGTCGACGCCGTCGTCCGGATCAAGAAGGCCGCCGCGCTGACCCATAAGGACACCCGCCGTCTCGATGCCAAGCTCGCCGACGCGATCGTCCGGGCGGCCGACGAGATCCTCGCGGGGGAGCACCGCGATCAGTTCGTGGTCGATCCCTACCAGGCCGGGGCAGGGACCTCTCACAACATGAACGCGAACGAGGTGCTGGCGAACCGCGCCAACGAATTGCTGGGCGGCAAGCGGGGCGAGTATAAACCGGTGCACCCCAACGATCACGTCAACATGGCCCAGTCCACGAATGACGTGATCCCCACCGCGATTCGCCTGGCCGCCCTCGCCGCCTTGCCCGGCCTGCTCGAGGCGCTGGACGGTCTTGCCCGAGCGTTCCTCGCCAAAGGCGAGGCGTTCGACGCGATCGTGAAGTCGGGCCGTACGCACCTGCAAGACGCGACGCCGATCCGGCTGGGGCAGGAGTTCGCCGCCTACGGGCACACCGTGGAGCGCAACCGCGCGCGCCTCGCCCGGGCGGCGGACGACCTGCGCGACTTGGGCATCGGCGGGACGGCGGTCGGGACGGGCCTGAACGCGGAGCCGCGTTATCCGGCCCTGATGGTGCAGCACCTCAAGGCGATCACCGGCGTCGAGCTAAGTGAGGGGAAGGATCGCGTGCAGCTGATGCAATCCATGGGCGACGCAGCGGCATTCTCCGGCGCGTTGCGCACCTACGCCGTGGACCTGAGCAAGATCGCCAGCGATCTCCGCCTGCTCGCGTCGGGGCCGCGCACCGGCTTTGCGGAGATCGTGCTGCCGGCGGTCCAACCCGGCTCGAGCATCATGCCGGGGAAGGTGAATCCATCAATCCCCGAAATGGTGAACATGGTGTGCTTCCAGGTGATCGGAAACGACGTTACGGTCGCGACGGCCGCGGAGGCGGGGCAGCTCGAGCTGAACGTGATGATGCCGGTCATCGCGCACAACGTGCTGTTCTCGATGTTGATCCTCACGAGCGCGAGTGGCGTGCTGGCGGAGCGGTGCGTCGAGGGAATCGAAGCGGACGCGGCGCAGGCCGCCTATTGGCTGGAGCGCAGCCCGGCGCTGGTCACGGCGCTGGCGCCGAAGATCGGCTACGCCGAAGCCGCCAAGCTCGCCAAGGAGGCCGTCGCGAAAAACGTGACGGTGCGTCAACTCGTGATCGAGAAAGGACTGTTGAAGGGCAAGGAGCTGGACGAAGTGCTGGACCTGCGCGCCATGACCGAGCTGGGGGTGCCCGGGGAGCGGAAGTAGTCGCGGAGACGAACCGTCTGCTGTGCACACTCTTCTTCATGGGAGGAGCACGTATGAATTGGATCGTCGCTGGACTCATCGCCGGGGTGATCGCCTACCTCGTAGACTGGGTGATGTGGAGCAAGGTGTTCACCACGGGGCTGGACGCGTTCGTCTCCCCGCCTCCTCCGGGACAGCCGATGAACATGGGGCCGATGCTCGCCAAACAGGCGGCGCTGTCGCTCGTGTTCGGCCTGCTGCTCGCGTACTTCTACGCCCGGTTCAAAGGCAGCCTCTGGGTGACGGGCGGTGGTCCGCTCGCGGGGATGGAGTTCGCGGCGGTGCTGTGGCTGCCGACGATCGCGCTCGAGACCCTGGGCGGCGGCGTCTGGTACACGAAGGTCCGGCCGCTCCTCAGGGCCACGTGCTGGGCGTGGCTGGCGCGGATGCTCGCCGCCGGGCTTGTGGTCGGTCTGTTGATCAAGTAAGCGCCCCCGTGGGGGGGGGAGGGGGGGCCGGTGACCGGAGTCACGGCGCCGGCCCCCACGGTGGTGTAGAACTTTCCTCATGCGAACCATCCTGTCGGGCCTCGCCGCGATCATCCTCGTCGGGCACGCGGCGGCGCAGGGCCGCGCGCGGCTCGGCCCCACCGTCTCGACCATCTCGATCGAGGACGGGACCGGCGCCAGTCATTCGTTCTCTGCGTTCGGCGGCAGCCTCGCCCTCCTCACGGGCGACGATGGCGAGATCGGCCTCGCCGTCTCCCGCTACGACGACCTCTCGAGCAGCAACTGCGTCCGGCGGCTGACCTTCTATGGCGGCGAGTCGAACTACTATCCCGTCGGACCGCGGGGGATTGCCCCGTTCGCGTCGACGACGGTCGGCCTGGCCCGCGTCACGGACCAGGACGTCGGGTTGCTGGGCGTCTGCACGTCGGCGCCGCCGAAGAACGAGCTGGGCTTGGGGTTCGGGCTCGGGGTCCGCGTGAACCTGGGAAACCAGGGCGCTGCGGTGGTCGAGGCGCGGTTCTTCCAGGTGCCCAACAGCGCGATTCAGGCACTGGAAGCGCGAGCCAACGTGTCTGTCGCCTTCGGCAAGGCGCCGCGGACGGAGCTGCTGAACGGGACCCTCGGTCCGGCCGTCGGCATGCTGTTCCCCTTGAGTGGGCCGATGGAAGCACGGGGACCAACCCTCGGCGTGCGGTTCCGGCGCGACACGAAGAAAGGAGGGACGCTGGGCCTGCAGATCGACTACGCCGCGTTGCGTATCCGGCAAGGGTGCTCGAGCGCGTGCGATCCGTATGCCATTCTGTTCGCGCCGGGCTATGAGGCGTCGGTACATCCCGTGTGGGGACGGGTGTACGGCGAGTTGGGTTTCCTGCTGGCAGGCTTTCCGTCCGAGGGTTCCGACCGCGGCATCAGGCAGGGAGCGCAGGGAGGCTTCGGGGCGGACATCTTCAGCGGCCGGTCGCTGATGTGGAACGTGAACGCCCGAGTCCTCTGGCTCCAGCGCAACAGCGGCGCCAACCCCTTCCTCTTGCAGCTGGGCGTGAGTCTGAGCCCGAAGCTTGAATCCCGATAGCCCTCCTCGCATATTCCGTCCATGCGCGTCACTACGTGGGCGGAGTACGGGCTGATCGTTTCGATCCACCTCGCGAAGCGCGTGGGGCAAGGCCCCGTGGCGGCGCGCGAGCTCTCCGAGCAGGAACGCCTTCCCCACGACTACGTCGAGCAGATCCTCCTGCGCCTGCGGCGCGGCGGGCTGGTCGATTCGGTGCGCGGGGCCAAGGGCGGCTACCTCCTCGCCCGCGAGCCCCAGGCGGTCAGCGTGAAAGATGTGATCGAGGCGTCCGAGCACGTCACCTTCGAGGTCAACTGTGACCTCCATCGCGTGGACGACACGCGCTGCGACCCGGGGACCGCCTGCAGCATTCGGCCGGTGTGGCGGCTCCTCGAGCGGCGCATCAACGATCTGCTCGCCGGCATCACCCTCGCCGACCTGATGCACGCCGAGCCCGAGGTGTACCAGATCGCCGGGGTCGCGGCCGGAAGCTGAGCGGTATGCTGTCGTCCGAGGAAACTCTCCGGTACTCGCGGCACCTGATTCTCCCCGACATCGGACTTGCGGGTCAAGAGCGCCTGAAGGCGGCGCGTGTGCTGCTCATCGGCGCGGGGGGACTCGGCTCGCCGGCCGCGCTGTACCTCGCCGCCGCGGGCGTGGGCACGATCGGGCTCGTGGACTGGGACGTCGTCGACGTCACCAACCTCCAGCGTCAGATCCTGCACGGCACGTCGGGGATCGGCGGCTCCAAGCTCGACTCGGCGCGTGCCCGGATCCGCGACCTCAACCCGCACGTCCAGGTTGAGACGTTCGCGACGCGGCTTACGTCGGCCAACGCGCTCGACATCCTACGCGGATTCGATCTGGTGGTGGATGGATCGGACAATTTCCCCACCCGTTATCTCGTCAACGACGCATGTGTGCTGCTCGGCAAGCCCAACGTCTACGGCTCGATCTTCCGGTTCGACGGACAGGCATCGGTGTTCGATGCGCGTGTGGGCCCCTGCTACCGCTGCCTCTTTGCCGATCCGCCGCCACCGGATCTGGTGCCTTCGTGCGCCGAGGGCGGCGTGCTCGGTGTCCTGCCGGGAATCATCGGCTCGATCCAGGCCCTCGAGACGATCAAGCTCATCGTCGGCGTGGGGGAGACGCTCGTGGGGCGGCTGCTCCTGTGCGACGCACGCAAGCTCCAGTTCCGCGAGCTCGCCCTCACGAAGGATCCCGACTGCCCCGTCTGCGGGGCGCACCCAACGGTCACCGCGTTGATCGACTACGACGCGTTCTGCGGAGTCGGGAACGGCAACGGTCGGAGCGCCGCAGGCATTGAGATCGGCGCACGCGAGCTGCGCGCTGCCTGGGACCGGAATCCGGCGCTCGTCGTTCTCGATGTGCGCGAACCGCACGAGGCGGCGATCGCCCGCATCGCGGGAGCGCGGCTCATTCCGCTGAGCGAGCTGCCGGCACGGCTGCGCGAGATCGATGGACGCGCGGAGATCATCACTCACTGCCATCACGGCGCGCGATCCTTGCGCGCGCTCGAGCTGCTCAAAGGGGCGGGGTTTGCCAACGTGCGGAGCCTGCAAGGCGGGATCGACGCGTGGAGCGTCGACGTGGATCCGGAGGTGCCGCGGTACTGAATGCCGAAGGGGGGACTCGAACCCCCACGGGCTTGCGCCCACTGGCTCCTGAAGCCAGCGCGTCTACCAGTTCCACCACTTCGGCCCGGATTTCGCGGAACGGCAAATCTAGATCGTTGTATAACCCTAAGTCAACGCGTATCTTGCCCTCGACATCGTGGACAAAGTCTCCATCGCCAGAAACCCGCGTGCCCGGCACGACTATCATCTCCTCGAAACGTGGGAGGCGGGAGTGGTGCTGACGGGCACGGAGGTGAAGTCGCTCCGCGACCGCAAGGCGAGCCTCGGCGAGGCGTACGCGCACGTGCGCAACGGCGAAGTCTGGCTCGAGGGGATGACGATCTCGCACTACGCGCCCGGCAGCTATAACAACCCGCCTACCGCCCGCTCCCGCAAGCTGCTCCTCCATAAGCGCGAAATCCGCAAGCTGCTTGGAGCCACCACGCAGAAGGGGCTGACCATCGTACCCCTGGAACTCTACTTCAAAGATGGCCTCGCGAAGGTCGCGATCGCGCTCGCCAGGGCCAAGAAGGATCACGACAAGCGGGAGGACTTGAAGCGGCGCGTGGCCGAGCGCGAGATGGCGCGTGTGACGAAGGGCAGGCGCGAGTGATCGCGTGGCTGCTCGCCACCGCGCTCCTGCCACAGCAGGTGCTGATCGCAACCTCGCGCGGCCAGGCCACCGTGCCGATCTCGACCGAGCGGGGCGCGGCGGCCGTCGCGGCGCCCCGGCTCGCGCAGCCCCTCGGTCTGGCGACGTCCCTCGAGGGGACGGCGGTGCGGGTGGCGCTCGGCGGCCGCATCTACGAGTTCGATCTCGGCGCGCCCTTCGTACGGATGGGGGAGGTCGCTTATCCACTCGTCTCCGCGCCGTACGTCGTGCGGGACACGCTCTTCCTTCCGCTGCACTGGCTTGCCGATTGCGTGCCGCGCCACTCGGCGGGCCGCTATCGCTGGGACCCCGTGCGCGCCCGCCTGGACGAGATCCCGCCTCTGGAGCCGCCGGTCGTGGCGGCGAGACCCCCGGTGGCCACGGTGCCGCCGGTGCCGGCGCTGGCCGCCAGCGCACCCAATCCCGTCACGGGACTGCGCCTGCCCCACACGGTCGTGGTCGATCCCGGTCACGGTGGCGTCGATCCGGGCAACCCGGGCTTGTATTTCCCGGGACGCCTCACGGAGAAGGACATCACGCTCGCGATCGGTCGACTGCTGCGGGCCGAGCTGGTGCGGCGCGGGTTGATTGTGGTGCTCACCCGCTCGAGCGACACGCTCATCGACCTCGCCGACCGCCCGCACTTCTGCCGCGCCGAGTGCGACTTGTTCGTCAGCATCCACGTCAACGCGATGCCGGCGGGACGCCGCCAGCGGGAGGTGAACGGCGTCGAGACCTATTTTCTCTCCGACGCCAAGACCGAAGATCAGAAGCGCGTGGCGCAGGTGGAAAACGACGCGCTTCGATTCGAGACCGCCGCCCCGGAGCCGAACGGGCCCCTGGCGTTCATCTTGCGGGATCTGCAGCTCAACGAGTATCTGCGGGAGTCGGCGCGCTTGGCAGAGCTCGTGCAGGGCCGCGTGGCCGCCGTTCGCCCCGGCGGGGACCGTGGTGTGCAGCAGGGACCCTTCCTCGTTCTGGCGGCCGCGCGCCGGCCCGCGATTCTGGTCGAGGCGGGCTTCGCCACCCACAAGGACGATGGCGCGTTCCTCACATCCGCAGGTGGGCAACGCAGGATCGCGGACGCCATCGCTGACGGCGTCGTGGCCTACCTGCTCGACTTCGAGCGCAAGCTGGCCGTGGGAGGACCGGGTCGATGAGGAGCCCCGCCCTCGCGGCGAGCCTGGCCGTGGCTGTCTCGGGCTGCGCCTACTACAACGCGATGTGGACTGCGGAGCGGTTCGCCAAGGAAGCCCGGCGCCTCGAGGCGCGGGGCCAGGTGTCCGAAGCGCAGACCCAATGGGCCCGAGCGGCGGTGAAGGCCGAATCCGTCCTGGCGCGCCATCCGCGCAGCCGCTGGGCGGACGACGCCCTGGTGCTCCGGGGCGAAGGCCTGGCGAGGGCGGGGGACTGCACCCTGGCGGCGGCACCGATTGCCAAGGCTCTCGCCACGGTGAGCGACGCGTCGCTGCGCGAGCGCTCGGGGCTTGCCGCGGCGCAATGCGCACTCGCCGGCGGCAAGCCGGTCGACGCGGAGCAAGCGCTCGCCCAACCACTCGCGTCAGCCGACGGTGGCCGACGCTCCCGTGCGGAGTACCTGGCCGGTCAGGCGTCCGTGGCGCGGCGCGACTACGACGCCGCCGTCGCGCACTTCCGGCGCTCGCGCGAGCCGGCGGCATTGCCGGCGCGCGCGCACGCCCTGCTCGCGGCCGGCCGGCCGGCGGACGCGGCCGCGGTGATCGACACGATCGCCCGCGGCACGTTCGCCGAGACCGAAGGGACCGAGTTGCTCGGGGCGTTGGCCGCGGTAGGCGGCGCCGACGCCGCATCGGCGGCCCTCGACCGCATGCTCGGTGCAAAGGGGCGCGGGACCCGGGTGCCGTTCGCCGAACGGGCGCGGCTCCTGATCGCCGACGGGGACCGGCTACTGGCGCTGGCGGATTACGATGCCGCAGCGGCGCGCTACCGCCAAGCCCAACTCGCCGCGCCGGCCGCGAACGAGGCGGGACTGGCGCGGGTGCGTGAGCTGCGCGTCCTTGCGGCGCGCGCCGTCGAGCGGCGTGACCTCGTTCCAATCGTCGCCGAGCTCACGCGAATGTCGCGCCCGAGCGCCGGCGACATGGGGGGAGGGGGGGGGGGGAGCGGGCGGGCGGGGGGGTGGGCGCGGGGGGGGGGGGGGGGGGGGGGGGGGGGGGGGGGGACCGGCGGCGCGGCGGAGGCGCGCAGCCTCTTGGATCTGGTGACGCACGTCGCCAGCACCCCGGAGACGCCAGGGCTCGCGTTCCGCGCCGCTGAGCTGGCCCGCGACTCCCTGAGGGCGCCGCACCTTGCGGGGGCGCTGTTCTTGTCGCTGGCCGCGGCCGATTCGGGCTCGTTGTTCGCTCCCAAAGCCCTGGTGGCGGCGCTGGCACTGCTCCCCGACCGGCGCGACTCGATCGCCGCCGTCCTGGAATCTGGGTACGCGGCTTCGCCGTATGCCCAGGCGCTGCGTGGCGAGGCGACCCCGGCGTACACCGCGGCTGAAGACTCGCTTGCCCGCGAGCTGGGGGTCCAAGTGGCGCGCGCCACGCCTTCCGCCGCAGGGGAAGCTGGAGCCCGCTTCGGTGTGCCCCTGACGGGGCCGCGCGGGCCCGTGCTGGAGGAGCCTCCCGCGGCACGTCCTGCGCGTGTACGGCCCCAGACACCGCCCCCCCCCCCGCCGCGGCCGGACAGGCCGTGACGGCCGTCCGGCTGTTCGGCGTCACGTTCCAAAACCCCGTTCTCCTCGCCGCCGGCACCGCCGGCTTCGGGAGGGAAGTAGCCGGCGTCGTCAACCTCGACGCCCTCGGCGGCATCGTCACCAAGGCGGTGACGCCCGAGCCGCGCCGCGGCCACCCGGCCCCTCGGGTCGCGGAGTTCCGCGGCGGGATGCTCAACGCGGTCGGGCTCGCGAATCCCGGGCTCGATGCCGTTGCCGAGCACGAGTTGCCGTGGCTCGCGGATCGCCTTGCCGGAAGGAGCGTGCGCATCCTCGTAAACGTCGCCGGCGCAACCGTTCCCGACTACGTCCGGGTGATCGAGCGCCTCACCCCGCTCGACACGATCGCCGCGTTCGAGATCAACGCCTCGTGCCCGAACACCAGCGCCGGCGGCCTCGAGTTCGGGGCGGAGCCCAGCGGCCTGGCGCAACTGGTACGCGCCTGCCGGCGCGCCGCAACGCGCCCGCTGAGCGTCAAGCTTTCGCCGGTGCTCCCCGATCTGGCGGGGATGGCGCGCGTCGCCCGCGATGAGGGTGCTGACGCGGTGACCCTCGTGAATACGGTGCCGGGAATGCTCAGCGGGCGGCTCGGGAACGGGAGCGGCGGATTGAGCGGTCCCGCCTTGCTTCCCGTCGGCGTGCTCGCGACGCGGCGCGTCCGCGAGCACGTCGGCATGCCGGTCATCGGCGTCGGGGGAATTCGGAACGCTGCCGACGCGCGGGAATACCTGGCGGCGGGCGCGTCCCTCATCGCCGTCGGAACCGCAGCCCTGGCGGACCCGCGGGCGCCGGAGCGCATCGCGCGGGAGCTTGGGGGGGGAGGGGGGGGGCCTCGTGCCTGAGCTGATCGTGGCGTTCGACCTGCCGAGTGGGCGCGAGGCGCTCGCCCTCGCGGGCCGCCTCCCCGGCCTGAAATGGGCCAAGCTCGGCTCGATCCTGTACATGCGTGAGGGGCCGGCGCTCGTGCGCGAGTTCGCCGCGCGCGGGATCCGGATTTTCCTCGACCTCAAGTGGCACGACATCCCGACCGTTGTAGCGGGCGCGGTGAGCGGCGCGCGGGAGCTCGGTGTCGCTTTGGCGACGGTCCATTGCCTGGGTGGCCGGGCGATGCTGGAGGCAGCCGCGCACGCCGCCGGCCCCGACCTCGCCCTCGTCGGCGTCACGGTGCTGACTTCGCACGACGCGGGCGAGCTCGAGGCGGTTCTGGGGCGCGGCGTGCCGGACCTCGGGTTCGAGGCGGAACGCCTGGCGCGTGCGGCGCTGCACGCGGGGCTGCGGGGGGTGGTGGCGTCGGGTCACGAGTTGGCGCTGCTCCGCGAGGCGCTCGGCGCGGGCCCGTGGATCGTGGTGCCGGGGATCCGCCTCCCGGGCGACGCGGCGGGCGACCAGGCCCGGACCATCGCGCCCGATGAGGCGGTGCGCCGCGGCGCCACGCACCTCGTCGTGGGACGATCGATCACCGCCGCGCGCGACCCGGTGGCCGCCTACCGTCGATTCGTCGAAGCGGTCGGGTGAGGGGTATCAAGGCGCCTATGAACGCCATTCTGTGCCTCGGCGCCGTGTCGCTGGCGCTTGGGATTCCGGGGCTCGCTGCCCAGGCCACCCTGCCCGAGGCCGCCGAGCGAGCGAAGCAGGCGTGGTTGGCGCATGACCCTCAAGCGCTTGTCGGGCAAAGTGCTAGCCTCGTGCTCCAGATCCCCGGGGCGGACCCATCCTCGCCGCTGGGGCGAGCGCAGGCGGTGGAGCTGTTGCGGCGGTACTGGCGGCCGGTGGAGGAGCGGGGCCTCGATGTGACGGTGATCCGGGAGGTGGAACCCGGGAAGGGGTTCGTGGAGTTGACGCGGCGGTACGTCATCACCGGGACGACGGAGGTGCGGCGGGAAACGCTGTTCCTCGGGTTCCGGCTGCGGGCCCGTCAGTGGGTGCTGGCGGAGCTTCGCGCGTCGTAATTGCGCCCCTTGCGTGCACTTACGAGCCCGTCTATAATTCAAGACTCAACCAGAAATTTTCCCGGAGACGACCCGTTGAAGGTACGTACCAGCGTCCGCCCCATCTGCGAGCACTGTAAGGTCGTGACGCGCCGGGGCGTCATCCGCGTGATCTGCAAGCGCAACCCGAAGCACAAGCAGCGGCAGGGTTAGCGCATGGCTCGTATTGCGGGCGTGGATTTGCCGCGCGACAAAAAGATTCAGTACGCTCTCCCCTACATCTTCGGCATCGGTCCCAGCAACGCGAAGAAGATTCTCGCGGAGACGGGAGTGAGCCCGGACGCGCGCGTGCGCGACTTGCGCGATGCCGAGGTCGCACGGTTGCGGCAGGTGATCGAGCGGGATTACAAGGTCGAGGGCGCGCTGCGCACCGAAGTCGCGATGAACATCAAGCGCTTGATGGACATCGGGACCTACCGCGGCGGCCGTCATCGCAAGAATCTGCCGGTGCGCGGCCAGCGCACGCACACCAATGCGCGCACCAAGAAGGGTCCCCGGCGCGCCATCGCGGGCAAGAAGAAGCCCCTGCTCAAAAAGTAGCGTAAATGGCACAAGCGAAGCCGGCGGGCGCCAAGCGCGCCAAGAAGGTCGTCGAGGCGGAGGGCATCGCCCACATCACGGCGACGTTCAACAACACGCTGATCACGATCACCGACCTGCAGGGGAACGCCGTCACGTGGGGTTCCTCGGGTAAGGCGGGGTTCAAGGGATCGAAAAAGTCCACGCCGTTCGCCGCGACCGTCGCGGCCGAGCAGGCGGCGCGCGAGGCGCTGAACCTCGGCGTGAAGCGGGTGCACGTCCGCGTGCAGGGGCCGGGGTCGGGTCGCGAGTCCGCGATCCAAGCCCTGGCGAGCGCCGGATTGCAGATCCGCTCGATCCGCGACGTGACGCCGATTCCTCACAATGGGTGCCGGCCTCCCAAGAAGCGCCGGGTCTAGGGCCATGGCACGTTACACAGGTCCCGTCTGCCGGTTGTGCCGCCGCGAAGGCACGAAGCTATTCCTCAAGGGGACGCGCTGCCTCACCGAGAAGTGCGCGGTGGAGCGTCGCGCGTACGCTCCGGGACAGCACGGCCAGTCTACCGGCCGGCGTCGCAAAGCGTCCGAGTACGCGAAGCAGCTCCGGGAAAAACAGAAGGTGAAGCGGATCTACGGCCTCTCGGAGCGCCAATTCCGTAACTTGTTCGAGCGCGCCATCAAGGAGCCGGGCGTGACGGGTGAAGCATTGCTTGTGGCCCTCGAGAGCCGGCTCGACAATCTCGTGTATCGAATGGGCTTCGCGACGTCGCGCAAGCAAGCGCGTCAGTTGGTGCGTCACCGGCACATCCTCGTCAACGGCCGCGTGCTGGACATTCCGTCCTATCGCGTGCGTATCGGGGAAGAAGTGAAGGTCGCCGACGCCAGCCGCGAGCAGGTGCAGGTGAAGCTGGCCCTCGAGCAGTTCGGTCGTGGCCAGCCGGTTTCGTGGATCCAGGTGGACACCGACAAAGCGCTGGGCAAGATGACGGAGCGGCCGACCCGCAACGCCATCCCGATCGCCGCGCAAGAACAGTTAATCGTCGAGCTCTATTCCAAGTGATGACAACTCTTGATTTGACGGGGTTGGTCCGGCCGCATCTGGTCGAGATGACCAAGCGTGAGGACAACCCGAATGCCGCCGAGTTCCGGCTCCAGCCGCTCGAGCGGGGGTACGGCTACACGCTGGGCAACTCGTTGCGCCGGCTCCTGCTCTCGTCGCTGCGCGGCGCCGCCGTCTGGGCGTTCCGCGTCGACGGTGTGGTGCACGAGCACCAGACCATCTCCGGCGTCGTCGAGGACGTGCACCAGATCATCCAGCGTCTGAAGCAGCTGACGCTGGTGCTGGCCCCCGAAGTCGATGAGGCCGTGCTGCGGTTCAAGGTCGAAAAGGCGGGCCCGGTGTACGCGCGCGACCTGGAGCAGCACGGGTCGGTTCTTATCCAGAACCCGGAGCAGCTGCTCTTCACCGTCCAGGACGACCGGGACATCGCCGGCGAGCTGTACGTGAACAAGGGCCGCGGCTACGTCGAGGCGGAGCAGCACCCCGTCGACCGCACGATGCCGGTGGACGTGGTGCGCATCGACTCGATCTACAATCCGGTGCGCCGCGCCAACTTCACCGTGGCGGAGACGCGCGTCGGGCAGCGCACCGACTACGACCGGCTCACGCTCACCGTCGAGACCAACGGCACGATCTCGCCCGAGGACGCCGTGGCGTACGCCGCGGCGCTCGCGCAGGAGCACTTCCGGTTCTTCGTCGACTTCGGGAAGGTGCCGATGGTCGCCGCGGAGCCCGCGGGCAACGGCGGGACCCAGGCCGGCCACCTGCACGACGTGCTCGGCCGCGCCATCGACGACGCCGGCCTCTCGGTGCGGTCGATCAACTCGCTCAAGAACTCCAACATCCGCACCCTGGGCGACCTCGTGCAGTACAAAGAAGAAGACCTGCTCAAGGTGAAGAACGTGGGCGACAAGGCGCTCGGCGAGATCGCGGAACTGCTGCGTCGCGAGGGGCTGAACTTCGGGATGCGGTTCGAGGAAGCCGAGGGCGGCGAGATCCGCATCCTCGATCCTGGGATGGCACCCCAGGCGCAGGTGACGGGGGGGGACGAGGAGTAATGCGGCACCGCGCCAAGGGCCGGCAACTCTCGCGCACGGCGAGCCACAAGAAGGCCACGCTCAACAATATGGCCTTGAGCCTGTTCCAGCACGGCGGCATTCGGACGACCGTCGCGAAGGCCAAGGAGCTGCGCCCGTTTGCCGAGCGGCTCATCACCCTGGCGCGGCGCGGCGACCTCCACGCCCGCCGGCTGGTGGAGCGGCGCCTCAAGGACAAGGACGTGACCCACAAGCTGTTCACCGAGATCGGGAAGCGGTTCGCCGCCCGGCCCGGGGGCTACACGCGGATCGTGAAGCTGGGGCATCGCGTCGGCGACGGCGCGGATGTGGCCCGGATCGAATTGCTGAGTGAGTGAGGGAGCGACGGGGGGCGGGCGGTACGCGAACGACAGGGGGACCCCGGCGGGTCCCCCTTTTTCATCGGGGTCAGGACGCCTTCGCCACCTTGTTCGACTTGAGGCAGCGGGTGCACACGCGGATGCGCCGCACCGTGCCGTTCACCACCGCCCGCACGCGTTGCAGGTTGGGGTACCAGCGGCGGTTCGTCTTGTTGTTCGCGTGGCTGACGCGGTGCCCCGTGATGGGGCCCTTGCCACAGACTTCACATACTCGAGCCATGAGCTGTCCGGCGAAAAATGAGTCCCAGAGACCGCGCAAAGAGGGCTAAACCTAAGGGGGACACCGGCGAGCGGCAACCCCGCCGCACCGCCGTCGTCACCGGCGTCACCGGTCAGGACGGGTCCTACCTCGCCGAGCTGCTGCTCGCGAAGGGCTACGAGGTCATCGGCGTCGTGCGGCGCACCTCGCATGACTCCTACGAGCGCATCGGGCACCTGCTCGACCGGCTGCACGTCGTCGCCGCGGACCTGCTGGATCAGCACTCGCTGACGACCGTGATTCGCGACGCGAAGCCCGATGAGGTCTACAATCTGGCGGCCCAGAGCTTTGTGCCAACGTCCTGGTCCCAGCCGGTACTCACCGGCGAGTTCACGGCGCTGGGCGTCACCCGGCTGCTCGAGGCGATCCGTCTCGCGCATCCCGCGGCGCGCTTCTACCAGGCCAGCTCGTCGGAGATGTTCGGCAAGGCGCACGAAACGCCGCAGCGCGAGACGACGCCCTTCTATCCCCGCTCGCCGTACGGCGTCGCCAAGGTCTACGGACACTGGATCACGGTGAATTACCGCGAGTCGTACGGGTTGCACGCGGTGAGCGGCATCCTCTTCAACCACGAGTCGCCGCGGCGGGGCCTTGAGTTCGTGACCCGCAAGGTGACGAACGGCGTCGCCCGGATCAAGCGGGGCAAGGCCGCCGAGCTGCGGCTCGGCAACCTCGACGCCCGGCGCGACTGGGGTTTCGCCGGCGACTACGTCGACGCGATGTGGCGCATGCTGCAGCGGGACGAGCCGCAGGACTACGTGATCGGCACAGGCGAGACCCACACGGTGCGGGAGCTGTGCGAGGTGGCCTTCGGACACGTGGGCCTCGACTGGCAACGTTACGTCCAGGTGGACCCCCGCTTCGTGCGGCCCGCCGAAGTCGATATCTTGCTCGCGGATTCGGGCAAGGCGCGGCGCGAGCTGGGATGGGCGCCGCAGGTGACGTTCGAGGGGTTGGTGCGCATGATGGTGGACGCGGACCTGGAGCGGCTGGCGTGAAGGTTCTGGTGACCGGGGCCGATGGCTTCGTCGGACGCTGGCTCATCCGCCGTCTGCTGGACGACGGCCGCGAGGTCTACGGGGCCGTCCGGCCGGCCGAGCCCCAGCGCGATGACGGCCTCACGACCGTAGAGCGCGGGGCGGTCCGCTGGCTGCCGCTCGAGCTCACCGACAACGATTCGGTGCGCCGCTGCGCCGATGCGCCGTACGATGCGGTGGTCCATCTCGCGGCGGTCGCATCGGGCGCCGACGCGCTACGCGATCCGGGCTTCGCGTGGACGGTGAACGCCGCCGGCACGGCACGCCTCGCGCATATCCTCGCCGAGGCACGGCGGATGGACCGGGCCGATCCGGTCGTGCTCGTGGTGTCGACGGGGGAGGTGTACGGCCGGGGTGAGGGCCACGCGCCGCGGCGCGAGACGGACCCGGTGGCGCCGTGCTCGCCGTACGCGGCCAGCAAGGTGGGCGCCGAAGCGGCCGCGCTGGAGGCGTGGCGCCGCGGCGGTCTCCGCGTCGTCGTCGCGCGTGCCTTCGCGCACACGGGGCCGGGGCAGGACCCCCGCTTCGTCGTGCCGGCCTTCGCGCAGCGCCTGCGCTTCGCCAAGCGGATCGGCGCACCGGTCGTGAAGGTCGGCAACCTCGAACCGGTGCGCGACCTGCTGCACGTGCAGGACGTGGTGGACGCGTACGTGCGCCTGCTCGCCAAGGGCGACGCGGGCGAGGTCTACAACGTCGCGTCCGGCGACGGCATCAGCCTCGCGGACCTGCTGTTCCGGATGGCGGACCTCCTGGGGATTCGCGCCATCCCCGAAGCCGACCCGGACCTGATGCGGCCGGCGGACATCCCGCACCTGGTGGGGGACGCGGCGAAGCTGCGCGCGGCGACGGGCTGGAGTCCGCGCCGCTCGCTCGACGAGACTCTGCGGGACGTGCTCGATGCCCAAACGGACTGACCTGCACCGCATCCTGCTGCTCGGCTCCGGCCCGATCGTCATCGGGCAGGGGGCGGAGTTCGACTACTCGGGCACGCAGGCGGTGAAGGCCCTCAAAGAAGAAGGGTACGCGGTCGTGCTCGTGAACTCGAATCCGGCCACGATCATGACCGACCCGGAGCTGGCCGACCGCACCTACATCGAGCCACTCACCCCTGACTGGGTCCGCAAGGTCATCGAGCGGGAGAAACCCGACGCCCTGCTGCCCACGATGGGTGGCCAGACGGCCCTGAACATCGCGATGGCGCTGGTGAACGACGGCACGCTGGAGCGCTACGGCGTCGAGCTGATCGGCGCCAACGCCCGCGCCATCCGCATGGCCGAGGATCGCGCCGAGTTTGCCGCGGCAATGCGGCGCATCGGGCTCGACACGCCGCAGGGGCGCACCGTCACGTCGGTGGCCGATGCGCTGGAGGCGGCGGCCGAGGTCGGGTACCCGGCCATCATCCGACCCTCGTTCACGCTGGGCGGCACCGGCGGCGGCGTGGCGTACAATCGCGCCGAATTCGAGGAGCTGGTGGAGCACGCGCTGGCGTTGTCGCCGGTGCACTCGACGCTCATCGAGCGCAGCGTCCTGGGGTGGAAGGAGTTCGAGCTCGAGGTGATGCGCGACCGGCGCGACAACGTCGTGATCGTCTGCTCCATCGAAAACCTCGACCCGATGGGCGTGCATACCGGCGACTCGATCACCGTCGCGCCGGCGATGACGCTGACCGACCGCGAATACCAGCGCATGCGGGACGCCGCGATCGCGATCATCCGCGAGATCGGCGTCGAGGCGGGAGGCTGCAACATCCAGTTCGCCGTCAATCCCGCCAACGGCGAGATGCTGGTGATCGAGATGAACCCGCGGGTCTCGCGCAGCTCGGCGCTCGCGTCCAAGGCGACCGGCTTCCCGATCGCGCGCATCGGCACCAAGCTCGCCGTGGGCTACACGCTCGACGAGCTTCCCAACGACATCACCAAGACGACCCCGGCGTCGTTCGAGCCGGTGCTCGACTACGTGGTCGTCAAGGTGCCGCGCTTCGCGTTCGAGAAGTTCCCCACCGCGGACTTCCGCTTGACGACGCAGATGAAATCGGTGGGGGAGGCGATGGCGATCGGCCGCACGTTCAAGGAAGCCTTCCAAAAGGGGCTTCGGGCTCTGGAGATCGGGCGGCCCGGGTGGGTCGTTGGCGCGACGCTCGCCGACGACCGGCTCACGAGCGATTCCCCGGAGGACCTGCGCGTCGCGCTGCACACGCCGACGCCCGAACGGATCTTCCAGGTCAAACGTGCCCTCCTCGCCGGGCTCGCGATCGATGACATCGCGCAGGCCTCGGGAATCGATCCCTGGTTCCTCTATCAGATGGACGAGCTCGTCGCCGCCGAACGCTGGTTCGCCGGTGTGGCGCAGCCGGGCGCCGAGGAGCTGCGGCGCATGAAGCGGCTCGGCTTCTCGGACCGCCAGCTCGCCGCGCTGCAGGGGACGACCGAGGCGGCGGTGCGGGAGCGACGGTGGGCCCTCGACATCCACCCCATCTACAAGACGGTGGACACCTGCGCCGGTGAGTTTCCGTCCGCGACGCCCTACCTGTACTCCTCGTACGACACCGAGAACGAGTCGACGCCGCTCGGGGACCGCGGCATCGTGATCCTCGGCAGCGGGCCCAACCGCATTGGACAGGGCGTCGAGTTCGACTACTGCTGCGTGCGCGCCGGCCTCGCGTTCCGCGAGCTGGGGTTCCAGACGATCATGATCAACTCGAACCCCGAGACCGTCTCCACCGACTTCGACATCTCTGACAAGCTGTATTTCGAGCCGCTGACGTTCGAGGACGTCATCGAGATCCTCCGCTGGGAGCGGCCCAAGGGGGTCGTGGTTCAGCTCGGCGGGCAGACGCCGCTCCAGCTCACCAAGGCGCTTGAAGCGGCGGGGGTTCCCATCCTCGGGACGTCGCCGGACGCGATCGACATCGCCGAAGACCGCGAGCGTTTCGAGGCCCTCGGCCGCCGTCTCGAGGTGCGGCAGCCGCCGAACGGCATGGCCCGCTCCGTCGAGGAGGCGGTGGCGGTCGCCCAACGGATCGGCTACCCCGTCCTGGTGCGCCCCTCGTACGTGCTCGGCGGCCGGGCGATGGAGATCGTGTACGACGACGGCTCGCTGCGCGAGTACTTCGTGAAGGCCGCGCGGGTCGCTCCGGAACACCCGGTGCTGATCGACCGCTTTCTGGAGGACGCCTTCGAGGCCGACGTGGACGCGATCGCCGACGGCACCCGCTGCGTGATCGGCGGGGTGATGCAGCACATCGAGGATGCCGGGGTACACTCCGGCGACTCGGCGTGCGTGCTGCCTCCCTACCTCATCGGGGACCGCCAGGTGGCGGAGATGCGGCAACATACCCAGGCCTTCGCCCGCGCCCTGGGCGTGGTGGGGCTGATCAACGTTCAGTACGCCATCAAGGACGGGGTGGTGTACGTGCTCGAGGTGAACCCCCGGGCCTCCCGGACCATCCCCTTCGTGAGCAAGGCCACCGGGGTCCCCCTGGCCAAGCTGGCCGCGGCGGTCATGGTGGGGCGGACCCTGGACGAGTTGGGTCTTCCCGATGAGCTTCCCGTCGCCGGGGTAGCCGTGAAGGAGGCGGTCTTCCCCTTCACCAAACTCCCCGGCGTGGATACCGTGTTGGGGCCGGAAATGCGCTCCACCGGGGAGGCGATGGGGCTGGCCGACAGCTTCGGGATGGCCTTTGCCAAGGCGCAGATTGCCGCCGACGGCAGCCTGCCGCTCGAGGGGACGATCCTCGTGACGGTGAACGATTCGGACAAGCCGACGGTGGTGCCGATTGTCCGGCGGTTTCACGAGCTCGGGTTCCGGATCCTGGCAACGGAGGGGACCCGGCGCTATCTGCAGGGCCGGGGTGTACCGGCGGAGCGGGTGGCGAAGGTGCACGAGGGGCGTCCCAATGCGATCGACCTGATCGTGTCGGGGGAAGTGCACCTGCTGATCAACACGCCTCTCGGGAAGTTTACGCAGGCCGACGACTACGCCATCCGGCGCGCTGCGCTGATGCACCGGGTGCCGTACACGACGACCATGTCCGCGGCCAGCGCCGCGGGTGATGCGATCATTGCGCTCCGCAGCCGGACCGGGAGCGTCAGGAGCCTTCAGGAATGGCACGAAAAAGCGAACCTCGAAAGGGAAGCGGCGCCCGCGGGACGAGCGGGCACGCCAAAGCCTCCGCCCAAACCGCGGGCGGCAAGGGCGTAGCCAAGGCCGCGGCGAAGCCGGCCAAGGCCGTCGCGAAAGCGGCGCCGAAGCCGGCTCCCGCGCCGCCCCCGTCGCCCAAAGTGAAGTTTCGCGGCAAGGTGCTCGAGCACGAGCCCCTGGCACGCTACACCACGTGGCGCCTGGGCGGCCCGGCGCGCTACCTCGTCTTGCCCGCCGACACCGACGACGTCGTGAAGGCGCTCGACCTGGCGCGCGATCACGGCCTGCCGTGGGTCGTCCTCGGTTTGGGATCGAACGTCCTGGTGAAGGACGGCGGCTTCCCCGGAGTCGTGATTCGCATGGGGAAGGGCCTGGACCGCTTCGAGATGAAGGGCGCCACGGCGATCGTCGGCGCCGGGATGCCGACACCGATCCTGGCACGGCGCACCGCGGAAGCGGGCTTCGCGGGCGTGGAGCGGTTCGTGGGGATTCCCGGCACCGTGGGCGGCGGGATCTTCATGAACGCCGGGTGCCACGGTGCGGAGTTCGCCGAAGTCGTGACGGAAGTGACCGTCATGGACGCGAAGGGAAAGGTCAAGCAGCTGTCGCGCAAGCAAATCTCGTTCAAGTACCGCTCCAGTAACATCGACGGGATCGTGCTCGAGGCGAAGCTCGGTCTCGGCGAGGAGGCGCCCGCCAAGTTGAAGGAGCTGCAGGGCAAGCTGTTCCGCTGGCGCAAGGCGGGGACGCCGTTCGATCAGCCGTGCTGCGGGTCGACGTTCACCAACCCCGCCGGGCCGAAGTCCGCGGGGATGCTGATCGACGAGTGCGGCCTCAAGGGCTTCACCATCGGTGGCGCTCAGGTGTCGACGCAGCACGCCAACTACTTCATCAACAAGGGCAATGCCACCGCGAGCGACATGCTCAAGTTGATCGAGCACGTGCGCAAGACGGTCGCGAAGAAGACCGGTGTGGAGCTGGCGCTCGAGTGCAAGGTGATCGGAGTCTAGATGCCCGATTACTTCGCGCACGAGTCGAGCTACGTGGACGACGGAGCCGTGATCGGCGCGGGTACCAAGATCTGGCATTTCTCGCACGTGATGCCCGGGGCCGTCATCGGCGCGCGCTGCAGCCTCGGGCAAAACGTCGTCGTGATGCCGGGCACGCGGATCGGCGACAACGTGAAGATCCAGAATAACGTCTCGATATACGAGGGCGTCGAGCTCGAGAGCGACGTGTTCTGCGGGCCGTCGTGCGTCTTCACGAACGTCTTGAACCCGCGCGCCCATGTGTCCCGCAAACACGAGTATCGCCGCACCCTCGTCCGGCGCGGCGGGTCGATCGGCGCCAACGCGACCATCGTCTGCGGCGTGACCCTGGGCGAGTACGCCTTCATCGGCGCCGGCGCCGTGGTCACCGCCGACGTCCCCCCGTACGGCCTTATGGTCGGCGTTCCCGCCCGGCGCGTGGGATGGATGTGTCAGTGCGGTACCCGCCTGCACGTCGCGAGCGGCACGGCCGCCTGCGCGACATGCGCCGCCGCCTACGAAGAGCGCGCCGGGGCGCTCCGCCAAACCACGCCACCGCGCAAATCATGAACGTGCCTCTCCTGGACCTCGTGGCGCAGTACACGGCCATCAAAGACGAGGTCATGCCCGCCCTGCTGCGGGTCATCGACACCCAGCAGTTCATCATGGGACCCGCCATCGCGCAGCTCGAGGCGGAGATCGCGACGCTGTCGCGCGCCAAGCACGGGATCGGGTGCGCGAGCGGCACCGACGCGCTCCTGCTCCCGCTCAAGGCGCTGAACCTGAAGCCCGGCGACGAGGTCATTACCACGCCGTTCACCTTCTTCGCCACGGCGGGAACGATCCACAACGCGGGCGGGACGCCGGTGTTCGTGGACATCGAACCCGAGACCTTCAACATCGATCCCGCGGCGGTCGAACGGGCGATCACGCCCCGGACGCGGGCGATCATCCCGGTGGACCTGTACGGCCAAATGGCGGCGCTGGAGCGGCTGCTGAAGATCGCTCAGCCGCGCCGCATCCCGATCATCGAGGACGCCTGCCAGGCGATCGGCGCCCGCCGCAGGATCGATGGGGAGTGGCGCGCGGCCGGGGAGCTGGCCTGGGTCACCGCCTACTCGTTCTTCCCCAGCAAGAACCTGGGCGCCTGGGGGGACGGCGGCCTCATGGTGACCTCGGACGACGCCACCGCCGAGCGGCTGCGCCGGCTGCGCCTGCACGGCGGCGCCAAGCAGTACCACCATGACGAGGTGGGCACGAACTCGCGGCTCGACACGCTCCAAGCCGCCGTGCTCGTCGCCAAACTGCCGCACCTCGCCGCCTGGTCCGCCACGCGGAGGGAGCACGCGGCCTACTACACCAGGGCGCTGGCCGCCGTCTCCCAGGTCCAGACGCCGGTCGTGGACGCCGCGAACGAGCACATTTTCCACCAATACACCCTGCGCGTCGAGCGGCGCGACGAGCTGCAGGCGCACCTGAAGAAGGAAGGGATCGGCCACGCCGTCTACTACCCGATTCCGCTGCACCGCCAGGCATGCTTCGCCCACCTCGGGTACCGCGACGGCAGCCTGCCCCAGTCGGAGCGCGCGGCGCGCGAGGTGATCTCGTTGCCCATCTACCCGGAGCTCAGCCGCGCCCAGCTTGACCGCGTGATCGACGCGATCCGCGGGTTCTACCGGTGACGCGGCTCAAGCTCGGCGTCATCGGCGCCGGTGCATGGGGCCGCAACCACGTGCGCACCGCGGCGGGGCTCGCCGACGCGGAGCTCGCGGCGGTCTGCGACACCGATCCCAAGGTCCGCGAGCGGCTCGCCCGCCAGTATCCCGGGACGTTTGTCACGGGCGACGCGGCGGCGTTGCTCGAGCGGGTCGATGCGGTGATCGTAGCCTCCCCCGCCGCCACCCACGCCACGCTGGCGCAGCAGTGTGTGGCGGCGGGGAAGCCCTGCCTGGTGGAAAAGCCGTTCGCGTTGAGCGTGCGCGCCGCCGAGGCGGTGGCCGCGCAGGCGGCGGAGCGCAAGGTCCCGGTCCTGGCGGGCCACCTGCTCGTCTACCACCCGGCGGTGGAGCGGCTCCGGACGCTGGTCCAGAGTGGGGAGCTGGGAAAGGTCTTCTACCTATACGGCCTACGCGTGAACCTCGGGCAGGTGCGCCAGGACGAGAATGCCCTCTGGAGCTTCGGCCCCCACGACGTGTCGGTGGCCCTGTACGTGCTGGGCGAGGCCCCGGTTCGGGTCGCTGCTCAGGGCAAGAGTTACCTGCAGCCCCGGATCGAGGACGTCGTGTTCCTGACGATGGAATTCGCGAGCGGCGTGCTCGCTCACGTCCAGCTGTCGTGGCTCGATCCTCACAAGGAGCGCAAGCTCACCATCGTGGGAGCCAAGAAGATGGTCGTGTTCGACGACATGGAGCCGCGGGAGAAGTTGCGGATTTACGACAAAGGCGTGGAGCGGCCGCCCGAGTATGGCTCGTTCGGCGAGAGCCTGGCGATCCGCGAAGGGGACATCTTCATTCCGCGGATTCCCACGGTCGAGCCGCTCGCCGCCGAGCTCGGGCATTTCGTCCGCGTCGTCCGGGGCGAAGAAGAGCCCCGAGCGAGCGCCGCGGACGGTGTGCGCGTGGTGCGCGTGCTCGAAGCGGCGTCGCGCTCCCTGGCAAACGGCGGCGCGCCGGAGGCCCTATGACGACGCCCGCGGAGGCCTTGCTCGCCAAGACCAAGGACCGCACGGCGCTGTGCGGCGTGGTGGGGTTGGGGTACGTCGGCCTGCCGCTCGTGATGGAGTTCGTGCGCGCGGGATACCGCGTGCTCGGGTTCGACGTGAACCAGGGAGTGGTGGACGCGCTGAACGCCGGCCGGTCCCACATCCAGGACATCTCCGCCGAGACGGTGGCGGAAGCGGTCCGTTCAGGCAAGTTCGTCGCGACGACGGACCTCGCCCGGCTGCGCGAGCCCGATGCGGTCTCGATCTGCGTCCCGACCCCCCTCTCCAAGACCAAGGATCCCGACGTCAGCTACGTGCTCGCGGCGACCGACTCGGTGAAGCGCGGGCTCCGCCGCGGGCAGCTCGTGATCCTCGAGTCGACGACCTACCCGGGCACGACGCGCGAGCTGATGTTGCCGGCGCTGGAGGCGACGGGGCTCAAGGTGGGTGAAGACTTCTTCCTCGCGTTCTCCCCCGAGCGCGTCGATCCCGGCAACGCGAAGTGGAATACGCGCAACACGCCCAAGGTCGTCGGCGGCATCACCCCGGTGTGCCTGCAGGTTGCCGTGGCGCTCTATCAGCCCGCGATCGAACGGCTGGTGCCGGTGTCGTCCACGGAAGCGGCGGAGCTGGTGAAGATCCTCGAGAACACCTTTCGCAGCGTGAACATCGGGCTCGTGAACGAGATGGCGATCGTATGCGACAAGCTCGGCGTGGACGTCTGGGAAGTGATCGAGGCGGCGGGAACCAAGCCGTTCGGCTTCATGAAGTTCATGCCGGGGCCGGGCGTGGGCGGCCACTGCATTCCGCTCGATCCGCACTACCTCGCGTGGAAGATGCGGACGCTCAACTACAAGACCCGCTTCATCGAGCTGGCGGGCGAGCTGAACGCCGCCATGCCCGAGTACTGGGTCGCGAAGGTGGCGGAGCGGCTGAATGAGGCCGGCAAGGCCGTGCGCGCCAGTACGGTGCTCGTTTTGGGCGTCGCCTACAAGAAAGACATCGACGACATCCGGGAGAGCCCCGCTCTCGACGTGATCCGTCTGCTGCTGCAGCGGGGCGCGACCGTGCGCTACCACGATCCCCACGTGCCGACCGTCAAAGAAGACGGCATGGAGCTCGCGTCGGTGCCGTTGACGGCGGCGACGCTCGAGGGGGCCGATTGCGTGGTGGTCGTGACGGACCACTCGTCGGTGGACTACACGATGGTCGCGCGCCACGCGCGCGCCGTGGTCGACACGCGGCACGCGTTGCCACGCCCCGGCGGAGCGCGGGCGTGAAGGTGGCCGTCGCCGGCACGGGGTACGTCGGGCTCGTGGTTGGCGCCTGCCTCGCCGAGACCGGCAACGACGTGGTCTGCGCGGACGTCGACGCGGCGAAAATCGCGGGCCTGAAACAGAACCGACTGCCCATCTACGAGCCGGGCCTCGAACCCCTGGTCTCCCGCAACCAGCGGGAGGGGCGCCTGCAGTTCACCACCGACGTCGGCGGGGCTATCGACCGCTCCGACATCGTATTCATCGCCGTCGGCACCCCGCCCGACGAAGACGGCTCGGCCGACCTGCAGCACGTCCTCGCCGTCGCGCGCACCATCGGCGAGCGCATGAGTCGCCCCAAGATCGTCATCACGAAGAGCACGGTTCCGGTGGGCACCGCCGAGAAGGTGCGCACCGAGATCGCCCGGCACACCACCACGCCGTTCCACGTCTGCTCGAATCCCGAGTTCCTGAAGGAAGGCGCGGCGGTCGAGGATTTCATGAAACCCGACCGCGTCGTCGTGGGGGTGGACTCGGACGAGGCGGCCAAGGTGCTGGAGGAGCTGTACGCCCCGTTCGTGCGGACCGGGAATCCCCTGATCTTCATGGACATCGCGTCGGCGGAGATGACGAAGTACGCCGCGAACGCGATGCTGGCGACGCGCATCTCGTTCATGAACCAGGTCGCGCGGCTGTGCGAGGCCGTCGGCGCCGACGTGACGCTGGTCCGCAAGGGGATCGGCACCGATCGCCGCATCGGTGCGGCGTTCCTCTTCCCCGGACCCGGGTACGGCGGGTCGTGCTTCCCAAAAGACGTGCAGGCGCTGATTCGGACGGGGCACGAGCGCGGTGTCCCCCTCGACATCCTCACGGCGGTCGAGGCCGCGAATGAGCGCCAGAAGCGTCTGCTGTTCGAGAAGCTCGAGCGGCATTTCGAAGGCAAGCTGAAAGGCCGGGAGGTCGGCGTGTGGGGTCTCGCCTTCAAGGCCGAGACCGACGACGTGCGCGAAAGCCCCGCGCTGGTGTTGGTCGAAGCCCTGCTGGCCGCGGGGGCGACCGTTCGCGTGCACGACCCGGCGGCCATCCCGACGGCCCGGCGCCAGTTGGGCGAGCGCGTGACGTACGGCGAGCACGCTTTCGATGTGCTCGCCGGGGCCGACGCGCTCGCCATCGTCACCGAGTGGCTCGAGTACCGGAACCCCGACTTCCCCCGCATGCGGCAGCTGATGCGGCGGCCGCTCATCGTCGACGGCCGCAACCTCTACGATCCCGATCGCCTCGGGGCGCTCGGGTTCACCTACGACAGCATCGGCCGCCGCCTGGCATGCGCCTCCTCGTAACGGGCGCCGCCGGCTTCCTCGGCTCGCACCTGTGTGATCGGCTGCTGGCGCTGGAGCACACGGTGATCGGGATGGACAACCTGATCACTGGGGCACCCGCCAATCTCGTCCACCTCGAGCACCACCGCGGCTTCCAGTTCGTCCGCCACGACGTGAGCACCTTTATCAGCGTCCCGGGTCCCGTGGACGGCATCCTCCACTTCGCCAGCCCCGCGAGTCCGATCGATTACCTGGAGTACCCGATCCCGACGCTGAAGGTGGGCGCGCTCGGCACACATAACGCGCTCGGGCTCGCCAAGGCGAAGAGCGCGCGCTTTCTCCTCGCCTCCACCTCAGAGGTGTACGGCGACCCGCTGGTGCATCCGCAGCCCGAGACGTACTGGGGGAACGTGAACCCCGTGGGCCCGCGCGGCGTGTACGACGAGGCCAAGCGCTTCGCCGAAGCGATCACGACAGCCTACCATCGCTATCACGGCCTCGACACGCGCATCGTGCGGATCTTCAACACCTACGGACCGCGCATGCGTCCCAACGACGGCCGGGTCGTGTCGAACTTCATCGTCCAGGCGCTCCGCGGCGAGCCGCTCACGGTGTACGGCGACGGCTCGCAGACGCGCTCGTTCTGTTATGTGGACGACCTGATCGACGGGATCGTGCGCCTGTTCGACAAGGGGACGGGCGACCCGACCAACCTCGGCAACCCGAACGAGTTCACCGTACGCCAGCTCGCCGAGCGCGTGCTCGCCCTCACGGGCAGCCGCAGTGCGATCGTCGAACGGCCGCTCCCCGTGGACGACCCTCGCGTGCGGCGTCCGGACATCGCGCGGGCGCGCGCCACCCTCGACTGGGAGCCGCGCGTGCCGCTCGACGAGGGCCTGAGCCGTACCATCGAGTACTTCCGGGGCATCGTCGGCGGGTGACCTCGCGTCCGTCGTCCTCCCCGCCGCGCCTGTTGGTGACGGGGGCGGCCGGGTTCATCGGCTCCCATGTGTGCGAAGCGCTGGTCGCCAGGGGGCACGAGGTTATCGGGGTGGACAACTTCGACCCGTTCTATCCGCGGGCGGTCAAGGAGCGCAACCTCGCCGAGTTGGCGGGGAACCGCGCGTTCCGCCTGGTCGAAGCCGACGTGGCGCGCGACGCGTTGCCGCTCGCGGGCGTCGCCGCCGTCCTGCACTTGGCAGCGAAGCCCGGCGTCCGCCCCTCGCTCGAAGACCCGGCGGCGTACATGGAGGCCAATGTCACGGGCACCGCGCGCGTGCTGGAGGCGGCGCGACGGGTCGGCGTGACGCGGATCGTGTTCGGTTCGTCGTCATCGGTGTACGGGGACGCCACGCCCGCCCCCTTCGCCGAGGAGGCCCCCGCCGTGACCCCCATCTCGCCCTACGCCGCGAGCAAGCGCGCCGGGGAGTTGCTGGCCCACGCGTTCGCCCATCTCTACCCGCTGCGGATCATCTGCCTGCGGTTTTTCACGGTCTACGGTCCTCGCCAGCGGCCCGACCTGGCGATCCACCGGTTCACCGACCTCATCGCGCGCGGTCAGCCCATTCCCATGCACGGCGACGGGTCCAGCGAGCGCGACTATACCTATATTACCGACGCGCTCACGGGGATCCTGGCGGCGTTGGATTGGACGGCGAGGACTGGGGCAGCGGGCTCCGGCGGCGTGGAGGTGGTGAACATCGGAGGTGGCGCGCGCGTCCGGCTCGACCGGCTCATCGAGCTGCTCGGCGCTGCACTGCGGCGCGCGCCGCTGATCGAGCGGCGCGGCGACCAGCCCGGCGACGTGCGCGTGACGGCCGCCGACCTACGGCGGGCCGCGCGTACGCTGGACTACCGACCGCGCGTCGGCATCGAGGAAGGCATCCGGAACTTCGTTCGCTGGTATGAGGAGACCCATGGACGTCAGTCCTGAGCGCCTGGTGGAGCAGGCTCGCGAGCGGTTTCAGCTGCAGGACTACTACGGTGCGATTCACCTGCTGGAGGAGGTCATCGCGACCGGGCGTGCATTCGCCGACGCCCATCACCTCCTAGGCCTCTCATATTCGCTCGCGGGGCAGCACGAGAAGGGGCTCGAGCAGCTGGACCGGGCGTTGGCGCTGAACCCCCACTATGTCGAGGCGCTGATCCACCGCGCCCTGGTGCTGAACGAGCTGGGTCGGGAGGATGAGGCGAGCGCCGTGCTGCGCCGTGCGCAGCGCATCGACACCGGGGAGCGCGTGGGATTCTCGATCCATGTCGCGGCCAAGCTGGCGAACCAACACGCCATTCTGGGCGAGGCGTATCTCGAGGCTGGGGGGCTCGCCCAAGCCATCGCGCAGTACGAGGCGGCGCTCGAACTGGGACCCGCGTTCCACGATTTGCGGTATAAGCTGGGCCGGCTGCTCCTCGAGGCGGGGCGGGCGCTCGACGCCCGCGACCAATTCGAGACGATCGTGCGCGAACGGCCGGGCTTCCTCGACGCGGCGGCGATGCTGGGCCTGGCCTGTTATCTCGCGGGCGACGGGCTGGCGGCGCGCGAAGTGTGGGAGGCGTGCCGCGTGCGCCGGCCCGAGGACCCCCGCGTGGAGGCGTATCTGGCGATGTTGTCCCGGAATGACGCTCCGTCCCCCCCTCCCCCCCCGCCCCTGTCGAAGGCTTCCTCCTCGCGGGGCGGAAAGCGGAAGAAGGCGTGAGACGGCCGGCGATCGCGCTCCTGGTGCTCGGGCTCGCCTGCGCGCGCAGCGCGGCCGACCACGAGGAGCTCGGGGATCGGGCGTACTCCGCGGGGGCCTTTCGCGACGCGCTGGCGGAGTACCAGCTGGGGATCAAGGCGCACCCGGGGAGCGGCGCACTCCAGGCAAAGCTCGGCGCCGCCGCGCAGCACACCGAAGACTACGCGGTCGCGGCCGAGGCCTACCGCGCCCTCGCGCGGGAAGACCATTCGCGCGCGGACGAGGCGGCGGATGGCCTCGAGCGAGTCGTGCGGGCGTCGCTGCAGGCGAACGACCGCAGCGCGCTGGCCAGCGCGCTGGTGGGGCTGCGCGAGGTCGCACCCGGCAGACCGTTGGGGCGCTACGCGACGCTCGCCGCGCTGGACGCCGTGGACCGCGGTGATACAACCGATGCGCTCGCGCTGCTGCCGGTCGCGGCCGCCGCCGCCGTCGACCCCGTGCGCGCCGACTCGCTGCTCTTCCTGTATGGGATGACCCTGGTGCGCGTGCGGGATTGCAGCACCGCCGTGCCGGCGTTCGAAGCCGTGATCCGGCGGAAACGCGCGCCCGCGGTAGCCGAGTCGGCGCGCGAGGGGCTGGGCTTGTGCGCCCTGGTCGAGGGTCATCTCGCGCTGGAGCGCGGCCGGCCGGCCGACGCGGAGGGATGGTTCCGCCGCGCCACGGCGCCGGGCGCGTCCCCCGACGTGGTTCGGGCGGCGTTTCTGGGGCTCGGCGACGTGCGCCTGGCGCAGGGGGACGTCGCCGGGGCGCTCGAGAGCTATCAGCAGGCGTTGGTGGGCGGCACGCGGGGCGACACGATCGCCCAGCGGGCCCAGGAGAAGATCAACTCGCTGGGGAAGGCCGAACCCGAATGATGCGACGGATGGTGTGGATGCTCGGTCTCGCGATGCTCGCGACCGCTTGTCACCACGGGCCGCGTGTGCAACCGGCGATCCAGCCGGAAAAGGAGCTCGAGCGCGCGTTGACCATGTTCCGGCATGGAGACTTCCGCCGGGCGGAGCTCCTGTTGCAGCGATTGACCTTCGAGTTCGCGCCGGGCCGGGCAGAGCTGGCGAAGGCTCGCTTCTACCTGGCCGAGTGCTACTTCCAGACCGGGGACCGCGTGCAAGCCGCGCACGAGTTCCGCAAGGTGGCGGATGAGTTCCCGGGGAGCGAGTACGCTCCCCTCGCGCTGCTCAGGGCGGGGGACGCGAACCTGCGTCTGTGGCGCCGTGCCGAGCTGGACCCGACCTACGGAGAGACGGCCCTCTCGATCTACCAGGAGCTCGCGGCGCGCTATCCGGACAGCGAGGCGGCGGCCCGGGCACGCCCGCACCTGCGGCGGCTGCAGGAGCAGTTCGCCGAGAAGACCTACAAAAACGGGATGTTCTACCTGCGGCGCAAGGCCTACGATTCGGCGATCATCTACTTCAAGGATGTGGTCGCCAACTTCCCCGATGCCTCGCGGGCCCCCGACGCGTTGCTGCGCCTGGTGGACAGCTATCGCGCCATCCACTACAACGACGAGCTGCGAGAGACCTGCGCCCACCTGCGCCGCTTCTACCCACGGGCCACGGGTCTCGACCTGAGCTGCCCGGCCGACACGACCGGCGCGCCGTCCTGACCCGCGTGGACGCCCTCTTCGGGGGCTCGTTCGACCCGGTGCACCTGGGACATCTGGTCGTGGCCGAAACCGCGGCGGACGCGCTGGGCGCGACGGTGCGGTTCATGCCCGCCCGCGAGCAGCCCTTCAAGCGGGCCGCCCATCAGGCGACTCCCGAACAGCGCGCCGAGATGCTCGCGCTCGCAGCCGCGGGGAACCCACGGCTCCGGGTGGAGCGCGTCGAGCTTGGCCTGCCGGCCCCGTCGTACACCGTGCGCACCCTGCGGGCGCTGGGCGAACGCGAGCCCGGGAACCGGTTCACGTTATTGCTGGGGGCGGACGCCGCACAGGACCTCGCGGCGTGGTGGGAGGTGGAAGCCTTGCCGCGCCTCGCCGACGTCGTGGTGTTCGCCCGGCCCGGCTCGGTCGTGCCGCGTCACCCGCTGATCGGACGCGTGATCGAGGTGCCCGCGATCGCCCTGTCGGCCACGGAGGTGCGGGAGCGGGTGCGGCACGGACGGTCCATTCGTTATCTCGTGCCCGAGGCGGTACGCGACTACGTCGCCGCCCACGGGCTGTATCGCTAGGGGAGACATGGCTCATCGTTGGTTCGCGAAACTCTTCGGCACGCGATTCGACCGCGAGCTGAAGCGCGTCCAGCCGATCGTCGATGCGATCCACACGCACGAAGGCCGCCTCAAGGACCTGCCCGAGAGCGAGCTGAAGGCGCAGACCGCCAAGTTCCGCGCCGTCATCGGGGAGCGCACCGGCGCGCTCGGGGCCGAGGTCGAGCGGCTCAAACAGGCGAAGCACGACTGCCCCGACGCGACCGAGCGCGCCGAGCTGGGCGACCAGCTCGCGCGGGCCGAGAAGGCGTTCGTCGGCGCGCTGCAGGGCACCCTCGACGACCTCCTCCCCGAAGCGTTTGCCACCGTGCGGGAGGCGAGCCGCCGCCTGGTCGGCTCCAAGGTGATGGTGACGGGGCACGAGCTGCAATGGGACATGGTGCCCTACGACGTGCAGCTCATCGGCGGCATCGTGCTGCACCAGGGGAAGATCGCCGAGATGGGGACGGGGGAAGGGAAGACCCTCGTGGCCACCCTGCCGTTGTACCTCAATGCCCTCGCCGGGCGGGGCGCGCACCTCGTGACGGTCAACAACTACCTGGCGCGCCGCGACTCCCAATGGATGGGCCACCTCTTCACCTGGCTTGGCCTGACGGTGGGGTGCATCGACGATACGCAGCCGTCGACGCCCGAGCGGCGCGCCGCGTATCAATGCGACATCACCTACGGAACCAACAACGAGTTCGGATTCGACTACCTGCGCGACAACATGGTGTTCACGCTGGACCAGCGGGTCCAGCGCCGCCACGTGTATGCGATCATCGACGAGGTGGACTCGATCCTCATCGACGAGGCCCGAACGCCGCTGATCATCTCGGGCCCGGTCGGCACCGAGTCGGACGAGAAGTACGCCCAGTTCAACGCGCAGGTGGTCCAGTTGGTGCGCAAGCAGACGGCGATCGTGAACGATCTGATCGCCAAGGCGGAGCCCCTGCTCGCCGACGAGAAGACGGCCTACGACGGCGCGATGCTGCTCTATCAGGCCCAGCTCGGCATGCCGAAAAACAAGAAGCTCCTCAAGCTCCTCAACGAGACGGGGGTGAAGCAGCTGGTGCAGCGCGTCGAGCTCGACCGCCTCGCGGACCGCAAGCTGCCCGCGCGCGACCAGAAGATGCGGCACCTCGAGGACGAGCTGTATTTCGTCATGGACGAGCGCGGCCGCTCGGTGCATTTGACCGACCAGGGTGTCGAGACGATGTCGCCGCAGGACCCGACCCTCTTCGTGGTGCCGGACATCTCGCACGCCGTGCACGAGATCGACCACGACGAGCATCTCACCGCCGCGGAGAAGCTCGAGCGCCGCCGCATTGTGGAAGCCGAGTACGCCCAGAAGAGCGAGATCCTGCGCATCATCCACAAGCTGCTCCAGGCGCACGCCCTCTACGAGAAAGACGTGGAGTACGTGGTCCAGGACGGCCAGGTCTTCATCGTGGACGAGTTCACCGGCCGGTTGATGCCCGGGCGGCGCTGGTCGGACGGCCTGCACCAGGCGGTCGAAGCGAAGGAAGGCGTAGCGGTGCGCGAGGAGAGCCAGACCCTCGCCACGATCACGATCCAGAACTACTTCCGGATGTACGAAAAACTCGCCGGCATGACCGGCACGGCGGAGACCGAAGAGACCGAGTTCCACGACATCTACAAGCTGGCGGTCGTCGTGATTCCGACCAATCGGCCCGTCCGGCGGGTGGACAAGCACGACCTCGTGTACAAGACGCGGCGCGAGAAGTACAACGCGATCATCGACGAGATCGAGCGCGAGCACAAACGGGGGCTGCCCGTCCTCGTCGGCACCGTGAACGTGGAGGTGTCGGAGACCCTGGCGCGCATGCTGAAGCGGCGCGGCCTGAAGCACGAGGTGCTGAACGCGAAGTTCCACCAGCGCGAGGCGGAGATCGTGGCGCTGGCGGGGCAGTCCGGTTCCATCACGATCGCGACCAACATGGCGGGCCGCGGGACCGACATCAAACTCGGCGCCGGCGTTAAGAAGTGTCAGGTGTGCGGCATCAAGGCGCGCGAAGCGCCGTTCGGCCAGCTGGTCGAGAAGGCGGACCTGACGGCCGAGCAGATCAAAGAGCTCAAATGCAACGAGAATCCGCCCTGCGGGCTCGTGATCATCGGGACCGAGCGGCACGAGGCGCGGCGCATCGACCGCCAGCTGCGGGGGCGCTCCGGGCGCCAGGGCGATCCGGGTCAGAGTGTCTTCTACATGTCGCTGGAAGACGACCTGATGCGCCTCTTCGGCTCCGACCGGATCGCGCGCATCATGGACCGCACCGGCTCCGAAGAGGGTGAAGTCATCACGCATCCGTGGGTGACAGCCGCGATCGGCCAGGCGCAGAAACGCGTCGAGCTGCAGAACTTCCAGCAGCGTAAGAAGCTCCTCCAGTTCGACGATGTGATGAACAAGCAGCGCGACGTGATCTACTCGCAGCGCCTGTATGCGCTCGAGGGTGGCGAGGAGCTCAAGGCGGAGGCGCAGCGCATGATCGACCAGGCGGTGGAGCGCCTCGCCGACGGCATCGTGGCCGAGTACGACGACCCGGGCCAGTGGGATCGCGCCCTCATCGAGACCGAGTTCCTCCAGAAGTTCCTGATCACGATTCCCGGCGTGACCGATCCCGCGATGGTGCGGAACCGCGACGACCTGGTCCGCGCGGCGCGGGAGGCGGGACGGGCCGCGTTCGAAGCGAAGATCCGGCACCTGCGCGACGTCGAGGCCAAGGTCGGCGCCACCAACCTGGCCGAGCAGGCGCTGTCGCACATCACCCTCGGCGTGCTCGACGAAAAGTGGAAAGACCACCTCTACGACCTCGACCAGCTGCGGGAGGGGATCTACTATCGCGCCTGGGGTCAGAAAGACCCGCTGGTCGAGTACAAGCAGGAAGCCTACGAGATGTTCGTCGGCCTGATGCACGATCTGCACACGACCTTCGCGGAGCGGTGGCTCAAACTGCAGATCGAGATCGGGCCGCCTCCCGCTCCGCCGCGGCAGCCGCCTCCGATGGTCGCCAACAAGCCGACCGCGGACGGCCTCGTCAGCGGGGGGGCGGCGCCACCCCCGCGGTCCCCGAGGCCGGGCAGCGGCCCGCCCGTGCCGTCCGCCAACCCCTACGCCGGCGTCGGGCGCAACGACCCGTGCCCGTGCGGCAGCGGCAAGAAGTTCAAGAAGTGCCACGGGGCGGGGATGTAGCGCGTTCCTAGGGTACCATGTCTCGTAGCGGCATGGGTTAGGTTCGACCCATGCCGCTGCGCCTTTCCGAGCACTTGGAGCGAGACCGTCCCCGCGAGCGTTTCTGGGCGGTCGGCCCCGCCGCGTTGACGGGGCAAGAGCTCCTGGCCATTCTCCTAGGAACGGGTACGCACGGGCGCGACGCCCTCGCCGTGGCGGGCGACCTGCTGGCACGAGTCGAGGGGTCGTTGCGCCGGTTGGGCCAGCGTCCCTGGGCGGAGCTGGCCCAGGTGACGGGAGTGGGCCGGGCGAAAGCGGCCCGGCTCGCGGTGGCGATCGAGCTGGGCCGCCGCGTCGGGGTGGAATCCGAGCCGCCACCCGAGCGCATCCGGGGGCCCGCGGACGTGCACCGCTACTACGCGCCGCGGCTGCGGGACTTGGCGGTCGAGGAGTTCCACGTGCTCGCCCTGGGCAGCCAGAGCCAGATCCTGGCCGACCTGTTGATCACGCGGGGCATCCTCAACAGTTCCCTGGTGCATCCGCGCGAAGTGTTCCGGGCGGCGATCGCGGAGGCGGCGGCGGGCATCATCGTCGTGCACAACCACCCGAGCGGCGATCCGACGCCCTCGGCGGACGACCGGGGGGTCACCCGGCAGCTGGTGGACGCCGGGCGCCTGCTGGATGTGCCGGTGTACGACCACGTGATCGTGGGAGGCGAACGGTACGTGAGTTTCGCGGAGGCGGGCCTGTTGTGACGAGCACGGCGCCGATTCTCGCGCCGGAGCTGGCGAAGGCCGTGGCGGCGCAGCGGGACCGCCTCGACCTCGATCTGTTGTCGCGCGCCTACCGCGCGAGCGCCCAGGCCCACCGCGGGCAGAAACGCGTCTCGGGCGACGACTACGTGTCGCACAGCGTGGCGGTCGCCACGATCCTCGCCGAGCAGCAAATGGACACCACGACGATCGCGGCGGCGCTGCTGCACGACGTGGTCGAGGACTCGAACGTCACCCTCGACGACATCCGGCGCGACTTCGGCGGCGAGGTCGCGGAGCTGGTCGACGGTCTCACCAAGATCGCGACCCTGACGTTCCGCTCGACCGCCGAGGAGCAGGCGGAGAACTACCGCAAGCTCCTGATGTCGGTCGCGAAGGACGCGCGGGTGATCATCATCAAGCTCGCCGACCGCCTGCACAACATGCGGACCCTCGAGCCGCTCGCGGAGGAGAAGCGGCGGCGGATCGCGCTCGAGACGCGCGAGCTGTACGCGCCTCTGGCCCACCGCTTCGGGATGGCCGGCGTGAAGGCCGAGCTCGAGGACCTGGCGTTCAAACACCTCGAGAGCGAGGACTACCGTCGCCTGGCGCGGCAGGTCAAAGCCCGGCGCGTCGAGCGGGACCGCACCACGGAGCGGCTGCGCGAGCCGCTCGCCGACGAGATCCAGCGCGCCGGCGTCCTCGACTCGGAAATCACCGGCCGACCGAAGAACCTCTGGTCGATCTTCAAGAAGATGAAGCAGCGCGGCAAGCCGTTCGAGGAGATCTACGACCTCCTCGCGGTGCGCGTGCTCGTGAGCTCGATCACCGACTGCTATCACGTGCTGGGAATCATCCACCACAAGTGGACGCCGCTCCAGGAGCGCATCAAGGATTACATCGCGAGCCCCAAGTCGAACGGCTACCAGTCGCTGCACACCACCGTGTTCGGGCCGGGGGGGCAGCTGTACGAGGTCCAGATCCGGACGCGGGAGATGCACCGGACCGCCGAGTACGGCATCGCCGCCCACTGGCTTTACAAAGAAGGCGGCAAGACCGCCGACGAGCTGGACCGCCACCTGTCATGGTTCCGCCAGCTGATCGAGCTGCAGCAGGACGCCCACACTCCCGAGGAGTTCCTCGAGTTCCTGAAGATCGATCTATATCAGGACGAGATCTTCGTCTTCACGCCGCGCGGCGACGTGAAGCGGCTGCCGAAGGGGGCGACGCCGATCGATTTCGCGTTCGCGGTCCATACCGAGGTGGGACAGCGGACCCAGGGCGCCCGCATCAACGGCCGCATCGCGCCGCTCCACCGCGCGCTCAAGAACGGGGACACGGTCGAGATCATCACCAGTCCGCAATCCCGCCCCTCGCGCGACTGGCTGGCCCACGTGCAAACCGGGCGCGCGCGGCACAAGATCCGTCAGTGGGTCAAGCAGGAAGAGCACGAGCGCAGTGTGGCCCTGGGGCGCGAGATCCTGGCGCGTGAGGTGCGACGGCGCCGCCTCGCTGCTCCCAGCGACGCCCAACTCGACCAGGCGGCGAGCACGCTGTCGGTGGGAGCGGCGGAGCAGCTGCAGGCGGCGGTCGGGCGGGGGGACCTGCCGATCGGCCAGGTGATGCGCGCCCTGTACCCCGATCTTCCCGCCGACGAGGTCCACGCGCCGCGGCCCACGGCGTTCGGCCGCGTGATGGAGCGGCTGCGGCTGGGTCGGGGGATCAAGATCCAGGGCGTGGACGGTCTGATGGTGCGCTACGCCCAGTGCTGCCAGCCCGTTCCGGGCGACCCCGTGGTGGGATACGTGACCCAGGGCCGCGGCATCTCGATCCACCGCAACGACTGTCCTAACCTCCTCACGCTCTCCACGGAAGCCGAGCGCCGCGTGGACATCGACTGGCAGGAGGTGGAGGGAGAGGTCGTGGAGGTCCGCCTCGCCGTGAGCGGCGAGGACCGGCGCGGCCTGTACGCTGATATCTGTGAGGCCATCAGCGGGACCGGGACGAACATCAAGAGCGCCGACCTCGCCTCGAAGGACGGCGCCGTCTTCGGCACCGTGCTCGTCGAGGTCGAGAACCACGCCCACCTGCAGAAAGTGCTGCGGGCGGTGCACAAGGTGAAAGGGGTGACGGAGATCGCCCGCCGTGACTCGGGGGGCTCCGCCGAAGTGTCGCCCGGTTAACTTTCCTGCCATGTCTTTCGATCTCGTCTCCCCCCACCAGCCGGCGGGGGACCAACCCCGCGCGATCAGCGAGCTGGTGGCCGGGTTTGCGCGCGACGACCGCTATCAGACCCTGCTCGGCGTCACGGGCTCCGGCAAGACGATGACGATGGCGCACCTCATCGCCCGGCGCGCACGGCCGACGCTCGTCTTGTCCCACAACAAGACGCTGGCGGCGCAGCTGTACGGGGAGCTCAAAGCGTTCTTCCCGAAGAGTGCCGTCGAGTTCTTCATCTCGTATTACGACTACTACCAACCCGAGGCCTACGTCCCGGCGACCGATACCTATATCGCCAAGGACTCCTCCATCAATGACGACATCGACCGCCTGCGGCTGCGGGCCACGTCGAGTCTGATGGAGCGCGACGACGTCATCATCGTGGCGAGTGTCTCGGCGATCTACGGCCTGGGCGACCCGGAGCTGTACCGCCAGCTGCTTGTCACTGCCCGGACGGGCGAAACCCGCGGCCGCGACGCCCTGCTCGCCGACCTCGTCGGCATTCAGTACCAGCGCAACGACGCGGCCTTCGAGCGCGGCACGTTCCGCGTCCGCGGCGACACCGTCGAGATCTTCCCCGCGTACGACGAGCAGGCGGTGCGGATCGAGCTGTGGGGCGACGAGGTGGAGCGGATCGCGAAGATCGATCCCCTGACGGGCAACATCGTGACGCTGCTCGACCGCTGCGCCATCTACCCGGCCACCCACTTCGTCACGCAGCGGCCGATCATCGAGCGCGCGGTGACCGCGATTCGCGCCGAGCTGCAGGAGCGGCTCACCGACCTCCGGGCGCAGAACAAGCTCGTCGAGGCGCAGCGGCTCGAGTCCCGTACCAACTTCGACGTCGACATGCTGCTCGAGGTCGGGCGTTGCGCCGGCATCGAGAACTACTCGCGCCACTTCACGGGCCGCCAGCCCGGGGAGCGGGCGGCGTGCCTCCTCGACTACTTCCCGGCGGATTATCTCTGCATCCTCGACGAGTCCCACCAGACGCTCCCCCAGCTGGGCGCCATGTACGAGGGTGACCGCTCGCGCAAGCAAACGCTCGTGGACTACGGCTTCCGGCTGCCCTCGGCGCTCGACAACCGGCCGCTCAAGTACGAGGAGTTCATGCAGCTCGTCCCGCGCATCCTGTTCGTGTCCGCCACACCGGGGGACCAGGAGCTCCGCCTCTCCGGCGGCGTGGTCGTGGAGCAGATCATCCGGCCCACCGGCCTCGTAGATCCCGAGGTCGAAGTGCGGCCCGTCGCGGGACAAGTGGACGACCTGCTGCACGAGATCCGCCAACGCGAGAAGAAGAACGAGCGGGTCCTCGTCACCACGCTCACCAAGCGCATGGCCGAGGACCTCACCGACTACCTGCAGCAGCACGGCGTTCGGGTCCGCTACCTGCACTCCGAGATCGACGCCATCGAACGGGTCGAGATCATCCGAGGCCTGCGGCTCGGCGAATTCGATGTGCTGGTCGGGATCAACCTGCTGCGCGAGGGGCTCGACCTCCCCGAGGTCTCCTTGGTCGCGGTCCTCGACGCCGACCAGGAAGGGTTCCTGCGGTCCGATCGCTCGCTCATCCAGACGGTGGGTCGCGCCGCGCGGCACCTGAGCGGCCGGGCCATCCTGTACGCGGATCGCGTCACCGGCTCGATGGAGCGGGCCCTGGGCGAGATGAACCGCCGCCGCGCCACCCAGGTGGCGTACAACACGGCGCACGGCATCACGCCGCGATCCATCGTCAAGTCGGTGGGAGACATCAGGTTCGTCACGCGGGTCGCCGACGCGCGGACAGCGAAGCCCGTCGAGCCCAGCGTCCGACGGCCCGCGGACGCCCAAGAGCGGGAAGCCCTCATCCGCCTCCTGGAACAGCAGATGCAGGCCGCTGCCGAAGAGCTCGACTTCGAGCTCGCGGCGGTGCTGCGCGATCAGCTCCTCGAGCTCAAAGCCGATGCGCCTCTCCGCGGACGACCTCAGCCGGTTCGGTGAGGGCCTCGGCGCGAGCCTTGCGCCCCCTGCGGTCATCGGCCTGTCGGGGGACTTGGGAACCGGAAAGACCACCCTCGTCCAAGCTATCTGCCGCGGGCTCGGTGCCCGCGCTCTCGCGACCAGTCCCACGTACGCCCTGGTGCATCATTACGCCGCGGGCACGCCGCCCGTCCCGGTCTACCACGTGGACTGCTACCGCTTGAGGCACCCTGACGAAGCCCGCGACCTCGGCTTCGACGACATGGTTCGCGAGGGCGCCGTCGTGCTGATCGAGTGGCCCGAGCGCGCCGGCCCCTGGGCGCCGCCGCTGGATCGGCATTTCCGGCTCGCCTACGATGCCGACCCGGAGGTGCGGGTCGTCGAGGAGGCGGCGTGACGGGCTCCTGGCTCGCCATCGACACCGCGACCGAACTCGGCAGCGTCGCTCTCGGATCGCCCGACCGCGTGCGGGCTGAGCGCTCGCTGCGGGGCGCCCGCCAGCACGCCGCGCAGATCGTAGCCCTTGTGGATCAGGTGCTCACCCTCGGGGTCGTGCAATTGCGGGACCTGACTGCGATCGTTGTCGGCGACGGGCCCGGAAGCTTCACGGGGCTCCGCATCGGCTGGGCGGCCGCCAAGGGCTTGGCGGCGGACGGCGGCATCCCGTTGCGAGCGGTCCCGTCCCTGATGGGGGCCGCCCACGCTGCGGCGCGCGGTGACGTGGGGCCGATCGCCGCCTGTTTCGACGCGCTTCGCGGACAGGTGTTCGGGGCCGTCTATGCCTTTCCGACCGGCCGCGTGGAGACGCTCGTCGCCCCGGCGCTGTTCACGCTCGGCGCGCTCATTCGCATCGCTCCCGTCCGGCCCATCCTCGCGGTAGGTGACGGCGCGCTGCGCTTCGGAGCAGAGGTCGAAGGCTGGACGGGGCGGGCCGCTGTCGGCCTTGAGACGCTCCCCCCCGTCGCGAGCTCGCTGCTCGCCCTCGCAGAGCGCGACGGGGCGGGCCGCCTCCTCGACGACGCCTCCAGCGCCGAGCCGGAGTACGGTCGTCCTGCCGAAGCGCAGGCCAAATGGGAGGCCCACCACGGTCGGTCCCTGCCGCATTCGTCCCGCTGAGCCGGGCGACGTGCCGGCGGTGCACGCGCTCGAGCGCGCGGTGTTCAGCGACCCATGGTCGGCGCGCGACTTCCGGGAGTGCATCACGTCCGATGTGGAGTTCCTCGTGGCTGAGGCAGCCGGTGGGGGGGACGTCACCGGCTACGTCGTTGCCCACGACGCGGCCGACGAAGGCGAGATCCTGAACCTCGCCGTCGTGCCCGCGCGCCATCGCAGTGGCATCGGGCGCGCGCTGGTCGAGCGCGTGCTCGCGGACCTCGCGGCGCGGGGCGCTCGCCGCGTCTTCCTCGAAGTGCGGGAGTCGAATGCCGGCGCGCGCGCCTTGTACGCGGCGCTCGGGTTCCGGGAGGTGGGACGTCGGCCGCGGTATTACCGGCGTCCGATCGAAGACGCCGTCGTTTTGCGGGCTGCCATTCCAGCAGGCGAAGGTGATGCGTAACTTCGGTACAAGTGGCGTATCTTTGATTGACAGAATAACTTGCGATTCATATACTGTGGGGCATCCTTGGGCCCCCAACCCGCGTAAACGTCGGAGGTCGTTGTGAGCCGCAGTCTCAACAAGGTCATGATCATCGGGAATCTGGGGGCCGATCCCGAGGTGCGCAGCACGAACAACGGGTCCCGGGTGGCCACCCTGTCAGTGGCCACCAGCCGGCAGTGGAACTCGCAGAGCGGCGAAAAGCAGGAGAAAACCGAGTGGCACCGGGTCATCTGCTGGAACAACAAGGGCTCGGGGCTGGCGGACGTCGCCGAGAAGTACCTCAAGAAGGGCGATAAGGTCTACATCGAGGGGCGGGTCGAGTACCGCACTTGGGAAGACCGCGAGAAGCAAACGCGCTACGTCACCGAGATCATCGCGCGCGAACTGATCATGCTGTCGCCCAAGGGCAGTGGCGGCGAAGGCGGCGGGGACTACGCCCGCGCCAAGGCCGGCGCGAAGGCGGCCCCGGAGGGCAAGACGGCGGAATCGCTCGACGCGCTCCCGGAGGCGCTGGATGAGGAGGACGACGATCTGCCGTTCTAGCCGCGCGGCACTGCTGGCCTTGGCGGCGGTGCCGCTCGTGTGGAAGGTCCTGCCGGCGCAGGATACCACGCAGGCGGCACCCGCCCCCCTGGCCCAGGTTCCCGCGAGCCACACCGTTAGCCGTGGCGAAACCCTTTGGTCCATCTCGCAGATGTACTTCGCCGACCCGTTGCTGTGGCCGGAGATCTACCGCCTGAACACGCGCGTGATCGAGGACCCGCACTGGATCTATCCGGGCGAGGTCCTGGTGCTCGCGCCCGGTCTCACGGTGGCTCTGGCGCCCGACACGACCACCGCGGCGGCCGACACGATCCTGGTCCAGGCGGGCGACACCATCGTTGCCGTGCCTGACACGATGCCGGCCGACACCACGGGGCTGCTGGTCGAGCCGCCGCCGCCCGGGCCGGTGGCCGAGACCTACGAGACCATGTTCGATCGTCGTCGGACGAGGCAGCAGCAGGTCCAGGACGTGCTCCGGGCGTATTCGCATCAGCCGTACCGGCCGCTCCGGTCGGGCGAGTTTTACGCGGCGGGCTTCCTCACCGAGAACGAGCGGCTTCCCTGGGGCACGGTGATCGGCGCGACGGCCCCGCCCGCCATCTACAAACTGTCGGACCGCACGAGCGCGGCCATGTACGACGAGATCTCGATCAAACCGCCGTCCCGCGCCTCGTATCACGTGGGCGACTCGCTCCTGATCGCGCGCATCGACCGGGCGATCCAATCGGGCGACTGGGGCGAGGTGGTTGTGCCGCTCGGGATTGCGCGCGTGACGGGCGTGGAGCACGAGCAAGTGTTGGCCCGGGTGATCACCCAGTTCGGGCGCATTCACGGCGGCCACCTGTCGCTGCCGCTTGAGCCGTTCAAGAATCCGGGCGAGGTGCGGCCCACCCCGGTCGAGCAGGGCCTCGCCGGCCGTATCGTCGCCAGCCGCGACGAGCGGCCGATCGCGGGCGCCCAGCAGTTCTTCTTCATCGACCAGGGTCGCGCCGATGGCGTCGTGCCGGGCGACGTGTTCGAGGTCTACCGTCCGGCGGTCGGCGGACTGGGAACGGCGTCGGAAGAGGTCCGGGCGGTCATGATGATCGTGCACACGCGCGAGCATTCCGCGACGGGGCTCCTGCTGCAGATCATGCATCCGGGTCTCGACCCCGGTCTTCCGGTGCGCCTGATCAAGAAGATGCCTTCCTGACCGGCGGCCGGGCCCGCTCCGGCGGGCCCGGCACGGGCGTGCCGTGATTCTCACCTTACATCTACTCGCCCTGGCGCTCTACGGACTGGCCACGGCGCTCGCCCTCGCCCCATTTATCGGCCTACGCCCGGCGCCACGCGCGCTCACCGTCGCCCTCCCCTGCGCCGGCGCCGCCATGCACGTCGTGGCGGTCTCTCAGCTCACCCTGGTCGGGTTGGCCCCAGCGCTGTCGATGCTCGCGCTGTGCCTCGTGGTGCTGCAGCTCGCGAGCGAGCGGCTGGTCCGCGGTTCGGCGGTTGGGTTCTTCACCGGTCCCCTCGCCACGGGACTCGTCGGCCTCGCCCTGCTCATCGGTCTCGGACCCGGCGCGGAGCCCTCCGCCGGCCGCAACGCCTGGTTTATCTTGCACGTCGCGCTCAGCGTCTTGGGCCTCGCCCTGCTCGCGCTGGCGTTCATTGCGGCGGCGCTGTACCTGCTCCAATTCCGCGAGCTCAAGGCGCGGCGGTTCGGACAGGTGTTCCAGCTGTTTCCGCCGCTCGAGCGGCTCGACCGCCTGAACCGCGTCGCGCTCGTCGCCGGGTTCCCGGCGCTCACGCTCGGCGTGCTGCTCGCGCTCGGGTACGCCGCGCGCTTTGCCGGCGGCCTCCACGTGGGGAAAGCCCAAATCGTGTGGGGGCTGTTCACCTGGGTGGTGCTGGGGTGGGCGGCGTGGGTGCGGGTCGTGCGCCATTGGGACGGGCGGCGTGCGGCGTTCGCGAGCATCGCGGGGTTCTCGGCGGTGCTTCTCGTGTACCTGGCGCTCAAGCTCGCCGAGCCGGGCGCTGAGCGATTCCTGTGAGCGGCCCTGACGGCATGGGTATCAAGGTTCTGGGAGTCAACCATCGCACCGCGCCCCTCGAGGTGCGGGAGCGCTTCGCCCACGGGGCGCACGAGGTCCCGGGCGCCCTGGCGCGCGTGATGGCCGCGGGCGCCGCGGGGGGCGTGCTGCTCTCCACCTGTAACCGCACCGAGTTCTATCTGGTGGCCGACGAGGAGCGGGTCGCGGAGGCGGTCTGGGAGCTGCTCGGCGAGCGGCTCGACGGGGGCGCCGCCGCGCGGCCGTACGGCTACCTCGAGCGCGACCGCGACGCCGTGCGCCACCTGTACCGGGTGTCGTCCGGGCTCGATTCGATGATCCTCGGCGAGTCGCAGATCCAGGGGCAGGTGCGGGAGGCGTGGGAGGCGTCGCGGGCGCAGGCCGGACCCGTGCTGCACCGGCTGTTCCAGACGGCGTTGCACGTCGGCTCGCGCATCCGCACGGAGACCGCCCTCGGGACGGGCACCGCCTCGGCTGCCTCGGCCGCGGTCGCGGTAGCAGGGAAGATCTTCGGCGATCTCGCCGGCCGCACCGCGCTCATCCTCGGGGCGGGGGACATGGCCGAGCTCGCCGCCACCTGCCTCACCGACGAGGGTGTGCAGGTCAGCCTCGTCGCGAACCGCACGCACGAGCGCGCCCGCGTTATCGCCGAGCGGCTCGGCGCGCGCGCGCTGACGCTCGACGAGGCGTGGCCCCACTTCGCGACCACCGACATCGCGCTGTGCTCCACGGCCGCCCCCCACGCCGTCGTGACCTGGGAGCGCGTCGGGGACGTGATCGCCGGGCGGCGCGGCCGGCCGCTCTGCATCCTCGATCTCGCCGTCCCCCGCGATGTGGATCCCGCGATCGCGCAGCTCGAGAACGTCTTCCTGTACGACGTGGACGACCTCCAGACCGTCGCCGCCCAGGCCACGGCGCGCCGGCGGGACGAGATTCCGGCCGCCGAGCGGATCGTCGAGGAGGAAACGGATCTCTTCTGGGCGTGGTACGGCGGGCTCGGTGTCGTGCCGGTGATCAAGGAGTTCCGGGGGCGGATGGAGGAGCTGCGGGCGGCGGAGCTCGAGCGCGCGCTGCGCCACCTCGGCCACCTCACGCCGGAGGACCGCGCCCGGGTCGAGCAGCTCAGCCACGCGCTCCTCAACAAGTTCCTGCATCAGCCCACGCTGGCGTTGAAGCAGGCCGCCGAGGACGGACGCGGCTACGGCCTGCTCGAGGCGCTGCGGCGGCTCTTTGGACTGGAGCCCCCGGCGTGACCCACCGCGTACTCGTGACCGGAGGGGCGGGATACATCGGCAGCGTCGTGGTGGACCAGCTCCTGGCCCGCGGTTCCCACGTGGTCGTCTTGGACGACCTGAGCACGGGGCACCGGGCGGCTGTGGCGGACGGGGCCGCGTTCGTGGAAGGGGGCATCGGCGACCGCGCCGTGGTCGACTCGATCTTTACGCGCGCGCCGGTGGACGCGGTCGTCCATCTCGCGGCGTTCGCGCTGGTCCCGGAATCGGTGGCGCACCCGGAGAAGTATCGGGCCAATAATGTCGCGGCGGCCCGCGTCCTGCTCGACGCGGCGGTCGCCGCGGGCGTGCGGCGGTTCATCTTCTCGTCGTCGTGCGCGGTGTACGGACACCCGCTCCGCACGCCGATCGACGAGGATGCGCCGCAAGCGCCCGTGAACCCGTACGGGGAGACGAAGCGCGAGTTCGAACGGGTGCTGGGGGAGTACGCGGTGCGCCACGGGTTGGGATCGGTGAGCCTGCGGTACTTCAACGCCGCGGGCGCGACGGAGCGCCGCGGCGAGGACCATGAGCCGGAGACGCATCTGATCCCGAACGTCCTGGCGGTGGCACTCGGTCGGCGGCCCGCCGTGGACGTGTATGGCACCGACTACGCCACGCCGGACGGCAGCGCGGTGCGCGACTACGTGCACGTGGACGACATCGCGGCCGCGCATCTCCGCGCCCTCGACCTGCCGCTGGCCGGCGCCGTGGCGCTGAATCTCGGCACCGGAACCGGGCACTCGGTGCGGGAGGTGCTCGTGGCGGCGCGGCGGGCGACGGGGCACGCCATCCCCACCGCCGACGCGGCGCGCCGCCCGGGTGATCCGCCGACGCTGGTCGCCGCGCCGCGCCGCGCCGCCGCGGTGCTCGGCTGGCGTCCCGGTCGCTCGAGCCTGGACGAGATTCTCGCGAGCGCGTGGCGCTGGCACCGCGCGCATCCGCGCGGGTACAGGAGCTGACTCCGGGGAGGGAAGCGTGCTGCTACAAGTCGGGCGGGCGATCCCCACCACACCGTGGGAGCTGGTGCTCACCTCGAGCCGCGAGACGCAGTTCGTGCTGGTGGTGCTCGCGGTGTTTTCGGTCGTGTCGTGGTACTTCATCGTGCTGAAGTGGTGGCAGTTCCGCCGCATGCGCCGCCTGGGCGACAAGTTCCTTTCGGAGGTCGAGAAGGCGGCGCGCCTCGAGGACGCCTATCATGCCGCGATGCGCCTCCCCCCGTCGCCCTACAACCGCTTGCTGCGCGAGGGCATGCACTTCTTTTCCGAGCTCAAGCCCGGCAGCCTGAAGCCCGCCACCGGGACGGTCGCCGAGCAGACGGCGCTCACGATGACGCAGCTCGAGGCGCTGCGCATGGTGCTCGCCAAGGAGGTCGCCGCCGAGCGCGATACCGCCGCGCGGTTCATCCCGTGGCTCGCGACGTTCGGCTCGGTGAGCCCGCTGCTCGGCCTGCTCGGCACGGTGCTGGGCGTGATGGACGCGTTCATCGGCATCGCGATCGGCGGCTCCGGCAACATCTCCGCCGTGGCGCCCGGCGTCGCCGAGGCGCTCGTCACCACGGTGGCGGGTCTCGCCGTCGCCGTGCCCGCGGTCATCGCCTACAACATCTTCGTCAACCGGCTCGGCCTGTTCGCCGGTGAGCTCGAGGGCTTCGCCCAGGAGATCATCGGGACGATGGCGCGCGAAGGGAGGCTCTAGTGGCGGGGCTATTGGGCGGCGGCGGCGGCGGGCTGCGCGGGCACGGCGAGCTGCCCCTCAACGCCGACATCAACGTCACGTCCCTCGTGGATGTCGCGTTCGTACTGCTGATCATTTTCATGATCACGGCCCCGATCATGCAGGGCGGCGTGGACGTCCGGTTGCCGCGCGCTCAGGCGCGGCCCCTCGAGCCCAAGGAAGGGCTGATCGTCACGCTCGATCGGGAAGGCCGCATCTTCCTCGACCAGGCCGCCCTCTCTTACGCGGACTTCCAGGCGACGTTCCCCGCTTTCGTGCGAACCAAACGGCCGTCGGGGGTGTATCTGCGGGCCGACGGTCGCGTGGCGTACGCCAGCGTCGTGCAGGTGTTGGCGGTGATCCGCGCCGCGGGCATCCAGGACGTGGGACTCGTGGCGGAACCGGAGACGGTGCAACGGTGAGCCTGCGCGGCCGCCGGCCCCACACCGGTATCGGTCTCCCGTTGGCGGGGACGATCGCCGTGCACAGCGTAGCGGCCGCGCTCCTCGTCGCCGGCCCCGCGAGCCGCAAGCCGCTGCCGCCCACCTACACGGTGCGCCTCGTTGCCGCCCCGGCCGCCGACCAGGAGACGCGCAAGGCGCCCGAGGCGTTCGAGCGGCCCGCGGAGGAAAAGCCGGCGCCCGTCCCGGCCGCGAAGCCGCCGCCGCGCAGCAGCACGGTGTCGCGCGCCACGCCGCCGCCCACGCAGGACGTCACGCGGCGCGAGGCGGCGCCGCGCACGACGTCGACGACGCAGCCGTTGCCGGGCGAGCGGCCGTCCACCGGCAATGATCCGCTCACCGTTTCAACTGAAGGAGTGGCGTTCCCATTTCCGGAATACACGAACAACATCGTCGTGCAGATCGCACGCCGCTGGCAACGCCCGTTCGATGCGACGCCGCTCCAGGCGGAGATCGGGTTTCTGATTCATCGGGACGGCTCGATCAGCGACATCCAGTTTGTCCGGCGCTCCGGGAACTTCGCGTTCGATCTGGAGGCGCAGGGTGCGATCGAGGAGTCGGGGCGGTTCAAAGCGTTCGGCGCGCTGCCGAGCGGCTGGCCGGCCGACGTGTTGTTCATTCGGTTCTACTTCTCGGGGCAACGGCAATGAGGCGTTGGAATGTTGGACTGTTGGAACGTTGGAAGGTGCGACCGACCTTGCTTGGCGCCGCACTTTCCATCCTTCCAACTTTCCAACTTTCCGCTCAAGATACCTCCGCCATCGACAAGGGCGTGCGGATTGGGATCGTCTACCGGCCCGGCGTGCGCCCGGGCTTCGTCCTCCTGCCGCGCCAGCGTGTCGCGGGGGGCGCGCCTGCCCTCGATTCCGCCCGCGCGATCATCGCTCGCGACCTCGACTACAGCGACCGCTTCGAGGTGATCACGCTCCCCGGCGGCGACTCGATCCGCCTGGCAACGCCGGGCCCGAGGCGCGGGCAGCCCCGCCCTGCGCCGGGCAACACACCTGCCACCGCGGGCACCGGGGGCACGGGGGGCGGCGCGCAGGCAGCGGTTCTCAACTATCCGTTGTATCAGGCGCTCGGCGCGGATTTCGCCCTCGACCTGGCGGCCGCCGGCGATACCACCGTCGTCACGTTGCACGACGTCGCCGCCGGCGGCGTGCGCCGCACCATCCGCGCTCGGATTCCCGCGCCCACCGATCGCGAGTTTCGCCAAGCGGTGCACCGGGTCGCCGATCAGGTCGTGCAAGCGGCACTCGGCACGCCCGGGATCGCGGCGACGCGGGTGTTGTTCGTCAAGGACGGCAAGGTGTACCAGATCGATCAAGACGGCGCCGAGCAGAAGCTCGTGTCGGCGAGCGATCGCCAGGCGATGTCTCCATCGTGGGCATCCGACGGCCGGCGCTTCGCCTACATGGAGTTCCAGGCCGGACGGGGGCAACTCTTCGTGCAGGAGATGGCCAGCGGGAAGCGCACGCCCGTGGCGACGACGGGGACGGCGCTCGATTTCACGCCCGCGTTCTCGCCCGACGCTCAGACCCTCGCGTTCAGCCGCGCGACCGAAGAAGGCACCGATCTCTACACCATCAACCTCAAGGACAACTGTTGCTTACGGCGCTTGACCGTGGGGCGCTTTTCAGACAACTTGTCCCCGACGTTCAGTCCCGATGGGCAGCGCATCGCGTTCGTGTCGACGCGGCCGGGGCTGCCGCAGGTGTACGTGATGGCGGCGGACGGGACGGACCAGCAGCTCTTCGCGCCGTTCGACTACGGCGTCACCGGTTCGTCCAACGCGCCGGAGTGGTCGCCCGACGGGCAGTCGGTGGCGTTCCACCGGGACGTGGCAGGCACGCTGGAGGTGTTCGTCCTGGACGTGCGGACCCGCACGGTCCGGCAGCTCACCTCGGTGGGGCGCAACGAGGATCCCACCTGGGCGCCTGACAGCCGCCACCTGGCGTTCGTATCGGACCGGTCGGGGTACCGCCAGTTGTGGATCATCGATCTCGACACCGGCCGTATCCGTCCGCTGCTGCAGCAGAGCGGCGCGCGGCTGCCGGCCTGGTCTCCACGGCTTCCGGAGGCTGCCTCTTCCACCCCCTGATGGGAGACTATAGATGAAACCGGTATCCTTGCTCTTCGTGATCGGCCTGGGCGCCGCCGTCGTTGCCGGAGCCTGCGGCAAGAAGACGCCGCAGTCGGTCACCCCGGAACCCAACGCGGATTCGATGGCGGCGGCCGACCGGGCGCGGCAGGACTCGATCGACGCGGCACGGGCCGACGCCGACCGCCGGGCCCAGGAGGAACGGGACCGCGAGGCGCGCCGGCGCGAGGCCGACTCGCTGGCCGCGCTCGCGCGCGGCGGCGAAGAAGTGCGCAGCACGGTGGCCGCGATGATCCACTTCGACTACGACAAGTCGAACGTTCGCCCGGACGACGCGGGGACTCTCGACCAGAAGGTCGCGATCCTGCAGGCCAACCCGAACCTGCGGATCCGCGTGCACGGGCACTGCGACGAGCGCGGCTCGGACGAATACAACCTCGCCCTCGGCAACCGCCGCGCCCAGGCGGCCAAGCAGTACCTCGTGAGCCACGGGATCGACGGGAGCAGGATCGAGACGCAGTCGTGGGGCGAGGAGCGGCCGCTCGTGGATGGACACGACGAAAACGCCTGGTCGCAGAACCGGCGGGATGAGTTCGAGATCATCGGTGGCGGCGACAATCTCCGCAGGCCGTAGCTCGCTGGTCTTGGCGCTGGGGCTCGTCGCCGGCTGTGCCCTGAAAGGGGACGTCCGGAAAGTCGAGCTCCAGGTCCAGGCCCTCCGGGGCACCCTCGCCAAGAGCGATTCGGCGCGGGCGGCGGAGCGGGACTCCATCCTGGCCGCCATCCACGTGCTGCAGCAGGCCCTCTCCGTGCAGCAGGCCTATCTGGTGCAGCTGCGCGGCGACGTTCGCACCGAGCTCCTGGCGGTGCAGCAGCAGCTCGTGTCGGTCCAGGAGCTGACCGGCCAGAGCCAGCAGCGGCTCACCGAGCTGCGTACGCGGATCGAATCGCGGGCGCAGCAACCCGATCCGGTCGTGCCGGCGGGCGGAGTGCCGGTGGGACCGTCCGGGAACCCCGCGGGCCCCGGCCCCGATCAGATGTACGATCTCTCGCTGCAACAGTACCGGCGGGGCAGCGTCTCGACGGCCCGGCTCGGCTTCCGCGAATTCCTGCGCATCTTCCCCACGCACGAACGGGCCCCCGACGCGTTGTTCTATGTCGGGGAGAGTTTCGAGAAGGAAGCCCCCGATTCGGCCGCTGCGGTGTACGATCAGGTCGTGAAGGCCTATCCGAACTCCCCGCGCGCGCCATCCGCCCTCTACAAGCTGGGCCTCCTCGCCGAGCAACGCGGTGACAAGGCTGCCGCCCGGAGGTACTACGCCCGGGTCATCGCCGGTTACGCGCGCTCCCCCGAGGCCGATCTCGCGCGCCAGAATCAGCAACGCCTGCGGCCCTAGCCGGCCCCGGGTCCCCCGTGCCTGACGCTCCTCCCCGCGGCGAGATGCCGTTCCTCGATCATCTCGAGGAGCTGCGGTGGCGCATCCTGTGGAGCCTCCTCGCCATCGCGGTAGGCACGACCATTGGGTGGTTCGTGGCGCAGCACGTGGACGTGATCGAAGTGCTGAAGCGGCCCATCGCCCCCTACCTCCCGGGCGGGCGGCTCGTGTTCACCAGCCCGGCCGAGCCCTTCCTGCTCACGCTGAAAGTCGCGTTCGGGGTCGGGTGCGTGGTCGCCTCTCCCGTGGTGATCTACCAGGTGTGGGCGTTCTTCGCCCCCGCCCTGTACGAGCGGGAGCGGCGCCTGATCGTGCCGGCGCTCTCGGTCGGTGTGGTTCTGTTCCTGGCCGGGGCGATCGCGTCCTACCAGTGGTTGCTTCCCGCCGCACTCAAGGTGCTGCTGAGCTTTCAGCGCGAGGACCTCGCGGCGATGATCACGATCGACCGGTACTTCGGGATGGCTGTGCCGTTCGTCGTCGGATCCGGCGCCATCGCCGAGCTGCCGCTCGTGGTGACGATCCTCGCTTCGCTGGGACTCGTGACGCCGCAGTTCCTCGCGCGCAACCGGCGCTATGCGGTGGTCATCGCGGCGTTTGTGGCCGCGATCCTCACGCCCCCGGATGCGCTCTCGATGATGCTGATGCTCGGACCGCTGCTGCTGCTGTACGAGATCAGCATCTGGTGCGCGCGCGTGGCGACCCGGCGCCGGGCGCGACGCGAGGCAGCGACCGGCGTGGGGGCCGCCCTGCTGGCGCTGCTGCTGCTTGGGGGGGGGGAGGAGCGGGAGCGGGCTCGCTGCACGCCCAGGGGACGCCGCCCCCGGCCAAGGACAGCGGCCAGCAGGCCGGGCAGCCGCCGACCGGTCGTACCGTCGACACGGCCACCGCGCGCAGACTCGGCCTCCCCACCGGCCCGACCCGCAGCTTCCCCAAATCCGACCCCGTCATCGATTCGCTGCTCAAGCTCCAGACGTACCGCATCACCCGGTATGTGGCCGAGACGCTGCTGGTGCTCGGCGACAGCCAGACGATCTTCTTGCGGCGCCAGGCGTTCGTGGAGCGGGACGGCACGCAGCTCGAAGCGGACTCGATCCGCTACCACGAGGCCAGCTGCCGGCTCGACGCGGAAGGCGATCCCCGCTTGTTCGACCGCGGGACGGTGCTGGTGGGGGAGGGGATGCGCTACGACACGTGTATCCGGCGCGGCACGGTGCGCGACGCGCTGACCGATTTCCAGCAGGGCGGGGCCACGTGGTACATGCGTGGCCGCAGCCTCGCCGTGGACTCGGGATCCACGCGGGTGTACGGTGCCGGCGCCACGTTCACGTCCGACCCGCAACCGGTCCCCGATTATCACTTCGCCGCCGGCCAGGTGAAATGGATCAACAAGAGCACCATGGTCGCCCGACCCGTGGTGCTCTACGTTCGCGACGTTCCCATCATGTGGTTGCCGTTCATGTTCAACGACATCCGCTCGGGGCGTCACAGCGGGATCCTCGTGCCCCGCTTCGGCCTCAACGATCTCGTTCGCACCACGCGCAGCTACCGGCGCCACGTGACGGACTTCGGCTACTACTTCGTCATCAACGACTACGTGGACCTGCTCGTCTCAGCCGATTGGTATGCCGGGCGCAGCGTCTCGTTCAGCGCCGAGACCAAGTACCGGTGGCTGGACCGATTCGTCCAGGGCGGCCTGTTCTTTACGCGCACGGCGGAGTTGGACCTCGGTTCGCACGCCAGTCGCATCTCCTGGTTCCACAACCAGACGTTCGATTCCCGGACGCGGTTCGACGCGCACATAGACTATGCCACCAGTGCATCAGTCGTGTCGCGGACCAGCCTCGATCCGCGCGTCGCCACCGCGACCCTCAGCTCGAGCGCGAGCTTCGACAAACGCTTCTCGTGGGGCGCCCTGAACGTGGGCGGGACCCGGACCCAGGAGCTGTCCAACGACCGGGTGAGCCAGACCTTCCCGGACATCCGCCTCGCCCCCGCGGTAGTGAACATCACGCCGTCCATCAGCTGGTCGCCCGGGTTCGCCGTCACGACGACCCAGACGTTTCACAACTCGGGAGGCGCCCTGCTCGTCCCCGGGACGACGATCCCGGTGGACACCCTGCCGCTGTTCTTCGACGACCGCTCGACCTCGATCTCCATCCAGACGCCAATCCGGTTCGGGCGCTGGACGTGGGGGAACTTCGTCACGGTGAGGGACGTCACCAGCAACCAGCGGCAGCAGTTCGACATCCCGGACCCGACGGTGCTGGGCGGTGTGCGGCATGTGACGTACAACCAGACGTTCGGCACCGAGGTCGACTGGCAGACCAGCATCAACCTGCCGCCGCTGTTCACCGGGACCTGGAAACTCCAACCGGGGATCTCCATCGTGAACACGACGAGCGGCCCGTTCATGCTCAAGAACCAGTTCTCGGGCGGCGAATTTGCGCGTCAGGGAAAACGGCTCGCCTTCAACGCCAGCATGTCGCCCACGTTTTTCGGGTTCTTCCCCGGCCTCGGCCCGATCACGCGCATCCGGCACAAGATCTCGCCCCTGATCAGCTATCAGTACGCCCCCGGCGATTCGGTACCCGCGGCCTACGCGCGCGCGTTCGATCCGACGGGGATCAGGCTGAACGCACACACCGATCCCCAACAGACGATCAGCCTCGGTCTGTCGCAGACCATCGAGGCGAAGTTCAAGGCGCCGCCGGGCGACACCACGTCGCGGCCGCGCCAGATCCGCCTGCTCGCGATCACCACCGGCGCCGTGAGCTACAACTTCGAGCAGGCGAAACAGCCCAAGCGCGTGGGCTGGCAGACGGCGTCGATCGACAACACGATCACGTCGGACCTGCTCCCCTTTTCTTTACGCGTCACGCACGACCTCTGGGACGGAACGGTCGGCCTCGACACGACCAGGTTCGCTCCCTTTCTCACGAGCATCTCGACCTCGTTCACCGTGACCCCGGCAACGCTGCACGGGCTGGCCGCCCTCGTCGGGTTGGGCGGCGGCCGGCCGGCGCCTCCACCCCCGCCCACGGACACGACGGCGGCCGGTGCCGGTGGTTCCGGGCCCTCGCTCTCGGGCAACTTCCCCGGCCAGTCCGGGGCCGCCAGCGGCGTCGCCGGGCGGGCGTTCGCGCTGCAAATGTCCTACTCGAGCCAGCGCAACCGCCACGACACGACCGCGGCTCTGCGCCATGCTCCCGGACGCCAGTTCGTCACCCTCAACCTCTCGTTCGCTCCGACGGCGCACTGGAGCGCCAACTGGAACACCTCCTACGACTTCGGCACCGCGCAATTTGCCGACCACTCCGTGTCGCTCGAGCGCGACCTGCGCCGTTGGCACGCGAGCTTCCGGTTCTACAAGAGCGCGAACGGCAATTTCTCCTTCAGTTTCAACATCGCCCTGATCGACCAGTCCGACATCAAGTTCGACTACGATCAGCAGACCTTTGTGCGGTGAAGCCGAAGGCTGTCCTCTCGCGGTGACACGTCGAGCTCGCCTCGTAGGCGTAACCACATGTGAACCGGCGACTTCCGCCCCGGCACGCCGCGTGCTTAGGGAAGGGCCGCACCCCGGCCCGAGGATTCACGTATGCGTATGCTGCGATACTCCGCGCTCTTCCTAGCCGTGGCCCTTGCCGCGTGCCAAGAGACGATGTTCGTGTCCGTTCCGTCCACCCCCGCCAATCTGACCTACGAGCTCGAGCCGAGCGGCGCGTCGGCCCCGCTCGGAATCCTGCTTGTCTGGGACGATGTGGGCGACGCGGATCTGGCGAGCTATCGCGTCTACTCCCGCGGCTCGACCTCCGGCTCGTTCGGGCTGCGCGGCGAGACGACATCGAACACGTTTCACGACAACGGCGTGCCGCACCTGGAGTACTTCGTCACTGCCGTGGATCTGAACGGCAACGAGGGCGGCGCCAGTAACGTGATCACGGTGGACGAGCGGCGGCGGCTCGCGCGCCCGGCGAGCCTGTCGTCAATCTCGCTCAACGGCGCCATCCACCTCGACTGGGCTGACAACGCCTACGCGTCCGACACGGCCCGGTTCAGGTGGTACCGCATCTACAGCACATCCTACGATCTCGATCTCGTGGAGTGCGGCGCGACCTGGGCGCTCGAGGGCACGACCGTGGCGCCCGAGTTCCTGGTGAGCGCCATCTCCAACGGCGCGCCGCGGTGCTTCGGCGTGACCGCCGTGAGCCGGGAAGGCTACGAAAGCCTGTGGTCCCCGGTGCGCCAGGACACGCCGCGGCCCGACGCGCGCAACACCATCGTCTTCGCGCTACAGCAGAACGCGACACAGGCGGGATTCCGCTTCTGGAACGACGCCAACAGCGACGGCAGGGGGCAGACCGCCGAGTTGGGGCTCGTCGGCAGCGGGAACGCGACCGACATCGATTTCCGAGTGACCCGCGGCGCGGGCGATACGATGTGGATCGAGCCGGTCTTCAGCGGTACGAGCATGCAAGTGTACGACCAGGTGTCCGATCTGACGTCGATCGACTTTGCTCCGGAGTTTGGCTACAGCCGCAACCTCTTCCAGGCAGTGCCCACGTACGGGTACGTCTTCAAGATCGTCGAAGGAGCGCAGCTCAGGTATGGGGGCCTGCGGGTCACACACGTCGGGCGGGAGTACGTGATCTTCGATTGGAGCTTTCAGACGGACATGGGGAACCCCGAGTTGATTCGCCGGGCGGGCTTGTCGACGTCGTTGTCCACAGGCTTCCAAGTACGAGGGTCGCAGTAACAAGTGGACGCCAAGACGCAGTAGGGGCGCAGCAATGCTGCGCCCCTACGTGCGTCTGGACGGTTCGATAGGTAGTTTCCCTGCGCCATGCCAGCGCCCATTACCCTCGACGGCCATTCGCTCTCCATCGCCGACGTCGTTGCGGCCGCGCGGGGCCAGGCGCCCGTCGCCATCGATCGCGAGGCCTTGAAGGCGGTCACGGCCTCCCGTCGGGCCGTCGAGGCGGCGATCCAGAACGGCCAGACGGTCTACGGCGTGAACACGGGCTTCGGCAAGCTGGCCCACATCCGCATCCCCGCCGACCAGGCGCGTCAGCTGCAGCTCAACCTCATCCGCAGTCATGCCTCGGGCGTGGGCGATCCCCTCCCGGTGGAGGCCGTGCGCGCCATGATGCTGCTGCGCGCCAACGTATTGCTGCGGGGGACGAGTGGGGTGCGGCCGGTGCTGCCCGAGCTGCTCGTCGACATGCTCAACCGGAAGGTCCATCCGACCGTCCCGTCGCAGGGAAGCGTGGGCGCGTCGGGCGACCTGGCCCCCCTCGCACACCTCGCGCTTGCGATGATTGGCGAAGGGGACGTGCGGGTCCCGCGCCCGATCACGCTCGAAGCCAAGGAAGGCCTGGCCTTCGTGAATGGCACGCAGGCGCAGACCGGACTCGCGGCGCTCTTGGTGCACGACGCGTGGACGCTGTGGCGCACGGCGCATGGGGCCGCCGCGATGAGCGTCGAGGCGGTGCGGGGCTCCCCCGATCCGTTCGACGCCCGGATCCACGACGCGCGGCCCCATCCGTTCCAGCAGCGCTCGGCGGCCTTGCTGCGCGACCTTCTGGTCGACAGCGCGATCCGCGAGTCGCACCGGGAGAACGATCCGCGGGTGCAGGATGCCTATTCGCTGCGTTGCACTCCGCAGGTCCTCGGTGCCGTGGGGGAAGGCCTCGCGTTCGCCGAGCGGCTCGTGACCACCGAGCTGAACGCCGCGACTGACAATCCTCTCGTGTTCGGCGAGGATGTGCTGTCGGGGGGTAACTTCCACGGCCAGCCGATCGCGCTGGCGCTCGATGTGATCGCCATCGCGCTGACGACGCTCGCCGGGCTCGCCGAGCGGCGGCTCGAGCGCATCGTCAATCCCGACCTCTCCTCCGGGCTTCCACCGTTCCTGGCGCTGGACCCGGGTCTCGAATCGGGGTTCATGACCCCGCAGATCGCGGCCGCGGCGCTGGTCGCCGACTGCCGGGTGCTCGCCACTCCCGCGAGCGTTCAATCGGTCCCGACCGAAGGCAACCAGGAGGATGTTGTGCCGATGGGCATGAGCGCGGCGTGGAAGGCGGGGCGCGTTCTGGCCAACGCGGAGCGCATCGTAGCGATCGAGCTGCTCGCGGGCGCACAGGGGCTGGAGTACCTGCTCCCCCTGACCCCGGCGCGGGGCGTGGCGCGGCTGCACGACGCCGTGCGCCGCGAGGCCGCCGCGCTCAGCGGTGACCGGCCGCTCACGGCCGACATCGAGCGCGTCGCGGCGGGGATACGCGAGGGCAAGTTCGATCCTGAGGCGGCGGCGTGACCGGCGGCCGCGTCGTACGCGCCCCTCGTGGCACGACGAAGACGTGCAAGGGGTGGATCCAGGAGGCCGCCCTGCGGATGCTGATGAACAACCTCGATCCGGAGGTGGCCGAGCGGCCCGAGGACTTGGTGGTGTACGGCGGGACGGGGAAGGCGGCGCGGGACTGGCCGTCGTTCGATGCGATCTGCCGCGCGCTGCGCGCGCTGGGTGACGCCGAAACGCTGCTCGTGCAGTCCGGGAAGCCGGTGGGCGTCTTCGCGACGCATCCCGATGCGCCACGCGTGCTGATCGCGAACGCCAATCTCGTGGGGCGGTTTGCCACCTGGGAGGTGTTCCGCGACCTGGAGCGCCGCGGCTTGATCATGTTCGGTCAGATGACCGCCGGCTCGTGGATCTACATCGGCACGCAAGGGATCCTGCAGGGCACGTACGAGACGCTAGCAGCAGTCGCATCACGGCATTTTCAAGGATCTCTCCGCGGGCGGATTCTCCTGACGGGTGGGTTAGGCGGGATGGGGGGTGCGCAGCCGCTCGCCGCCACCATGAACGAGGGGATTTGCCTCGCGGTGGAGGTGGACCCCGCCCGCGTCCAACGACGCCTCGACACGCGCTACCTCGACCGCTCGACCGCCCGAACGGAGGAAGCGCTCGCGTGGTGCGACGACGCGAAGCGCCGCGGCGTGGCGTTGTCGGTCGGCCTGGTCGGCAACTGCGCCGAGGTGCTCCCCGATCTGGTGCGTCGCGGGTTTGTGCCCGATGTCCTCACCGATCAGACGTCGGCCCACGACCCGCTGAACGGGTACGTGCCGGCGGGGCTCGCACCGGCCGACGCGGCAACGCTGCGGGCCCGCGCGCCGGAGGAGTACGTTCGGCGGGCGCGCGAGAGCATCGTGGCGCATGTGCGCGCCATGCTCGAGCTGCAGCGCCGCGGCGCCGTCGCCTTCGATTACGGCAACAACATCCGCACCGAAGCGCGGGACGGCGGCGTGGCCGACGCGTTCGCCATCCCCGGATTCGTGCCCGAGTACATCCGCCCGCTGTTCTGCGAGGGGAAGGGGCCGTTCCGTTGGGTCGCGCTCTCGGGCGATCCCGCGGACCTGCACCGCACCGACCGGCTGGTGCTCGAACTGTTCCCCGACAACGGGCACTTGCAGCGCTGGATCACGCTCGCCGCGGAGCGGGTCGCGTTCCAGGGACTGCCGGCGCGCATCTGCTGGCTGGGACAGGGGGAGCGAGCGCGCTTTGGCCTCGCCCTGAACGACCTGGTGCGGCGCGGCGAGCTGTCGGCGCCGATCGTGATCGGGCGGGATCACCTCGACACCGGGTCCGTCGCGTCGCCGTTCCGCGAGACCGAGGGCATGCGCGACGGATCGGACGCGATCGCCGACTGGCCGATTCTGAACGCGCTGCTGAACACCGCGTCGGGCGCGTCGTGGGTGTCCTTCCACCACGGCGGCGGGGTCGGGATCGGTAACTCGCTCCACGCGGGGCAGGTGATCGTCGCGGACGGGACGGACGCCGCAGCACGGCGCCTCGAGCGCGTCCTCACCAACGACCCCGGCATCGGCATCGCGCGCCACGCCGACGCCGGGTATCCCGAGGCGCTGGACGCGGCCCGGCGCCACGGCATCCGGCTCCCCATGCGAGAGGCCTCCGACTGACCACCCTGCTCGTCGGCGCGCGGCAGGTCGTGACGTGCCGCGGCCCGGCCCGGGCGCGCCGCGGCCGCGAGATGGCCGAGGTCGAGGTACTGCGCGACGCGGCCGTGCTGATCGACGGGAATCGGATTGCTTGGGTCGGGCCGCGCGCGGATGCGCCGAAAGTAGGGGCGCAGCATGCTGCGCCCCTACAAGTCGTCGAAATAGACGGCATTCTGTTCCCCGGATTCATCGACTGCCACACCCACGGCGTATTCGGCGGCCCGCGCCTCGACGACCACCAACGCCGCGCACTGGGCGAAGACTACAAGGCGATTGCCGCGGCGGGCGGGGAGGGGGGAGGGGGGGGGATTCTCCAGTCGGTGCGCGACGTGCGGGCGCGGCCCGAAGCGGAGCTCGAGGCGCTTACGCGCGCTCGGCTCGCCAGCCTGCTCGCGCACGGCACCACGACGATCGAAGTGAAGTCGGGCTACGGCCTCGAGCTGGAAGCGGAGCTGAAGCAGCTGCGCGTGATCCGTCGCCTCGCCACCACCCAGCACGCCACGCTCGTCCCGACATTCCTCGGGGCCCACGAGGTGCCCCCCGAGCATCGCGGGAACCGAGGGGAGTACGTGCGGATCGTGTGCGAGGAGATGATTCCCGCAGTCGCGCAAGGCGGCCTGGCGCGCTGTTGTGACGTGTTCTGCGAGCCGGGGGTCTTCAGTCCCGCCGAAGCCCGAGCGATTCTCACGACCGCGAAGCGCCACGGGCTCGCCTTGAAACTCCATGCCGACGAGTTGGAGGGATCGGGAGGCGCGGAGCTCGCCGCCGAACTGGGAGCGCTCTCGGCGGACCACCTCGCCGGCGTGTCCGACGCCGGGGTACGGGCGCTCGCCGCGAGCGGCACCGTCGCCGTGCTCCTTCCGGCAACCATGGTCTTCCTCGGCACGCGCACTCAGGCACCCGCGCGCCGCTTGCTCGAGGCAGGGGCCGCGGTCGCCCTGGCGACGGATTTCAATCCCGGCTCGTCGCCGACGGTCAGCCTGCCCCTCGTCATGGCGCTCGGCGTCTCCCAGTTGGGCCTGCGTCACGCGGAAGTCTTGACCGCCGTCACCGTCAACGCCGCCGCGGCCTTGGGGCTCGCTGCGGAGCGGGGCCAGATCGCCGAGGGGTTCGTGGCGGACCTCGTGGTCGCTGCGGTGGACGACTGGCGGGAAGTGGCGTACTGGATGGGTGCGAACGTCGTAAGCGCCGTCTGGACAGGGGGTTCGGCTTGTCCCCCCGCCACCGCCCCGGTATCTTGAGGTTTCCATGTCCAGACTTGAGCAGCTGAAAGACAAGGCCAAGGGCCTCGAGGCAAAGGACGCGAAGCGAGCCATCGAGACCTGGCTTGAAGCGCTCAAGGCGCAGGAGTCGGAGGGGGAGCCAAACCCCGACCTCTCGATCTACAACCGCATTGGCGACCTCTACATGAAGCTGAAGGACCCGGGCGAGGCCGCGGACTACTACGACCGCGGCGTGGACAAGTACGCCGAGCTCGGGTTTCACAACAACGCCATCGCGATGTGTAACAAGGTGCTGCGCAACGCGCCGGCGCGGCAGTCCACCTACCTGAAGCTCGCGAAGCTGTACGCCGCCAAGGGCTTCATGGCGGAGGCGCAACACAACTTCGTCCAGTATGCCGAGCGGATGCAGAAGGCCGGGAAGATCGAGCACGCCTTCGCGGCGCTGAAGGAGTTCACGGACATCTCGCCCGAGAGCGAGAACCTTCGTCAGATCCTGTTCGAGCATCTCAAGATGTACGGCGACCCCGGGACGCGGGCGTCGTCGGGGCGGACGACGCCCCCTCCGGCGGCGAAGCCGGCGTCGGGCGACGATGTCACCAAGTCGGGGAAGCGGAAGACGTCGAGCCTCGTCTTTCTCGACCTGGACGAGCCGTCCGCACCCAAGGCGAAGCCCGGAGCGAGGCCGGCAGCGCCGCCGCCCCTGCCACCCCCGCGGGTCGCAGAGCCGGTCGTCGACGAGGGGCTCGAGATCGAAACCACGAGCCTCGCCGAGGACCAGCCCGAGGCCGACGAGAGCGGTAGTAGCCTGCTCGAGGGGCTCGAGACGACGCACACCGATTTCGGACAGGTGCGTGCGAGCACGCCCAGGGCGCCATCGATTCGTGCGGAGCTCAACCCCGCCGACCTGGACCTCGAGCCGCTGAACGAGCTCGAGCCCACCGTTTCCTCGGAGGCCGAGGACGCGGAGGCGGACGGCCTGGATGATGCGGAGCTGGTGCTGGAGGGCGATGTGGACCTGGAACCCGCCCCCGCCCCCGCCCCCGCCTCCGCCCGCGCCCCTGTGCCGCCGCCCGCCGCGCGGCGTCCGGTCCCGCCGCCGCAGCCGCCACCCAAAGCGCCGCCCGTCAAGGCGCCGCCGCCGAAACTCAAGCCGCTCAGGATGCCCGCCGCCAAGGCGCCGGAGCCGCCGAAGGTGAAGCCGGTGGTCCCGAAGCGGCCGTTGGGGCCGATGCCGGGGGCGCGGAAGGCGGTGGTGGAAGTGCCGCCGCTCGAGCTCGAGCCCGATTTCGAGACCGCCACCACCGACGCGAGTCACGACGTCGACGATCGTCCGCTCATCGAGGAGAGCCGGGAGCACCCCAGCTTCTTGCAGACGGAAGACGACACGTCGATTTCCGTGGGCCGCCGGTCGGGGTTCATCAACCTGGGCCTGGACGGCATTGTGAACCAGGCCGACGAGACCGGCTCGCTCGTCTTCTCCGGCATCGAGGAGACCCCGGCCGCGCCGGACATCGCGGAGCTGGAATCGCGTGTCGCCGATAACCCCGACGACCCCGAGGCGCACCAGGCGCTGGCCGAAGCGCTGATCGAGGCGGGGCAGCGCGACCGCGGCATCGAGGAGCTGGACCTTGCGACCGCGGGATGGGAGAACGCCGGCAACATGCAGCAGGCGCAGGACCTGGTAGACGAGATCCTGCGACTCGATCCCAACAGCGTGCGCCACCGTCAGAAGACGGTGGAGCTGTCGTTCAAGGCGGGGGACAAGGCGAGGCTGATCGACGCGTACCTCGAGCTGGCCGACACGCTGCTGCGCACCGATCTGCCCGACAAGGCGCGGGCGGTCTACGAGCGCGTGGCGGACCACGACGCCGGGAACGAGCGCGCCAAGGCCGCGCTCGCGATGCTGGCGCCGGCGGTCGAGCCGACGAAGGCGGAGGGCAAGGTCAAGGCCAAGGACGCCAAGATGAAAGTGCGTGCCGAGGCCGATTTGGACGGCGATTTCGTGGACCTCAGCTCGATGATGCTGGAGGACGACTCGCCCGCGAAGGACACCCGGATGACCGTCGCGGACGAAGAGCCGACCGGGGACGAGGAGCAGGACTTCCACGACATGCTGGCGCGGTTCAAGCAGGGGATCGACGAGAACATCGACGAGGCCGATTTCCAGTCGCACTACGACCTGGGCGTGGCCTTCAAGGAGATGGGTCTCCTGGACGAGGCGATCTCGGAGCTACAGAAAGCGCTGCGCGCCCCCGAGGGGAAGCTGCGGACGTCCGAGATGCTCGGCGTGTGTTTCTTCGAGAAGGGGGCGTACGGCGTGGCCGAGTCGATCCTGCGCCGCGGGCTGGAGCTGCCCGCGTCCGGCGACTTCGCGCGCCTGGGGATCCTGTACTGGCTGGGGCGGGCGCTCGAGGAGCAGGGGAAGAAGCCCGACGCCCGCGACCTGTACGGGCGGGTGTTCGCGGTGGACATCCGGTTCCTCGATGTCGAGCAGCGCGCGAAGGCGCTGGCGAAGGCGCGGTGACATGAGCCAGCAAGTCGCCCGGGTCGCCCTGCGCGACGTCCAGCGTCCGGTCGCCACTGAGCTCGAGCAGGTGGTGGACGAGCTGCGGCGCATCATCGCCGCGGACTTCCCGATCATCAGCGAGGTGAACGAGCACCTGCTGCGGATGAAGGGCAAGCTGTTCCGTCCTACGCTGCTGCTGCTCAGCCACCGCGCCGCGGGGGGCCACGACCCGCGGGCCGTCACGCTGGCGGCGGTGGTCGAGCTGATCCACCTCGCGACGCTCGTGCACGACGATTCGGTGGATCATTCGGTGTTGCGGCGCGGCCTGCCGACGATCAACGCGCTGTTCTCCCACCAGATCGCCGTCATCATGGGCGATTACCTCTACTCACGGGCGATCATCGAGCTGGTGAACCTCGACGATCGTGAAGCGCTGCGCGTGCTGGCACGCGTCACCAACGAGATGACGGTGGGGGAGATGCGGCAGCTCGAGGCGCACGACAAGCTCGCGTACGGGGAGGCGGCGTATGACCAGCTGATCCGTGCGAAGACGGCGTCGCTCCTGTCGGGGACGTGCGAGGTCGGCGCCCTGACCGCGGCGCCGGCGCATCGCCAGGCGCTGGCGCGGTTCGGCATGCTGCTCGGCATGGCGTTTCAGATCACCGACGACCTGCTCGACTACACGGAGCCGGAGGCGGTGACGGGAAAGCCGTCGGGGCTGGACCTGCGCGAGCACAAGGTTACGCTGCCGCTCATCGTGGCGCTGGCCCGCGTGACGCCGCCGGAACGCCGTGTGGTCGCGCGGCTGATGGAGACCGCGGAGCCGCCCGACGATCTCGTCGCGGAGGTGATCCGCCTGGTGGAGACTGCCGGGGGCCTCGAAACCGCGCGACAGCGCGCGCTCGACCTGGCGCAGCAGGCGGAGGCGGAGCTCGACGGGCTCCCCCCGTCGCCCGCGCGGGACGCGCTCCAAGGGAGCATCGCGTATGCCGTGGAGCGGCGCAGCTAGCGGGGCGCGCGGCCCGCGCCGGCCGCTGTTCTATTGCGGCGTGCTCGCCACCGGCTTCGTGCTCGGGGGGCTGGTGCACGCGTTCCTGCGGCGCTTCCTGCCCCAGGGGCCCGCGAAGGAGATTTTCACCTGGTCCGTGACGCCGACGTTCGGGCCGGTACACCTGGATCTGTTGGTTGTGTCAGTCACCCTGGGGCCGATCGGGCTCGATGTATCGCTACTCGCGGTGGTAGGTGTCGCGATCGCGTACCTCGTCGCCCGGTCGCTCTTCTAGACGAGGATACCATGTTCGGCAATCTCGGCTTCACCGAAATCGCCATCCTCCTCTTGATCCTCGTGCTCTTCTTCGGGGCCAAGCGGATCCCCGAGATCGGGGCGTCGATCGGGAAGGGGATCAAGGAGTTCAAGCGGGGCCTGAAGGACGAATCCGTGGAACCCCCGGCGCCGACCGACGCGCCCCTGCCGCCCGCGCAGGGTGGGGGCCCCAAGCGCCTGAGTCAGTAGGAGGTCCCCATGTTCGGCAATCTGGGCGGGGGCGAGATCGTCATCCTGTTGCTCATCGTGCTGCTCGTGTTCGGCGCCAACCGGCTGCCGGATGCGGGACGGGCGGTGGGCAAGGGACTGCGCGAGTTCAAGCGCGCGCTCTCGGACGCGGAAGACAGTATCCAGCGGTCCCCCGACGAGGAGCCGCCGCGGGACGCGAAGCCGAAGCGCCTGGTGGAGTAAGCCGCCGCTACAGGGCGGCCTCGGCGGAGGCCTGGGTGCGGAAGATCTCTTTCCGCCGGTCCACGATCTTGGCCTTGGCGCGCAGGCCCTCCAGGTACAGTTGAACGCGCGCCTGGCGCACCGCGCTGAGCAGCTGGGCGCGCTGTACTTCCCGCTGCGCCAGCCACGCCGACGAGTCCGCCATCTTGCGGCCAAGGGACTCCATGATGAAGTCGCCGCCCTCCCCGACGATCACGCCGCTCCGCTCGCCCACCCGCAATCCGAACGCCGCGCCCACGAGGAGAGGCTCCCGCCCCAGATAGCCGGGGGGTTGCAGGCGCGTGAACGGCCCGAACCGATCCACCGCGAGCCCGCGGGCGGCGCCGGCGGCCCGCAGATCGCGCGTCCCGCGCAGCGCCGCCGCGAGTGAGTCGGCGCGGCGGTGAGCGATCGCCCGCTGCTTCTCCAGCTTGACGGCGGCCAAGACGCGCTCCCGCACCTCGGCGAGCGGCGGCACGCCGGCGGGCACGAGCGAGTCGAGCCGGAAGACGTAGTACGCCGGCTTCGCCTCGACCACGGGGCTCGTCTCTCCGACGCGTGCCTCAAACGCCCAGACGCTCACGTCCGGAATCTGGTAGCGCCCCAGTTCGAACGGCGCTCCTTCGACGACACGATACAGAGGGGAGAGCGGCAGGTTGAACCGTTTGGCGGCGCTGTCGAGCAGCGCTCCGTCGGCCTGGTCGGCCGCGAGGCGCTCCAGACTGTCGGCGCGCGCCTCGACCGTGTCGAGCCGTGCGCCCTGCAGGACGATCGGGACGAGGATGTGGCGCAGCTTCAGCGAGTCGCCCTGCGCGGCGTCCACGCGGACGAGATGGTACCCGAACTGCGTGAGCACCGGCGCCGACACGCGACCGGGCGCGAGGCCCTTCACGCCCTCCATGAACTGCGGGTCGAACGTCGCGTCGCCGCGCTTCACCCACCCCAGGTCGCCGCCCCGCTTCCCGCTTACGGTGTCCGCCGACTCGCGCCGCGCCACGTCTTCGAACCTGACGCCACGCGCCAACTCGGCGCGAATGCGCGCAAGGTGCGCGCGCGCCGCCGCCGTATCGGCCGCGTCGGGAAGGCGCGGGAGCGCCACGAACCGCACAAAGGCCACTGCCGGCCGCTTGAAATCGTCGCGCTGTGCCGCGAGGTACCGCTCCAGCTCGGCGTCGCTGACCGGGATCGAGTCGGTGATCCGCGCGGGCCAGACGGGGAGCACCGCCACAGTGGCGCTGTCGTGCTGGTCCTTGTAGATCCGCCAGAGCTTGGCGTCGGGGATGTAGACGTCGGCCGTGAGGTACTGCATCAGCTTGATCTGCGGGATCCGGTCGCGGTATATCGCCTCGATCTGCGCGAGCTGGACGGGCGGGGCCCCTCCCTGCAGGAATGCCTGCCATTTGCGGATGTCGAACTGGCTATCGGTCTGGAACTGCGGGTCGCGCATCACCTCGGGAGGTGGGGAGGTCCGCGCCGCCTCGAGGATCTCCTCGCCGGTCACGCCGATGCCGAGCCGCCGGTATTCCTGCTCCAACAAGCGCTCCTGGATCAGTTGGTTGACGACCTGATCCTGAATCTGCTGCTCTACTTCGCGGCTCAACGCGGCGGTACCGGTCTGCTCGCGGTACTGGTCGTACGCGACCTGAAGCCGCTCCTGGTACTCGGCGATCTGAACCTCACGGCCATTGATGCGGAGCACCACATTTCCGCTGGGGCTGAGGATCTCCGTCACCTGACCGATGACGAGCCACAGGATGAAGGACCCGGCGAGGATGTAGAAGACCCACTTGGCGTTGGCCCGCATCGAACGCATCATGGCGCGTCCTAGCTCCGGTCAGAGAGGAGGTGGAAGGGCATAAGTCTAGAAACGACAACGCACAAACTCAAGCGATGGGACGCCCCATCTGATTGACAGCGACGCCGGCCGGACACTATCTTCGTCCAATCCCCACATAGACTTAGGCCGTGGCCTACACCAGCGAGATAGAGAAGCTCGAGCGTCGGTGGGTCGAGAACCCCAAGGGGCGCAATTTCGCGCCCCTGGCGGACGCCTATCGTAAAGCGGGAGAACTAGATAGGGCCATCGAACTGTGCCAGAGCGGTCTCGCCTTGCACCCCGATTACGTCAGCGCCCACATCGTGTACGGCCGCTGCCTCATCGACATGAAGAACGACGCCGGGGCGCAGCAAGTGTTCCGCAAGGTCCTGGAGCTGGACCCCGAAAACATTATCGCATTGAAGGTCCTTGGCGAGTTGGCCGAGCGGAACGGCCGGTTCGACGAGGCCGTCGAATGGCTGGGCCGGCTCCTCAACGCCGACCCGATGAATGGGGACGCCGCCGAGGCTCTGGGGCGCGCGAAGACCAAGGCGCTGGCCATGAAGCCCGCGGTCGCCGCCCCCGCCGCGCGTTCCGCGCCTGCGGCTCGGTCCACGCCCCCCCCGCCCCCGCCCCCCCC
>Ga0210382_10000011_pt1 | contig 100139 bp, 83 predicted proteins | sample PLMedo_FD_155452 | JGI IMG/M metagenome (GOLD analysis project Ga0210382, IMG submission 155452) | Groundwater sediment microbial communities from an aquifer in East River, Colorado, USA - PLM0_60_coex redo | ecosystem: Environmental > Terrestrial > Soil > Riparian zone | place: USA: East... | reverse complement strand
CGTGGATGGCGGAGAAGATCTTGGGCCTGCGGCTGTTCGGCGATGCCGAGGGCAAGATGAACCGCGACCTCGCCGAGGTGGGGGGCGCGGTGCTCGTCGTCTCGCAGTTCACCCTGTACGGCGACGCCAAGAAGGGCCGCCGCCCGAGCTTCATCGATGCCGCTCCTCCCGAGATCGCGGTTCCACTCTACGAACGCTTCGTCGCGTTGCTGCGGGAGAAGGCGGGTGGCATTCCCGTCGCAACCGGGGAGTTCGGGGCGATGATGGAGGTCGAGCTGGTGAACGACGGGCCGGTGACGCTGATTCTCGAGAAATGACGGCCGACCGTCCCATCGTGCTCGCGAGCGGGAGCCCCCGCCGCAAGCAGCTGCTCGAGATGCTGCGCATCCCCTTCCGCGTCATTGCGCCGGACGTGGACGAGCACGTGCTGCCCGGCGAGAAGCCTGACGCCTACGTCACGCGTCTATCGCGCGCCAAAGCGGAGGCGGTGTTGCCGCGCGCGCCGGGCGACGTGATCCTCGCGGCCGATACCACGGTGGTCCTCGGCGGCAGGATCTTCGAGAAGCCGACCTCGCCGGCGCATGCGGTCGAGATGCTCGAGCAGCTTCAAGGCAAGACGCACGAGGTCCTGACGGCCGTCGCCGTCGCCAGGAACGGCAGGCTCGAGCAGGCGCTCGACGTCTCGCGGGTGACGTTCCGACCCAACACCCGGCAGACGCTCGAAGAGTACGTCGCTACCGGCGAGCCGCTCGACAAAGCCGGCGCCTACGCGATCCAGGGACTCGGCGCGCCGCTGATCGAACGGGTGGAGGGAGACTTCTTCGGGGTGATGGGACTGCCGCTGCGGCTGGCGCTCGACCTCTTGGCGCAGTTCGGGCGACCCTACCGCTTCACGCGGTAGACCGGAATCTTCTTCGCCTTGCCCTTCACCTGGATGGGCTCGAGCGCCTCGACGGGTGGCTTGTTCTTCAGCTGTTGGTAGAACGGCTCCGAGATCAGGATCTCGTTCGGCCCCGCCTTGCCGCACAGGCGGTAGGCGGTGTTCACGGCGTCGCCGATCACGGTGTACTCCAGTCGGCGGTCGGAGCCGATGTTCCCGGCGAACACCTCGCCGAAGTTGATGGCGATTCCGATCTGCACTTCGGTGCGTCCCTCGTGCTTCCACTTGGCGTTGAGCTTCTCGAGCTCGGCGAGCTGCGCGATGGCGCACTGTACGGCGCGGTCGGCGTCGTCTTCGTGGGCGATGGGGGCCCCCCACAACGCCATGATGGCATCGCCCATGAACTTGTCGAGCGTGCCGCCGTACTCGAACACTTTGTCTACCATCTCTGTGAAGTACTCGGTGAGGAGTTTCGCGATCTCGTCCGGGCTCATCGTCTCGGACATGGGCGTGAAGCCGCGAATGTCGGAGAAAAACACGACCACCGGGCGCTTTTCGCTGGGCAGCCGTCCCGCGTCCTGCTGCTGGGCGATCACCTGCGCGATGTTGGGCGAAAAGTAGCGTTCGAAGTTCGAGCGGACCAGCGCCTCGCGTCGGATGCGCTCCGACAACTGTGAGTTCTCGATCGCGACCGCCGTGAGGCCCCCGAACGCGATCAGGAACTCCAAGTCCTCGTCGGCGAACGAATGGGTGGCGGTGAGGTTGTCGACGTAGAGGATGCCAAGCACTTTCTGGTCCGACCCCATGAGCGGTGTGCACATCGCGCTGCGCACGCTCTGGATGAGGATCGACTTCCCCTTGAAGCGCTCGTCGGCGGCCGCGTTGTCGGAGAGGATCGCCACCCGCTCCTCCACGGCCTTGCGCGCGATCGACTGCGGGACGTGCTTCGCGGCGCTCGCATCGCCCGTGCGGCTCTTGGAGATGCGCGGGACCAGCTCATCCGACTTTCCGTCGAGCAGCAGGATCGACACCCGGTCCACGTTCATGATCTGGAACGTGAAGTCCACCACCTTGTCGAGCAGGCGGTCCAGCTCCTGCTGCTTCGACAGCTCCTTCGACACCTCGAGCAGCAACGACAGCTTCTTTTCGCGGCGCTCTTCCAGCGTCTGCGCCTTGACCTTGAGGTGCGACGCACCCGACGCCTGGTCGACGACGATCGCCGGCACGCCGCCCGAGACGGGGAGCTGGCGGATGATCGTGCCGCCCGGCACGGCGGTCCTGGGGCTCGCGAAGTCGGGAGGAGGGGCCGGGACCACCTGCGGGCGCGGGGCGGGAGAGGTCACTTCCTTCACCCGAAAGGCGACTTTACCGAAGGTCACGACGTCGTTCGGCCCTGCCTCCGCCTCGGCGATCTTGGCGCCGTTCAAGAACGTGCCGTTCGACGAGCCGAGGTCGGTCACCCGCACGCCGGTGTCGGTGAGGGCGATCTCGGCATGGCGCCGCGAGATCGTGGGATCGTAGATGGGGACGTCGCTCGTGACCGCCCGCCCGACGACCAGCGTGCGCCCGAGCTGAAGATCGATCGACTGATCGCCGGCGGTGTTGATCAGCTTGAACACAAGCGAAAATATAGACGTCAAGACGCCAAGACGCTAAGTCAGTCGCCTGCTTTCGCCAGTGCAAGTGCGCGTAGCACCGCCCGCGCTTTAGCTTCCGTCTCTTCGAATTCGCGCGCCGGATCGGAGTCCGCGACAATCCCGGCTCCGGCCTGGACCACCACCCGGTCCTTCAGCACGAGCGCCGAGCGGATCGCGATGGCCGTGTCGAGGCTCGCCGCGCCCCACCCCACGTACCCCACCGCCCCCGCGTACGGGCCGCGGCGCTCCGGCTCCAGCTCGTCGATGATCTCCATCGCCCGAACCTTCGGCGCGCCGGTCACCGTCCCCGCTGGGAAGCAGGCGCGGAATACATCCAGCGCGTCGTACCCGGGCCGTAGGCGGCCGCGCACCTCGCTCACCAGGTGTTGGACGTGGGAGTAACGCTCGATCGTGAGCTGATCGGTCACGCGCACCGAGCCGAATTGCGCCACGCGCCCGACGTCGTTGCGCCCCAGGTCCACCAGCATGCGGTGCTCGGCGAGCTCCTTCGCGTCGGCGCGGAGCGCCGCCGCCAACGCCTCGTCCTCCTCGGGCGTCGCGCCGCGCGGGCGTGTGCCGGCGATGGGACGAACCGTGACCTCGTCGCCCTCGACGCGGACCAGCACCTCGGGCGAGCTGCCCACGAGGGTGCAGTCGTCGAGCGCGAGATAGAAGAGGTAGGGGGCGGGGTTCAGCGCGCGAAGGTAGCGGTACAGGCGGAGCGGATCCACCGCGCCGGCCACCTCCTGGCGCCGCGACAGCACAGTCTGAAAGGTGTCGCCCGCCGCGATGTACTCGCGGATGCGCGCGACGTCGCGCTCGAACGCGCTCCGGGGGTAGCGGGAATCGGCGCCGAGCGGAGCCGTCCCGCCGTCGAGCGTCAGCGGGGCGAGGGTGTGGGTCGCGCCGAGCCGGCCGACGAGCGTGTCGAGCCGTTCCTCGGCCGCCGCGTGGAGACGCGCGCGCTGGGCGGCGGACGCGCCCGCCGGCACCTCGACGTTGGCGAGCACGATGGCGCGCCCGAAGAGATTGTCGAGGATCACGAGCGAGTCGGCGATCATCATCACGGCGTCGGGCACGCCGAGGGTGTCGGCGGGCGGGGCGGGGAGACGCTCGATGCTGCGGACGATGTCGTAGCCGAGATAGCCTACGGCGCCGCCGGTGAAGCGTGGGAGCCCGGGCACCGGCACCGCCGGCAGCGCGCGCATGCGGAGCGCGAGGTGGCCGAGCGGGTCCGCGGTTTCCCCCGCGGCCTCCCAGCCCGCCGCGGGGGTCCACCGCTCCACCCGCGTGCCGCGATAGCGCCACGCCTCACGCGGTTCGGTGCCGAGGAAGGTGTAGCGGGCCCAGCGCTCGCCGCCGACGAGCGATTCAAGCAGGAACGCGAAAGGCGGGCGCGCGATCTTGGCGAGGGCCGCGACCGGCGTGTCGGCATCGAGCACGACCTCGCGCACGACCGGCACGATGCTGGTCACGCGGCAGCCTCGCTTGCCCGGCCCCGCACGCCCCACGAGATTTCGCGGCGATGCGTCTCCTCGCACTGGCCTGTCTCGCGGCCGTCGCCGTGCCCCCCCCCCTCCCCCCGCCCGCCGCTGCCCAAGACTGGAACAGCGATGCCGCGCTGGCACTGGCGCGTCGCGCCATCGACCGGCGCGACCGCACCGCGAGCGACACCGCGCTCCGCGACTACCAGGCCAAGGCTCACGGGTTCTTGTTCTTCCTCGGGCAGTTCGGGGAAGGGCTGACCGAGCCGCCCCGTCTCGTGAAGGCCGACCAGCTGGAGCTGGAAGTGTACTGGAAGGCGCCGCAGCTCAGCAAGCAGCGCATCGTCGGCTGGCGGGACCGCGCCGAGCTGCCCACCGACATGAGCTACCATCGGGACCACCTCGGCATCGTCCAGAACAACTTCGGACGCCTCGTGCGACTGGGCGACGGCGACGAGGTGCGCGACGTGCCGCACCCGCTCGCGCCTGGCGGAACGGACCTCTACGACTTCGCCCTCGGCGACACCGTCACGCTGGTGCTGCCGCAGCGCGCCGTGCGGGTCGTGGCGCTGCGCGTGCGGCCCAAAGACTTCGGCGAGGCGCGGCTGGTCGGTACGCTGTTCGTGGATGCCGAGACCGCCGATCTGGTGCGTCTGACGTTCAACTTCACGCCCCGCGCGTATCTCGATCCTCGCCTCGAGGACGTGAGCATCGTGCTCGACAACGCCCTGTGGGAGGGGCAGTTCTGGCTCCCCTATCGCCAGGAGGTCGAGATTCGCCGCCGCGTCACCTGGCTCGACATTCCGATGCGGGGGATTATTCGGGGGCGCTGGGAGATCGACAGCTACGTGTTCAACGCCGGCCTTCCGGCCACGTGGTTCGCAGGCGACGAGATCGTCGCGCTTCCCAAGGCCCAGCGCGACTCCTTCCCTTGGACCGGGCCACTAGCCGCCGCGATCCAGGACGTTGCCGAGCCGGTGCGCCAAGGCGATCTGCAGGCGGTTCGCGCGGAGGTCGCCGACATCGCGGGCCGCCGTGCGCTGTCGGGGCTGCGGGCGCGGCGCCTCGGGGCGCGCGGCGTGAGCGACCTGCTGCACGCGAACCGGGTTGAGGGGCTCGCCGCGGGCGCCGGGGTGGTGTGGCGGATCGCGGCGGACCGCGTCGAAGTACGCGCCCTCGGGAGCTACGGGTTCGCCGACAAGCGAGGCAAGGGCCTGCTGGCCGTCTCGTGGGGCCGTGGGATCGAGGTCGCCGGCTACCGGCAGGTGCGCGACGTCGCCGACGCACCGGTGATCGCGCCGCTGTTCAACTCGATCGCGTCGCAAGAATTCGGGGACGACTACGGCGACTACTACCTTGCCACCGGCGCGCGCGCGGCCTGGCGCCGCAGCGTCAGTCCGCGGAGCGAGTGGCGCGTTGCGGCCACGCGCGAGCGCATCGCGCCCCTCGCGGTGCGGGCCGAGCCCGCCACCGGCAGGTTTCGCCCGAACCCGCCGGTCGCGGCCGGCGACTTCTCGGTCGTGTCGGTCACGCTGCGGCGCCGCAGTGAGGGGTTCGCCGTGCGCCGCGATCTTGCGGCCGCTCTGAGCGTGGAGGCCGGCGGGCGGGACGGCGGGGCGGCGTACGTCCGCGTGCAAGGCGCGGGACACCTGCTCGTCCCCCTCGGCGGCACCCGTTTGCTCGCGCGCGCGCAGGGCGGCGTCGCGGGCGACGGACTGCCGCCGCATCGCGCCTTCGTGCTCGGCGGGCGCGGCACACTGCTCGGAGACACGTTCCGGAGTTGGGGCGGCCGCCGTGCCGCGCTGCTGCATCTCGAGTGGCGCGCGCCGGTGCCGTTCGTCCGGATGGCCGCCGGGCCCTACGCGCGCACGCCGGGCACGATCACGCTGGCGCCGTACGCCGCCGCCGGCTGGAGCGACGGGCCGGTGTCCGGGACGCAGTGGCGCGCGACACGGGGCAGCCGCGTCACGTTGGGGCTCGGTGTCGAGTGGCTGGGTGTGTTCCGCCTCGAGCTGGGGTACGGCATCGAGAGCCGCCGCGCCTGCGTGTCGTTCGACGTGACGCGCGATTTTTGGGACATCCTTTGACCACTAGGCGTCTCGGCGTCCAGGCGTCTACGCGTAGACTGGACTCGCGTCCCCCCCCCCCGTCGGACTAGGTTTCGGGACAGACCCGAATGCCGGTAACCGCTTTTCCCGACGAGTGGCTGGCCCAATCGCTGGAGGGCCTGGTCACCCCCGAGCTGCTGATCGACCTCCGGGGGAAGGCGGAGCCTGGCCGGACACTTTGGGAGGCGCTGGTCGCCGGCAAAGTCTCGACGAACGATCAGATTCTCGACAAGCTGTCGACGCGGTTCCGCCTGAAGATCGCCAACGTCTCGCAGATCGACCCCAAGGTGCGCGATGGTGTGCCCGAACAACTGGCGCGCCGCTACCGCGTCCTGCCGCTGCGCCTCACCGATTCGTTCCTCGAGCTCGCGACCGCGAACCCGTTCGATCTCGACGCCGAGAAGGCGCTGGCATTCGCCACGGCCCGCGAGATCCGGATGTTGCTGCTCGCTCCGTCGACGATCGCCGAGAAGCTCGACGAGATGTATCGGCCCGAAAAGGCGCTCGACAAGCTGCTCGAAGGGATGGAGGGCTCGGGGGACCTGGTGCAGCTATCCGACCAGGCCCCGGTGGAGGAGCTGAGCGTCTCGGAGGCGGAAGCAAGCCAGCGGCCCGTCGTCCGGCTCGTGGACCTCATCATCTCCGAGGGCATCCTGTCGCGGTGCAGCGACATTCACATCGAACCCGAAGAGGGCGGCGTCGCGGTGCGCTACCGGATCGACGGCGTGCTGCGGCAGGTCATGAAGATCCCCCGCCAGGCGGGGCTGCCCCTCATCTCCCGCATCAAGATCATGTCGTCGCTCGACATCGCCGACCGGCTCCGCCCCCAGGACGGCCGTGCCCGCGTGGCGGTGAGCGGCCAGCCGATCGACCTGCGCGTCTCGACCCTCCCCGCCGCGCTCGGCGAGAAGGTCGTGATCCGGATCCTCGATTCGCGGGCGACGGTCAAGTCGCTCGAATCGCTCGGCTTCAATCCCGGCGAGACCGAGGCGATCAACCTGCTCCTGCAGAACCACGAGGGCGTCGTCCTGGTGACAGGCCCCACCGGCTCCGGCAAGACCACGACGCTCTACTCGATGATCAACCAGATCAAGACCGAGGGCGTGAACATCGTGACGGTCGAGGACCCGGTGGAATACCGGATGCAGGGGATCGTCCAGGTGCAGGTGCAGGAGAAGGCCGGGCTGACCTTCTCCGCGGCGCTGCGGTCGATCCTGCGCCAAGACCCGAACGTAATCCTGGTCGGAGAGATTCGCGACAAGGAGACCGCCCAGATCGCCGTGCAGGCGTCGCTCACCGGCCATCTCGTGCTCTCGACCCTGCACACCAACGATGCGGCCAACGCGGTGACGCGCCTCGTGGACATCGGGGTCGAGGCCTACAAGATCGCGGCGGCGTTGCGCGGCGTGATCGCGCAACGGCTCATGCGCAAGCTCTGTCCCACCTGCAAAGAGGTGTGGATGGAGGCGCCCGCCGAGCGGCTCCGGAAATGGGTCCCGAAGGGCACCCCGCTGTACCGCGCCGCCGGATGCCCGGACTGCGCGATGACCGGCTATCGCGGGCGCTTTTCGATCATCGAGGTGCTGACGGTTTCGGCGGAAGTGGAGCGCCGTATCGCCGCCGGCGAGCCCGCGGACCGCATCGCGGACGCCGCGCGGCATGGGGGGATGAAATCGCTGTGGGACAGCGGACTCGCCCACGTGACGCGGGGAGAGTCGACGCTCGACGAGCTGATGCGGGTCGTCGACGTGCCGGACGAGGATGACTTCGCGGGACCGGCCGCCCCCGCCGGCGCGGTCGCCGGGCGGGGGCGGGGGGGGGCCCCGGCCGCCGGCCGCCGCTCGAGTAGTGCGGACGCCGTGCGGTTGGTCGCTCCTCCCGAGCCCGTCTCGACGCACTTCGATCTTCTCGAAGAGCCGGCCGCCCCCCGCGCCTCCGGGGCGCACGGCCAGCCGGCGGCCAAGGTGCTCCTGGTGGACGATGAGGACAGCCTGCGCAAGGTGATGAAGGACTTGCTCGAACGGGACGGATACGTGGTGACGGAGGCGCGCGACGGCGTCCAGGCGCTCGACCAGGTGGATCGCGTCGGCCCCGACATCATCGTGCTCGACTTGAACCTGCCTGGGCTCGACGGCTACGGCGTGCTGTCGCACCTGCGGTCCCGGCCCGCCACCGCGAGCATCCCGGTCATCGTGCTCACCGCCAAAGGCGATGAGGACAACGAAGTCCGGGTCTTCGAGCTCGGCGCGGATGACTTCCTGACCAAGCCGTTCCGCGCCCGCGCCCTCTCGGCGCGGCTCGAGGCGGTGCTCGGCCGCCGCCGCTAGGCCCGAGTGACCGGCGTCCGCGTCGCGTTCGTGGACACGTACGCGCTGCGCGGCGCGGGAGCGCAGTCGCTCGAAGTGTTGGTGCTGCGGCGCAGCCCGCACGGCCGCCGCCCTGGATCGTGGGAGACGGTGCACGGCACGATCGAGCCCGGCGAGACGCCGGTCCAGGCGTCGCTGCGCGAGCTGCACGAGGAGACCGGTTTCGCACCGCTCCGGCTCTACAATGTGAGTCGCACGGAGGCATTCTATCAGCATGCGAGCGACGAGGTCGCGCTGATTCCCGTGTTCGCGGCGTTCGTACCCTCCGAGACCGCGTTGCGCCTGTCCGCGGAGCACGATCGGGGCGAGTGGCTCACGCCCGCGGAGGCCGGCCGGCGGTTCGCCTGGCCGCGGGAGCGCAGAGCACTGGAAGACATTTTGTCAATACTGGGGGGGGGAGACGCGGACTTGCTGGAAGACGTGCTGAGGGTATGCTAGGCGCCGTGAACCCCTTCTATCACCGCATCTATCGCGTCGTGCGGCACATCCCGAAGGGGCGGGTAGCGACATACGGCATCGTGGCACGTCTCGCCGGCCGGCCCGGTGCGGCGCGCACCGTCGGCTGGGCGCTCTCGGCGCTCCCCGAAGAAAACGACGTGCCCTGGTGGCGCGTCATCAACGCCGCCGGACAGATTTCGCTCTCGATCCACGATCATAGCGCGGTGCTGCAACGGGCGCTGCTGCTGCGCGAAGGGGTACGGTTCGCGCCGGGTGGGGCAGTCAACCTCGGCACCTACGGCTGGCCCGCCGAAGCCTACGACAGCGTCGCGGCCGCCCACAAACGCGCTGCCTCGTCGCGCAGATCGCGGAGGTTGAAAGGCTTGCGCACGTAGCGCAAGCCGAGCCGCGTCAGCATCTCCTCCGTCGCCGGCCGCACGTCCCCCGTCGCGACGATGGTCCGGTCCCGCAGCGCCGGCACCCGCTCCATGAGCGCCTCGACGAACAGTCTGCCGCGCGCCGCCGCGCGCACGTCGGCGATCACCAGGTCGAACCCACCCCGACCGGCCAGCTCCAGCGCGTGCTGCGGGTTTCGCGCCACCTCGACGGCGTGGCCGTCGCGTCCGAACAGCGCCTGCACCATGCGCCGCACCGCCGGGTCGTCGTCCACGAGGAGAATCGTCCGTTTCGCGGCCGCCGCCGCAGGGGAGGACGATGGCGCGGGCGCCGCCGCGGGAGGCGCGTCGGCCGCGGACCGCGGCGTTCCGGCGGGAACGGGGGGCAGATCGACACGGAACGCGGCTCCGCCTCCCGACGGCCGCTCCACCGTGATGTGGCCCCCGTGGTTGTCGACGATCGAGTAGGTGATGGACAGACCGAGCCCGGTGCCCTTGCCCGGCTCCTTGGTCGTGAAGAATGGCGTGAACAGGTTTTGGACGACGGCGTCGGCGATTCCCGGGCCGGTATCGGCCACGCGCAGGTGCACGTGATCGTCGAACCACGTGGAGACGACGATGGTGCGAGACCGGCCCGCGGGGTTCTCGGCCACCGCCTGGGCCGCATTCGTGAGCAGGTTCAGCACGACCTGCTGCAGACTGTGGTGATCGCCCAGCACGTCGGGGAGCCGGCCGGCCAAGTCGGTCCGCACCTCGATGCCCTTCAGCTTCAGGTCGTACGCCATCAGGTGGGCCGTTCCCCGGATCACGTCGTTCAGGTCCACCGGAGACAGCTCGCCGGTGCCCTTCCGCGCGAAGGTCAGGAGGTTGCGCACGATGCGGCTCGCCCGCTCCGCCTGCTCGTGGATCACCTGCAGGTGGCCGCGGTCTTTCTTGCCCGTCTCCTTCTGCTCGAGCAGGAACTCCGACAGGCCCGCGATGGACGTGAGCGGGTTGTTCAGCTCGTGCGCGACGCCCGAGATGAGCTGTCCCACCGCGGCGAGCTTCTCGCTCTGGATGAGCTGCGTCTCCATCACCTGCTGATCGGTGACGTCTTCGATCAGGACGACGAGGCTCTGATCGCGCGTCGCGCTCGGGATGCGGGCGGCGTTGACGCGCACGGTGCGTCCCAGCCGCTCGGAGCGGGCGACGAGCGCAGGGGGATTGTCGCCCCGCCGCGCGGCGTCGAGCAGCTCCATGAGCGCGTGCGATTTGCCCAGCAAAGCGTGGCACAGGTGCGTGCCCACGACGCCCGGCAGCTCCGCGCCGAGCAGGCCGGCGAGGGCACGGTTCGCCCGGCGCACGCGCCCCTCGTCGTCCACCACCGCGATCCCTTCGCTCAGCGCGTCGAACGCCGTCTCCCACTGCTCCTTGGCGCGGCGGACCATCTCGAAAAACCGTGCGTTGGCGATCACGACGGCGGCGTGCGTGGCCAGCGTCGACAGGAGGCGGATGTCTTCCGAGACGAAGGCGCCCTCACGCGGATCGGCGATCACGAGCGTGCCCACCACCACGCCGTGAGCGCGCAGCGGCACGGCGGCCGCCGAGGCCGCCTGCACATCGCTGAGGAGCTGCATCGGCTCACCCCCCGAATTACGGACCAGCTCGAGATGCTCGCGACTGGTCGAGCGCGCTACGAGCCCGGGGTCGTCCGCGGGGATCGTTCGGCCGCGCAGCGCGGTGAGCGTCCCTTCGGCCGCGGCGACGTGCAGCGCATCGCCGGGGGCCTCGCCCGCCAGCGCCAGCAGGGCACCCTGGGCGTCGAGGAAGCGCACCGCGTAGCGCACCACCTGCTCGACGATGCGGTCCAGCTCGAGCGACTCGGAGAGGACGTACGACAGCTCCTGCAGCGAAAAGAGCTCCGAGAGACGGCGGTTCAGCTCTTCCGCCGCGCGGCGGCGCTCCCGCTCGGACCGCACCAGGCGCACCCAGAGGCGCCACAGCGCGGCCGCCAGGGTGAGCGTGACCAGACTCAGGGCGGCGAAGAGAACGGGGTGCTGGAGTAGGGAATCCACGATGGCTGTATAAGATGCGAGATGCGCTTGACCGCCGAAAACCCGACAAATAGATTCGAGTATCTCGATTGATAATCATTCTCAACTCATTCTCACCCAAGCACTTCTGGAGCGCCCCCCTCATGCTGCGAGCCGCAGCCTGCCTCACTCTCCTCGCGATCAACGCTGTCCCCGCGGTCGCCCAGGAGTCGACCACCGTGGGCGGCTACGGTGAGATTCACTACACCAACCCCCGCGGCCGGAACACGCCGGCCGAGGTGAACCTCCGCCGGTTCGTCGTCTACCTGGCCCACACTTTCAACGACCGCGTCGCCTTTCGCTCCGAGTTGGAGCTCGAGGACGCCAAGGTCGAAGGCGGCTCGCCCGGTGGCGAGGTCGCGTTGGAGCAGGCGTTTCTCGATTACCGCGTGGCCGATGCGATCACCGTGCGCACCGGCTTGGTGCTGCCGCCGGTCGGGATCATCAACGAGACGCATGAACCGCCGGCCTTCAACGGGGTGGATCGCCCGGCCTTCGACCACGATGTGATTCCGACGACGTGGCGCGAGATCGGTGTCGGCGTCGTGGGCCGCCTCCCGGTGGCGGACGGTTGGAATTACCGCCTCTATCTGGTCAACGGCCTCAGGGCGGACGGGTTTTCGGGCGCTGACGGGATCCGCGGCGGCCGGCAGGAAGGCCGCGAGGCGTCGTTTGCGAATCCGTCGCTCACTGGCCGCCTCGAGTGGGTCCGCCCGGCGGGCGGCCTGCGCGTGGGGGGCTCGTTCTGGTACGGCGGCACGACCGCCGGCGACACGTTGCTCGGAACGGGCAGCTTCGCTGCCCCGATCGCGCTCCTGTCCGCGGACGTGCGCTACGACCGCGGCGCCCTGGCCGTGCGCGCCGTCGTCGCCACGGTGAGCGTGAGCGATGCCGCCAGCATCAACGCCCTCTACGGCTCGACGGTCGGGCGTCGCATCGGCGGCGGGTACCTGGAAGGCGCCTACGAGATCCTGCGGCATGTGAGAGCCTTCGTGCGCCACGAGCGATACGATACCCAGATCGAGGTCCCGACGGGGACACCGCGCGACCGCGGCTTCGCCCGCCGGATCACCACGTTGGGCCTTTCCTACAAGCCGACGTGGAACACGGTATTCAAGGGCGACTACACGGTGCTGCGGACCGCGGCCGGCACGGGGCAAGGGGAGACGCTGCGTCTCGGCGTCGGCTATCAGTTCTGAGATGACGCAAGGCCCGCCTCCGGCGAAGGTCGCCGCGTCGATACGCCGGATCTTCGGTCCGGGTGCGGAGACTAGCGCGGTCGCCGTCGGCGCCGACACGGTGCTGCGCGTCGCACGCGGCGACTCCCTCCTCGGTTTCGCCGCCGTGGGCAACGTGATCGGAAAGGATCAGCCGATCACGTTTCTGGTGGCGATCGATCCCAGCGACCGACTCAAGGACGTCGACATCCTCGTCTATCGCGAGCCGTACGGCGGCGAGGTGGCGTACGACGCGTGGCGGCGCCAATTTCGGGGGAAGAGCGCCACCGATTCGCTCCGCGTCGGCCGGGAAATCCGCACCATCTCCGGCGCCACGATCAGCGTGCACGCGGTGACGCTGGGCGTGAAACGTGTCCTCGCCGACCTGACCCGCTGGCGCCAGTCCGGAGCGATCCGATGACCTGGAAGGATGTGCCCGCGCCCGTGCGCACCCTGGGACGGTGGGTCACGATCGTGCAGCTCGTGGGTTACACCACGTCGCTGCTGTTCGTGTGGCACACGACGCGGCTCGTGCCCGCCGGGGTCGCGACGCGCTACCGCGGGGCGAACCCCGAGGCGACCGCAGGCGCGATGCAGTTCCCCAAATCGCTCGCGGAGATGCTGACGATCACGCACACGCACCTGCTGAGCATGGCGGTGATCTTCGTGCTGACCGGTTTGGGCGTCGCGCTGTGCGCCGCGGTCTCCGAGCGGTGGAAGCGGTTCCTCATCGCGGAGCCGTTCGGCGCGCTGCTCGTATCCTTTTCGGCGATGTGGTTGATGCGCTACGCGGCGGCGGGGTTCAGCTGGCTGCTCGAAGCGTCGAGCTTCCTGTTGGCGGTGACGTTCTATGTCCAGTCGTATCTCATTCTCCGCGACCTGCATCGAGTCGAGCATGAAGCGGCGTGAGTTCGTGGGAGTCCTCGCCGCCGGGCTCGCACCGGCCTGGAGAACGCGACCGCGCGAGCAGTTCGTCGAGCGCTGGTCGTGGGCCATGGGCCAATCGGTGCACCTGATGGCCTTTGCGGCCTCCGACCAGCAAGGACTGGACGCCTGCGCCGCCGCGCTCGCCGAGCTGCGGCGCGTCGAGAGCCGGCTCTCCTGGTTCGAGGACGCCAGCGACCTCTGTGAGCTGAACCGCCACGCCGGCCGCGGTCCGATGCGTGTGGACGCCGACTTGAGGGCGATCCTGGGGCGCGCGCTGGCCTTCCAGCGCCTCACCGCGGGGGCCTTCGACGCCGCCGTCGAGCCGCTGATGCGCGCCTGGGGCTTCCGCGACCCGCGCCGTGGCCCGCCGAGCCCCGTCGAACTGGCCGCCGCCCGCGAGGCGGTGGCGACGGCGGAGGTGCGGCTGGACGCCGACACCGCACGGCTCCCGAACGGGCATACGCAGCTCGATTTCGGCGGCATCGGGGTGGGGTACGGGATCGACCGCGCCCTGGCGGTCCTGCGACGCTGTGGCATCGGGCGCGGGTTCATCGACGTGAGCGGAGACTGCGCGGCGATCGGCGCGCCACCGGGCGAACCGGGCTGGCTCGTCGAGATTGCCGACCCGACTGCTCCGACGGGGGAAGGGAGGGTCATCGCGGCCACGCGACTGCGGGATGCCGCCCTCGCGACCTCCGCGAATACCGTGCAGCGTCATGTGATGAACCCCGCGACCGGTCGGCCGGCCGATGCCCTGCGGCAAACGTGCGTCGTGGCGGCCAACGCCATCGCAGCCGACGCGCTCTCGACGGCGATGCTGGTCTCCGGGCGGCGACCGCCCGGCGCTCTGCGGGTGTACGCCGTCTGAAATTCGGCTTTGCGGGCCTCCTTATCCTTGCAGCGGCGTGCGGCGGGGACGCCCGCGACTCGGCGGTCTCGCGGGTGTGGCCCGCCAAGGGCGCCATGATGTCCGCCGCCGCCTGGGCGGCGGGGCGAGCGGACACCGGCCGGCTCGGTCGCGCGCTCGACGCCCTGGGCGACTCGGTCGAACAGTGGCGCGCCGTCGGCTTCGACTCCCTGCGCCGTGAGATCCTCCGGCGGACGGGCGTGCGCGTCGACACCGAGGTGTTCGCGCGAGGCTACGCTCTCGACCGCGCCGCGCTCGCGCTCGCGCGCGTGGCCGACAGCGCACTGGTCGATCTCGGCGGACAGTTCTTCTGGGTGGGACGCAGCGCCACGGCACGCAGAGTCGGCATCGCCGATCCGCAGCACTCCCTGGTGGCGATCGCGGCAGTCGAGATGCGCGGCGGCTCGGTGAGCACGTCGACCCAGGGGACGGTGTCCGTCACCGTGCTCGCGCCCAGCGGTGTCGCGGCGGCCGGGTGGTCCGCGGCCTTGGTGACCCTCGGCTGCGATCGCGCGCTGGATGATGGGGGAGCGGCGCAGGTGAGCGTCGTGTGCGCCGATTCGAGTGGAGTCCGCTGGAGCGCGGATCTGGAGGGGCGGGTCGATCTACCTACCGTGGGGGGCCGGAGGGCGCCGCGAACGCCCGAGCCCTGACCCGTGCCCGCTCCTGGTCGAGAACCCGCAGGGCCCGGCTCCACGACTCGTTGGCGAGCCCCTGGTAACTGACCGACAGTGTTTCACGGAAGCTGATGCCCTGCTCGAACAAGTAGATCGCAACCGCCTGCTGCCGCGCCTCGAGCTGGTAGGAACCCCAGGTGGGCGAGAGGGGCACGATGCCGACCGGCCGGAACAGCCGCCCGCGGCTCGTCACGTTCACGTCTTCCGGATTGAAGCGGGCCTGCGGCACCAACCCGAAGAAGGTGACGAGCACGAGCGTGGGGTGGTCCACCGCGGCGCGCGTGGCCGACGCCGCGATCTCGTCGCGGCGACTGCCGATCAGCTTCGTGAGCGACTGGTAGGTGTCGGTCGCGAGGAGCCGGATGACCTGCTCGTCGAGCGGCAAGAATTGGATCTCGACGGTGCCGGTGGTGAACCGCACAACGATGTCGTCGCGCTTGAGGGCGCCGAAGCCGGGGGGCACCGTATCTTGGGCGGCGAGAGAACGTTGGAAAGTTGGAAGGTTGGAAAGTAGAACGACAACCATTCCAACCTTCCAACCTTCCAACCTTCCATGTTTCCATCGTTCCATCATTCCATCTTTCCTCTCACCAGTCCTTCAATTGCCTCTCGCAGCTCCGGAATCCCCTCGCCGCTCCGCGCGCTCGTCATGATGACCTGATCCTCCGGAAGTCCGAGCGTCGCCCGCAGCTCCTGCTCGCGGCGCTCGCGCTCGCCCCGCGCAAGTTTGTCCCCCTTGGTGAGCGCCGCAAGCGCGCGCGTTTCCCGTTCGGCCAAGAGATCCCGCATCGTGAGGTCGTCCGCGGACGGCGCATGTCGGATGTCGAGCAACCAGACGACGCCGGCGAGCCGTGCGCGGTCCAGCGCATGGCGCACGAGGCGTCGGAAGGCGATGCGATCGGCCTTGCCGGCGCGCGAGTATCCGTAGCCGGGGAGATCTAAAAAGTACAGCGGGGCTAGGGCCTGGGGCCTAGGGCCCGCCCCAAGCCCCAGGCCCGGAATCAGAAACACATTCAGCGCCCGAGTCTTCCCAGGCGTTCCAGAAGTCTTGGCGATTCGGGTCCCCACGAGGGCATTGAGCAGACTCGACTTGCCGACGTTGGAGCGGCCGACGAACGCGATTTCGGGGAGCGGAGGATCGAGGGCAACGTCGGCCCGTGGGAACGAGCCGCGGAAAATCGAGTCGGTCAGGCTTCTTTCTTCTGGCGCGGACGCTCCGTCACGAGCAGCGGCGCGCGGCCGGTGGTGACGCACTCGGCGTTGATGGCAACCTCGCGCACGTCATCGCGGCTGGGCAACTCGAACATGATCTCGGTCATCATCTCTTCGAGGATGGCGCGCAGGCCCCGGGCGCCCGTGCCGCGCTTGATCCCCTTCTGCGCGATCGCCCGCAGCGCGTCCTTGTCGATGGTGAGCCGCACATCCTCGAGCTCGAACAGTTTCTGGTACTGCTTCACCAGGGCGTTCTTCGGCTCGACCAGGATCCGGACCAGCGAGTCCTCGTCGAGCGCGTCGAGCGGGACGGTGACCGGGAGGCGGCCCACCAGCTCAGGGATCAAGCCGTAGCGCAGCAGGTCGTCCGGCTCCACGTCGACGAAGGGATTCTTCTTGAGCTTCTCGGCGACGCCCTCCGCGACCTCTTCCTTGGTGAAGCCGATCTGCCGGCGCCCGGTGCGGGACTCGATGATCTTCTCGAGGCCGTCGAACGCGCCGCCGCAGATGAAGAGGATGTCCTTGGTGTTGACCTGAATGTATTCCTGCTGCGGGTGCTTGCGACCACCCTGGGGCGGCACGCTCGCGACCGTGCCCTCGAGGATCTTGAGCAGCGCCTGCTGCACGCCCTCGCCCGACACGTCGCGCGTGATGCTCGGGTTCTCGGACTTGCGGGCGATCTTGTCGATCTCGTCGATGTAGACGATGCCGCGCTCGGCCTCGGAGACGTTGAAGTCGGCCGACTGCAGCAGCCGCACCAGGATGTTCTCGACATCCTCGCCGACGTACCCCGCCTCGGTGAGCGTCGTCGCGTCGGCGATGGTGAACGGCACGTCGAGGATGCGGGCGAGCGTCTGCGCCAGCAGCGTCTTCCCCACGCCGGTCGGGCCGATCAGCAGGATGTTGCTCTTGTCGAGCTCGACCTCGTTGTCACGGCCCGAATGGGAGTTGATCCGCTTGTAGTGATTGTAGACGGCGACGGCGAGGGTTTTCTTGGCCCGCTCCTGCCCGATAACGTACTGGTCCAGCACGTCCTTGATCTCGGAGGGGATGGGGACCTGCGTGATCGCTTCGGCGACCTCGCGCTCTTCGTCCTCGGCCAGGATCTCGTTGCAGAGGGCGATGCACTCGTTGCAAATGTACACGGACGGTCCCGAGATGAATTTCCGGACCGAATCCTTGGACTTGCCGCAGAAGGAACAGCGGAGATGCTTGTCGTGAGACATGTCTTCCTAGTATGGGAAGCGGGTCCGGCCGGCGCAAGGGATCACTTCTTCTTGCCGTCGCCCATCTCCTGGAAGTTCGAGATCACGTGGTCGATCAGGCCGTATTCCTTCGCTTCCTCGGCGGACATGAAGCGGTCCCGGTCCATGTCCTTCTCGATCTGCTCGACGGCCTTGCCGGTGTGCTTGGCGTACAGCTCGTTGAGCTTGCCCCGCAGATAGAGGATCTCGCGGGCCTGAATCTCGATGTCCGACGCGGTGCCCTGCGTGCCGCCCGAAGGCTGGTGCATCATGATCCGGGCGTGGGGCAGCGCGGAGCGCTTCCCCTTGCGGCCCGCGGTGAGCAGGAACGAGCCCATCGAGGCCGCCATGCCCATGCAGATCGTATTCACCGGCGCGCGCAGGAACTGCATCGTGTCGTAGATCGCCATCCCCGACGACACGAGGCCCCCCGGCGAGTTGACGTACAGGTAGATGTCCCGCTCGGGGTTGTCGGCGTCGAGGAACAGCAGCTGCGCGATGATGATGTTGGAGACGTCGTCGTTGATCGGCGTCCCGAGAAAGACGATGCGATCCATCAGGAGCCGGCTGAAGATGTCGTAGGTCCGCTCGCCCCGGCTCGAGCGTTCGATGATATAGGGCGGATAGATCTGGCTCTTGCTCACGGCTGCTCCACGGTGGACTGCGAAAGGAGAAAGGCAAACACCTTCTCCTCGGTGAGGCTCCGCTCGACGTCGCGGAGCCGCTTGGCCTTCTCCAGCGAGCTGCGGAGCTGCTCGGGCGGCGTCCCGCGCCGCGCGGCGAGCTCCTGGATCCGCTGGTCCAACTCCGCTGCGGTGGCCCGCAGCTGCTGCCCTTCCATCACGTGGTCGAGCACCAGGTCGCGCCGCACCTGCGCCTCGGCCACCGGCCGGAACTCCTGCGCGAACTGCGGCCAGCGCTCTTCGGGCACGCCGTACGCCTGCGCGTACACGCTCAGCGCCCGCTCGACGAGCGGCCGGGGCGCCGTCACCCCGTTCGCCGCTATGATCTGCTCGATCAGCTCGGCACGCACCCGCGCGTCGGCCTCCCGCGCGGCCTCGGCGCGGAGGTCCTCGGCGACCGCCCGCCGCAGCGCCTCGAGCGACTCGAAGTCGCCCACCTCGCGCGCAAACGCGTCGTCCAGCGTGGGGAGCTGCTGACGCTTCACCTCGTGCAGCGTGATCCGCACGTCCCGCGGCTGGCCGCGCTTCGCTTCCTCTACGAAGTCGGCCGGGAAGCGCACCGTAGCGTCCACGGTCTCGCCCGGGAGCAGCTCCATGATGCGCTCCTCGACCTCGGGGATCGCCCGCCCCTCACCCAGCACCAGCTGGTAGGGCTGCGGATCCTTCGCCTCGCCGTTCTCCCGCGTCGCGATCGTGACGTGCACCAGGTCCTTCGGCTTGGGCTTCTCACCCTCGACCGGCGTCCACGGGGCCCGCTGCTCGCGCAGCTCGTTCAGTTGCGCGTCGATCTGTGCTTCGGTCACCGCCGGAACGGTACGCGTCAGCCGGAACCCGCCCAGGCGCTCGAGCTGCAGTTCGGGCTTCACCTCGACATGGAGCTCGAAGGTGACCGGGGCGCCTTCCTCCCACTTCAGATTGTGAATGTGCGGATCGGCGATCGGTTTGAGCTGCTCCTGCGCCAGCGCCGCCCGCCAACTCTCCTGCACCAGTTCCTGCAGGGCCTGCTGGCGGATGTCTTCGGCGAATTTCTTTCTGACCACGGCCGCCGGCGCTTTGCCCTGGCGGAAGCCGGGCAGGCGCACGCGCTGCTGGTAGGAGCGCGTCGCGCGCTCTTCGGCCGCGCGGACGTTCTCGGGCGGGACGCTCACCGCGAGCGACGTCTCGCCGGGCTCGGCGTGGGTCTTGGTGACGCGGATATCTGCCATGCGGCCTGAAATCTAACTCGCGGAGGCAAGGGAGGGGGGAGTAGATTAGCGGGCATGCGCCGACATCTCGCGGTACTCGTTCTGGCCACGATCGTGGTCCCCGCCCCCGCCCGCGCGCAGCGCGCCGCCGCCACCGGGGGGGGGGGCTACTCGCTGGAGCAGGTGCGCGCCTATCCCTATCCCGCCGAGCTGACCGCGTCCGCTAGCGGCAGCCGGCTGGCGTGGACGCTGAACGAGCGGGGGCAACGCAACGTCTACGTCGCGGAGGGGCCGGACTTCACGCCGCGACGCGTGACACGCTATCTGACCGACGACGGGCAGGAGCTGACGAGCCTCGCCATCTCATCCGACGGGCAGTACGTCGTCTACCTGCGCGGGGGCGATCACGGCTCGAACTGGGACGACGACGTCCCGGTCAACGTCACGAGCGCCCCAATGCCGCCCAAGGTCCAGATCCTGAGTGTCCCCTTTGCGGGGGGGGAGGCGGGGGGCGAGCCGAAGGTCTTGGGCGACGGCGAGGAGCCCGTGCTCTCGCCGCGCGGCGACGCCGTCGCGTTCGTGAAGAACGGTCAGATCTGGACGGCGCCGATCGACGGCGCGGCGCCCGGCAAGGCGCTGTTCACGGCGCGCGGGACGAACAGCGCTCCCCGCTGGTCGCCCGACGGCACGCGGTTGGCCTTCGTATCCGGCCGGGGCGATCATGCATTTATCGGCGTCTACACGAGCGACACGATGCCGATTCTGTGGCTCGAGGCGACGTTCGCGCGTGACCGCTCGCCGTGCTGGTCGCCCGACGGGCGATCGATCGCGTTCGTGCGCGGCCCGGGCGGCGGCGGGGAGCCCGATTCGCTGCTCGTGCGGCGGCACGCCCCGTGGGAAATCTGGACGGCCGACGCCGCGACGGGCCGCGGACGGCGCCTCTGGAAAGCGCCCGAGACCCTGCGCGGCTCCGTCCCGTCAACGCACGGCGGGACCAACCTGCAGTGGGCGGCCGGGGGGGGAGGGGGGGGAGGCAGGATCGTCTTCCTCTCCTACCAGGACGGCTGGCCGCACCTCTATTCGATTCCGGCGACCGGCGGGGAGGCGCTCCTCCTCACCCCCGGCGACTACATGGCGGAGCACATCCGGCTCTCGCCCGACGGCCGGTGGCTGGTGTTCGCCGGAAACGCAGGGCCCGCGCCCCAGGACCTCCACCGGCGGCACGTCGTCCGCGTCCCGGTGGACCGAGCCCAGCCGGAGGTCGTCACGGCCGGCGCCGGCATCGAGTGGTCGCCCGTCGTGACGGGTGACGGGGCAACACTGGCGTTCATCGGCGCGACGGTGCAGAACCCCCCGGTGCCCACAGTCATGCCCTTCCGCGGCGGCGCCCGCCGCCCGCTCGGCGCCGACCGGATCCCGGCCGACTTCCCGGCGGCGCAGTTCGTCACGCCGACCGCCGTCACGTTCAAGGCCTCGGACGGCGGTCCCGTATACGCGCAACTCTTCGAGCGCCGCGGTGGGCCGGCCAAGAAACCGGCCGTGATCTACGTTCACGGGGGACCGCCGCGCCAGATGCTGCTCGGCTGGCACTACTCGGACTACTATGCGAACGCCTACGCGCTCAACCAGTACCTTGCGAGCCGCGGGTTCGTGGTGCTCTCGGTGAACTACCGCTTGGGCATCGGCTACGGGTACGAGTTCCACCAGCCGGCGAACGGGGGCGCCCGCGGCGCGGCCGAGTATCTCGACGTGAAGGCGGCGGCCGAGTACCTCCGGGCGCTCCCGCAGGTGGACCCGGCGCGGGTCGGGATCTACGGCGGATCGTATGGCGGCTTTCTCACCGCGATGGCGCTGGCGCGCAATTCCGACCTGTTCGCGGCGGGCGTTGACATCCACGGCGTGCACGACTGGACCACGGAGCGTGCGCGGGGGATGTTGAGCCGCGATCGCTTCGAGGAGGCTCCAGACCTCCAGCGCGCGCTCGAGACCGCTTGGCAATCGTCGCCGGTGTCCGCGATGGCCACCTGGCGGTCGCCGGTCCTGGTGATCCACGCCGACGACGACCGCAACGTGCGCTTCAGCCAGAGCACGGACCTCGTCCAGCGCCTGGTGGAACGCAAGATTCCGCACGAGACGCTCGTGATTCCGGAAGACACGCATCACTTCCTGCGGTACGCGAACATGCTGGCGGTGGACTCGGCGACGGCCGAGTTCCTGGAGCGGACGCTCAAGGGTGCGCGGGCTGTGGGAGCGCGTTAGGGTCCAAGCCAGCCACCGGTAAACCCCGCCCTCTTCAGCCCTCTCACGATGTGCGCGTTCTTCCGCATCACGTTCCACACGAATTGGGTCCGGTAGTTCTCGACCATCGCGAGGACCGGGCCCTGGTCGATCCCCAGGTAATCGACGTCGAACCAGCCGAGCAGCGTGTCGACGGTGCCCGCCTCCTGCCGGCCTGCCGCCGTGAACGTCGGATTGAAGCCGTCGCGGAAGCCGTAGGTCGAAAACAGGCGCTCGCCGTAGGTGCGGCGCATGGCGAGCAGGGCGGGGATCGTGATTTCCGGGGCGAACGGCACGGAGCCGCCCACTGCGGTTGGGGCGATCGTGCCGTCGTCGGTCACCCCGGTGAAGTCGGCGCCGCGTGCCCAGTACGTCTTGAACGAGCGGCTCCGCCCGCCGAGTTGTAGGGTGACGTTCGCGGGGCCGTCGCCGGCGGTGAGTCCCCAGATCGAGTCGCTGTACGCGCGCCACGCGCCCGGGTTCGCCTTCGCGTATTCCCGCTGCACGTACGTCGCGCGGCGCGAGTTCTCGAAGTAGTCGATCCCGCGCGCCCGCATGTAGGCGTCCTGAATACGGCGAAAATCGATCCACACGTGGGAGTACTGGTGCCCAAAGAGAGGCCCGAAGCCGACGTGCGGGCGGTCGTACCACGAGCCCCACCGGTAGCCGCTCGTCCAGGCGGCCCACGTGGTCGAATCGACGGGATGCGTGGGCGAGCCGAGGGCGAGGATGTTGAGGATCATCGCCTCGTTGTAGCCGATCCAGTCGGCGGGGATGAAGCCGCCTTCGGGGTGCCATCCCATACTGACCGCGGGGGGTCGCGCCTGGGCCCAGTTCCAGTCCACCCGCAAATAGATCGAGTCGGCCAGGCGGCGAATCTCCGCTTCGGCGGAATCGGAGCCATCGAAGTACGACTGGGCGAACAGCACGCCGGCGAGCAAGAGCGCCGTATCGATCGTCGACAGCTCGACGTTCTGGTAGCGCTGGCCGGTCTGCGCGTTGAGGAAGTGGTAGAAGAAGCCGTGATAGCCCGTGGCCCCGCTGACGGCGGAATCTTGTGGGGCGGTCCAGAAGAAACGCAGCGTCGTGCGGGTGCGGTCAGCGGCCTGGGCCCGCGTGATCCATCCGTGCTCCACCCCGATCGGATAGGCGGTGAGCGCGAAGCCCACCGCCGCGATGCTCGAGAACTGCAACGTGGGCCAGCGGTCTGGCGTGAGACCGTTGGATGTCGGCGTCGTCTCCCAGAAAAAGTCGAACGTGCGGCGCTGGAGGGTGTCGAGGAATGCCGCGACCTGGGCGGAGTCGGGGGGCGTCGGTGGAGAGTCGGCAGGGTGATTGGCGGCGCACGCCGTCAGCACCGCGGTCACCAGGATGCATCTAGCCTCCATGCTGTCGATCCGTGACGAAGCCGATTTTCTCGAGCGCGATGCCGATTTCGGGATTGGCCATGAACAGGTTCCAGATCAGCCCCGTTCGCTGGTTCTCGATCATCACGACGATCGGCGCCTGATTGAGCCCCATGAAAATTGGGGACACCCATCGCTGATCGAGATTGATCGCGTCGCGGAAGCCGTACACGCCCCACAGCCGGTCGCCCAGGTCGCGGTAGTAGTGTTTCAGCGCTGCCAGCGACGCGTCTGGCGTGTACGGAAACGACGCGAGCGCGCCGGTCGGGGTGAGGGTACCGGTATCGACGTGCGGCACGGGCTCGTGCGCTTCGTAGCCCCAGGGTCCATCTGATGCGGTGAGCCCCCAGGCGTCGGCGCCGTAGCCTGCCCGTTTGCGGGGATTGTCGATGCAGTAGGCGCGGTTGATCAACGCGATGGCGCGATTGTTATCGAAGTAGTTGGTGAACCGGTCGCGCTTCCCGCGCGGGTCGAAGCCGAGAAATGAGTAGTGCGTGAAGAATAACGGCCCGCCGTTCGCGACGCCGACGGGCAGCTCGACGCCGTAATAGGTGTGCCCGTTCGCATAATGGTCGCCGTGGCTCGTCCTTCCCCACCCGCGGCGGTATTCGATCGCCCGGGGGGCCTGGCTCGCCCAGCCGCTGTAGTACATCGCCCCGGGCACGCCATGCGTCGGCGACGCGATCGCGAGGAGATAGGTGATCATCGTCTCGTTCCAGCCGATCAAGGGATGCTCGAGCCGCCACGCGCAGTCGGGCGACCAGTGCCAGATGAGAAACGCGGTGTCGGGCGGCTTGCGGAACCAGCTCCACTCGATCCCCTCCCACAGCGCGGTGATGCGACCGGAGAGGACGGCATCGGCCTTCCAGTATTGGCGCGCGGCGAGCAGTCCCTGCGCCAGGAATGACGTCTCGACGAGATCGGCCCCGTCGTCGCACTTCCCGAACAGCGGAATGACCTTCCCCGTCGTCCCGCTCAAGAAATGGGGCCAGGCGCCGTGGAACCGGTCGGCACGCTCGAGGAAGTCCACGATCTGCCGCATTCGCGCGGCGCCTTCCTCGCGTGTCACGAACCCTCGCTCGGTGCCCACGATCAGCGCCATGATGCCGAACCCCGAAGCGCCCAGGGCCACCAGGTCGGGATCGCCGGGCCGGCTCTCGAGCGCCAGGCCCGCGACGGGATGCGCGCCGTCCCAGTAGTACCGGAACGCGGCTTCCTGGACCATCGTGGTCAGGTCGTCGTCGCTCATCGGGCGGGTGGCCGCGGAAACCGCCGCCGTAGGCGCGGACGCGTTGCCTTGGACGTCCACCGCCCGCACGCGGTAGCTGGCCCGTTGGCCCGGCGCACCCAAGTAGTCGGTGTAGCGGCTGAACCAGGGTGTCTGAATGTCGAGCGTCTCCCAGCGCCGGCCGTCGGTCGATCGCTCGACCGGATAGCCGCGCAGGTCCGGCGCCGTCACGGCCTCCCAGGCCAACTCGATGTGGCGCTCGAAGCCGCGGGCGCGCAGTCCCCGCGGAACCGGCGGCGGTGCCGTGTCGCCCGCGTCGCCGTTGATGATGGCGATCTCGTCGATGTACAGCGTGTGGGGCGCCTCGTCGTCGAGCCATTGCGCGAAGTACACGCCGGTGGCGTTGTGCGGGTCGTAGCTCCGGCCATCCTGCAGCGTCATTGCCAGGTTCGCGATCGGCACGGCCACGCGCACCCACCGCCCGCCCGGGATGCTGTGGACGTGGTCGGCGAGCCGCATCTCGCGGTTCATGCCTTGGGCGTCCTCGATACCGATCAGGGGGAGCGCCGCGTTGGGAATCGGTTCGTCGGTATAGGCGCGGAAGACCAGAGTGTCGCCGTCAAACGAAGTGTTCTGGTTGCGCCAGCGCTCGCGGCGGATCATCGCCTTCCAGGTGCCGCCCGGGCGGGAGGTCCAAGCGAGGCGCAGGGCGTTGGGGGGGGTGAACACCCGCGCGGTCTCCACCGGCAGGCGTCCCCCCGGCGCGCCGACAGTGCTGGGAATGATGACCGCGACGTCGCTCGCGTAGTAGGCCGTGTCGGTCAGACTGCGCTCGAAAAAGATGTGGCGGTCGTGCGCGGTCTGCGCCGAAGCCGTGGCGGCGAGCCAGAGGCTCGCCGCCGTGATGACCATGGAGGCCCGCACGCCCCTAGTAGCCCGGGTTCTGCTGCAGGCCCGCGATCCGCACCTCGGATGCCGGGATCGGGTAGAGCACGAAGTGCGCCTGGAACGTCTTGCCCACCGCGACCATCGCCGCCGACGCGCGCCCCGGCACGACGGCGTCCTGCCGGATCAGGTCGAACCAGCGGTGCTGCTCCATAGCCAGCTCCGCCCGCCGCTCCTGCCAGATCGCGTCGAGGAGCGCCTGTCCCGCCGCCGTGACGTTCGGGAGCAGCGCCTGCGCGGTGATGGTGATTGGTGTGGGCGTCGCGGTGACCGTGCCCGTCGCGGAATCCTGAGTGACGCGCAGGACGCCGAGCACGACAGGCGTGCCCGCCGACTTCGTGTCCACCGTATCGAGGAACTGCTGCACAGTCGTGACCGGCGACCCGTCTACGGTCTGAATCAGATCCAGAGTGTCGACGCGCACGGGCGGGACGGTCGCGGACGCGCAGGTGCCGTCGGTACAGTGCGATCGGAAGTTCCGCAGCCCCGCCGTCGCTGCCGCGCTCGTGGGGTTCACATAACGCACCGCCACGCGCGTGGTGCCCGAGGCAAGGCCCAGCACATTCTGGGCGATCGACTCGGCGAGCGGCTCGGGCGTGAACGCCAGCGTTCTCGTGTGGCCGCCACGGGCGCGCGCCCGCACCTGGTTCACGTAGATCTGCGCCTGGCCCGCGCTCCCGGCCTGATATGCTGCCTCGGCGGCGATCAACACCACGTCGGCGTACCGCAGCCGCCGAATGTTCACGCCGCCGTTACCCGAGCCAAGCGGGTTCTCGGGCGAGATGAACACCTTCTGGTTGTAGCGGTTGTTCTGCATGCTCGGGTTCAGGAAAACGACGCGGCCGCTGCCGTCAGGGATCTGCTCCCATGGGTACAGGATCGTCGCCTCGAGCCGCGGGTCGCCCGGCTCGTATGCCGCCTCGAGCCCCGGTGCCGGCGTGTTGAACCCCCAGCCGGTGTTCGGGGTGCCGCGGATGCCCTGCACCTCGCCGTACTGACTGCCCGCGCCACCGGTCGCCAAGGACGCCGCCTGCACTTCGAAGACCGACTCCGAGGAGTTTTCGCCCGACCGCGTGAAAAGGGTGTTGTAGTCGGGGTACAGGGTGTAGCCGCCGGAGTCGATGACCTGCTGGGCGTACAGCAGGGCGTTTGCGTAGTCCTTGCGGTAGAGGTAGACCTGCGCGAGCAGGCCTTTCCCGGCGCCCCGCGTGGCGCGACCGATGTCGGTGGCCGGGTAGGTCAGGGGCAACACCGCGATGGCATCCTGCAGGTCCTGCACGATGAGGTCGTATACCGCGGTGGCCGTAGCCCGCGGCTGGATGTACTCGTCGGGCCGGAGCGGGTGGTCGATGAGCGGCACGCCGCCGTATGCGCGGACCAGGAAGAAATAGAAGTAAGCCCGGAGGAACTTGTTCTCGCCGATGAGCCGAGCTTTCAGCGTCGTGTCCATGGGGACATTCGGGATGTTCGCGATCGCGACGTTGGCGCGGTAGATCGCGTGGTAGTAGCCGTTCCAGGGATCGAGATACGCGGTGTTCACGGTGTTGTCGAGCTGCAGATTGTCCAGCTCGAGCAGGAAGCCGACGTCCCCCGGGGTGCTCCCCTTCGTAGCGTCGTCCGAGACGATGTCGGTCAGGCCGATCCACGAAAAGACGTGCACCCGCCAATCGCGCAGCATGTTGTAGGTGGCGTTCGTCGCCTGGATGGCGTGGTCGGCGGTCTTGAAGAAGCCCTCATTGGTCAACTCTCCCTTCGGCTCCGTCGCCAGGAAGTCGCATCCGGCGGCGGCGAAGACGAGGACGAGGAGGGCGCTGGCGGTGGCCCGCGAAGTGGTCATGGCTCGATTCCTCAGAACGTCACGTCGATGCCCAGCGTGACGATGCGCGCGGGCGGGAACACCCCGAGATCGATGCCGCTGGCGACGACGGACGACGCGGCGACCTCGGGGGTATAGCCGGTGTAGTCCGTGATCTGGAAGAGATTCGTGCCGCTCAAGTAGATCCGGGCGCGCTGGACGCGCATCTGGCTCGTCACGGCGGGCGGCAGCGCGTAGCCTACCTGGAGGCTCTGCAGCTTCACGAACGAGCCGTTCTCGATGAACCGGTCGGACGGCAGGTAGTTGTAGCCCTGGTTGGTGACCCGCGGCTCCCGGTTGCTGGTGCCGGGCCCGCGCCAGCGGTTCAAGTACGACGTTTCGAAGTTCTCGATTCCGAAGCGGATGGCCTTCTTGCCGTTGTAGACCTTGTTCCCCGCTTGGCCGCTCAGGCTGGCGGAGAGGTCGAAGGCCCCCCACGTCAGCCGCGCGCCGAATCCGTACACCAGCTTGGGGATGGGGCAGCCGAGGTAGGTCATGTCGTTGTTGTCGAGCAGCGTGTCGCCGTTCGTGTTGGCGTAGCGCAGGTCGCCCGGCACTAGAGACCCGATGTGGGGCTCCGCGGCGATCTCGGCGGCGGTCTGGTACACGCCGATGACCTTGAAGCCGTAGAAGCACCCGATCGGCTCGCCCGGGGCCGTGCGGGTGGTCGCCTGCGTCTCGTTCCCCAGCCCACCACTGAGGATGGGACCGCGTCCCTGTCCGAGCTGCTTGACGCTGTTGCTGATCGTCGCGCCGTTGAGATGCAGCTCGAGCGCGAGCCCCGGGCGCCCGTAGCGCCACTTGAACGCCCCCTCGACGCCGCTGTTCGTGACGTCGGCGGCGTTCACGACCGGGCGTTGGTCCACGCCGTCGAAGCCGGGGATCGGCACGTCGATCAGGATCCCGTCGGTACGGCGTCGGTAGTAGTCGAGCGTCGCCTCGAAGCGGTCGCCATGGAAGGCCAAATCGGCGCCGACGTCGGTTTGCGTGGTCCGTTCCCACTTCACGTCGGGATTGGCGAGACGCAGGAGCGTTTGCCCGAACTGCAGGGTCTCGGACGTCCCGAACACGGCGTTCTGGTTGGCCGAGACAGAGGCAATCGCGGGATAGGGGCCGATCTTGTCGTTGCCGATCTGCCCCCAGCTGGCGCGCAGCTTGAACGCAGAGACCGCTGTGGCGTCCCGCAGGAACGACTCCTCTTTCAGGTTCCACCCCACTGCGAGCGACGGGAAGGTGCCATACCGGTTAGCCGGGCCGAAGCGCGATGAGCCGTCCACGCGGACGGTGCCGGTGAACAGATAGCGGTCCTTGAACGCATAGTTGGCCCGGAACAGGTAGGAGAGCATGCGCCAGTTGAACGCCGAGTTGGTGTTCGTCTGGGTTTGGGCGTCGCCGGCGTTGCAATACCACAGATTCTCGTCGTCGCCGACGATGTTGCTCCGCGAGCAGCCCAGGCTCTCATAGTAGAACGACTGCGCCGTGACGCCGCCCAGCACGTTCAGCCGGCTGCGCTCCGAGACGAAGTTGTACGTGAGCGTGTTCTCCCACAACCACGAGTTGGCCGTGCCCGTCTCCACCGTGACGCGGGAGGTGTTGTTCTGCTGCGTCGACGAGACGAAGAACTGGGGGACGAAGTTCCGGAACTCGGTGCGCGCGTTGTCGATGCCGAAGCTCGACCGGACGGTGAGGTGACCACCCACATTCAGCTCGGCGAACATGTTTCCGATCAGCCGCGTACCCGCGTCGCGGTTCCGCGTGTAAAAAACGCTCGCCATGGGATTCCCGGCGGACGCGCGGACGTTCGCGTCGCTGAACGCGCCGGTCGGCGTGAGCGGCGGCACGGTGGGATCCGCGCGCAAGATCAGATTGAGCACGTCGGGCGGGCGGAAGCCTTCCCGATTGGTGAAGGCGATGTTGTGCCCGAACAACAGATGGTTCGTCAGCTGATAGTCGTTGTTCACTCGGAGCGTGACGCGGTTGAAGTCCGAGTGGGGGAGCACGCCCTGCTGCCGGTAGTAGGTGCCGCTGAAGTAGTAGGTCGTGCGCTCGGTGCCCCCCGAGCTCGATAGTTCGTAGGTCTGCGTCGGGGCCGTGCCGAAGATCGCGTTCTGCCAGTTCGTGCCCGCGCCGATCGTGTCGGGATTGGCGAAGTAGTAGTTGGGGCCGAACCCGAGGTTCACCGCCATCTCGTTGGCGAGAATCGCGTAGTCGTGCGCGTTGACGAGGTCCACCGGGTGCAGGATGCTCTGTTCGCCCGAGTAGGCCTGGAAGCTGAAGCGCGTGGGCCGATCGAGCGTGGCCCGCTTGGTGCTGACGATGATGACGCCGTTCGCGCCCCGCGATCCGTAGATCGCCGTCGCGGACGCGTCCTTGAGCACCTCTACCGACGCCACGTCGCTCGGATTCAAATAGGAGATGTCGTCCGTCAACATCCCGTCCACCACGTACAGCGGCGATGCGTCGTTCAGCGTGCCGATCCCGCGGATGCGCACGATCGCACGGTCACCGGGCCGACCCGATCCCGGCGTCACCTGCACGCCGGCGATCTCCCCCTGCAGCAGCTGCTCGACCGACGCGGTGGCGGCCTTGGGCAAGTCCTCCGCGTTCACGCTCGTCACCGAGCCCGTGATGTCCCGGCGTTGCTGCGTGCCGTACCCCGTGACGACGACCTCTTGCATCAGGATCGGCGACTGCTCCATCACCACATTGACGATCGATCGTCCGTCGATCGGCACTTCCCGCTGGGCGAAGCCGATGAAGGCGACGACGACGGTATCGGACGCATTCGGCGCGTTGAGCGAGTAGCGGCCGTTGGTCCCCGTGAGCGTCACGATGTTGGAGTTCTTCACGGTGACGCGAGCCCCAGGCAACGGGCGCCCATCTACGCTGGACGTGACGGTGCCGTTCACCGCGACCTGGCCCCAGGCTGCGCAGGGCAGCACGAGGAGGACGGCGTGGCACATGAGACGAACACGCTTCATGGGAGGAGACGGGCTCCACTGAGGGTCGTTTCGCAACCCGTGGCATAACTTGTGCCCCACGTCACACCGGGGCGGTAGCCCGGAACCCGCCCATCGACGCCGTTTTTCAACGTGAACCAAACCGGAGGGCGCAACCGCATGCTGCGTCGCTGCAACACCCTGTTTTTTCCACTCCTCACGTTTCTCCTTTCCTTCGCCCCTCGCGCGGGCGCCCAGACTTTCGACTCCCTCCTCGCCCGCATGACCCTCGAGGAAAAACTCGGCCAGCTGAACCTCCTCTCCGTCGGTGGGAAGACGACCCCGGAGCAGGTGGCGCTCGTGCGCCGCGGCCTCGTGGGGGGATTCCTGAACGTCGTCGGCGCCGAAAACACGCGGGCAGTCGACCGCGTGGCCACCACGGAGTCCCGCCTCAAGATCCCGCTCCTCTTCGGGCTCGACGTCATCCACGGATTCCGCACCATCTTCCCGATCCCGCTCGCCGAAGCGGGCGCGTTCGATCCGGAGCTTGCGGAAGCCACGGCGCGCGCCGCCGGGCGCGAGGCGGCAGCCGCGGGCATCAACTGGACCTACGCCCCGATGGTGGACATCGCCCGCGACCCGCGCTGGGGCCGGATCGCCGAGGGCTCGGGTGAAGACCCATATCTGGGCTCGCTGCTCGCCGCGGCGCGCGTGCGTGGCTTCCAGGAATCGCTGCTCGCCACGGCGAAGCACTTCGCCGCCTACGGCGCCGCCGAGGCGGGCCGCGATTACAACACGACCGACATGTCGGAGCGCACGCTGCGCGAGGTGTACCTCCCACCCTTCAAGGCCGCGGTGGACGCGGGGGTCGCGAGCATCATGTCGGCGTTCAACGACATCGCCGGCGTACCGGCATCGGGGAACGCGTGGCTTACGGATACGGTGCTGCGGCGGGAGTGGAAGTTCGGCGGCTTCGTGGTCAGCGACTGGACGTCCATCGCCGAGCTGATTCCGCACGGGGTGGCGGCCTCGCGCGCCGACGCCGGGCGGATCGCGTTGACGGCGGGCGTGGACATGGACATGGTCGCGAGCATCTACGCGGACTCGCTCGCCGCGCTGGTGCGTGCCAACCGCATCCCGCTCGCGGTGGTGGATTCAGCGGTGCTTCGGGTATTGCGTGCCAAGGCGCGCGTGGCGCAGCTGCGCCCGGCGCCGCCGAATGCCGTGGAGGCGCGGGCCCTGGCGCGCCGCGCCGCCCGCGAGGCGATCGTGCTCCTCAGGAATGAAGGAGGACTCCTCCCCATCGATCGCGCGGTTCCGGCGGTGGCGGTGATCGGCCCTCTGGCCGACAACCGGCTCGAGCCGCTCGGCCCCTGGCACACAGACGGAAAACCGGAGGACGTCGTGTCCGTCCTCCAAGGGATCAAAACCCACGTGCCGTCCGGTACGCAGGTCCTGTACGCCCAGGGAGCCGGTATCGAGGATACATCCACGGCGGGGTTCGCCGCGGCCGTGGCCGCGGCGCGGCAGGCGAAGGTGACGATCCTCGTCCTGGGCGAGCGGCACGACATGAGCGGCGAAGCGGCGAGCCGGGCGTCGCTCGGCCTCCCGGGGGTGCAGCAACAGCTGCTCGAGGCCGTCGCCGCGACGGGGACGCCCGTCGTCCTCGTCCTGATGAACGGCCGCCCGTTGATCCTCGAATGGGCCGCCGAGCACGTGCCCGCCATCGTCGAGACCTGGTTTCTCGGCGTCGAGGCGGGCCACGCGGTCGCCGAGGTGCTGTTCGGCGACGTGAATCCGAGCGGCCGCCTTCCCGTGACCGTCCCGCGGTCGGTTGGCCAAATCCCTCTCTACTACAATCATCGCAATACCGGCCGCCCGCCGTCGGCCACGGATAAGTTCACGTCGAAGTACCTGGACGTCCCCGTCACGCCGCGCTACCCGTTCGGCTACGGTCTGTCGTACACGACATTCGCTTACCGTGACCTGAAGCTCAACACGCCGCGCATCGGGCCAACGGACACCCTCAGGGTCACCGTGACCGTCGTGAACACGGGGACGCGCGAGGGCACAGAGGTCGTGCAGCTGTACGTGCGGGATGAGGTGGCGAGCGTGGCGCGCCCGGTGCGGGAACTGAAGGGCTTTCGCCGTGTGACGCTGAAGCCGGGCGAGGCCCGCCCTGTGGAGCTGCGGCTCGCCGCCCGAGACCTCGCGTTCTACGGATTGGCCATGCGACCCGTGCTCGAGCCGGGCACGTTTCGCGTGTTCGTCGGGCCCAACTCGGTGGAGGGGCTGGAAGGCAGCTTCGAGCTGACCCGATGACCGCCCTGCGAGTGCGACCGGAGGGACTCGAACCCCCACGGGTTACCCCACCAGCTCCTAAGGCTGGCGCGTCTGCCAGTTCCGCCACGGTCGCGCGACTCTAGATTATAGCATGCCTCGTATCCGCCCCGCCCCCGCCCTCGCTGCCGTGCTCCTGCTCCTCGGCGCTCCCGCCGTAGCGCTCGCGCAGGACAAAGACAAAATCTGTCGGGATGTACAGCAGCGCCCCATGACCGTTGGCCAGTGGGCCAGCTACAACTCGACCGGCGGGCGGTCCGACGGGACCACGATGCGCTTCGCGATCGTCGGTACGGAGACTCAGGAGGGCACGCCCTACTACTGGTACGAGATGACGATCGACGATGCGAAGCACGGCCCGAAGGACAAGACAATCATCCAGATGCTCGTGCCCGGCCTCGGCTACCTGTCCGGCGGTTTGCGCGGGATGATCATGAAGAACGGCGACGAGCCGGCGATGCGGATGCCGGACCAAATGGTGCGCATGATGGGCGGGCGCATCGCGTCCAACCTCGCGGCGGAGATCACGCGGAACTGTCTGGAGATGGATGTGGTCGGGTGGGAGGACGTCACCGTTCCGGCGGGCACCTTCCACGCCGCGCACTTCCGGAACCCCCGCGAGCAGACCGAGGCGTGGCTGCGGCCGGAGCTTTACTTTGGGATGGTCAAGGTCGTGATGAAGGACGGGAGTGTCATGGCGCTTGCCGGTCATGGGGGCGGGGCCAAGTCCTCCATCACCGAGACCCCGCGTCCCATGCTGGGGCCGAACGACTAGCCGCGCTCAGCTCGACTGCTTTTCCCCAATGAGTCGCGCCAGTCCCGCGCGCGCCTCGGCGACGTAGACCTTCAGCTCGGGGTCGGCGTTGCGCCACGCCTCCGCCACCAGGGTGTAGCCGGCGATCGCCTTGTCGCGGTTGCCGAGGCGCTCGTAGACGCGACCCCGCTCCAGCGCGCGCAACACCTCGATTGGCGACAGAGCGGCATTGAACCCAACCGGCGGCCGCTCGAGCAGGGCGGCGGCATCGGCGACGCGGCCCCGGGCGGCGAGCAGCTGCGCGTGCACCAGATCATCAATGCCGCCCCCTCCGAACGCCGCGGTATCCGGGCGCACGTCGAAGAGCCGCAACGCCTCGGTGCTATCACCTTTCGCGAGTGCCAGGTAGGCGCGCTCCGACGCGATGACGTATCCGAAGAAGTCTTTCGCGATCGGCGGGAAACTGGGCAGTGGGTGCAGCCGCATCGTCTCGGCTTGGCGCAGCGCTCCGGCGATAGTGGCCGTATCATGGGCGGCCGCGAGCAGCGGCCCCGCAAAGAGGAGCCCGTCACCGGGGCGAGCCAACCAGCTGCGCGCCATGCGCGCGGCGCTGTCGGGCGGAATCACTCCCACCAAGGCGTACTGCGCGAGCAGCGCGGGGAACGTCGTGCGCGAAGCGGCTTCTCTGAGATGCCCCCGGGCGGCGAGCGCGGCGGGCAGCATGAACACGCCGACATTCGATGGCTTGCCGGCCTTCTGTTGAGCATCGGCACGCGCACGCACTACGGCAATTACCGTTTCCGCCGAGTCGGTCCACCGGCCGAGAGCGAGCCACACGGTCTGGAAGAGATGATTGTCTGCGCTATCGGCGAGATACACGATGGCGTCTGCACGCGTGGATGGATCGATCAGGCGCACGACGAGCTCGGTGCTCTTTGCATACGTGCCCATCGCGCCGGCCGCGAGGAACGCGCGGGAGTATCGCCGCCCCGCCTCCGCCCCGCCGTATTCGAGTCCCAGCGGGACGGCGTGCACGTACGACGGTGTGAACGCCGAGTCGAGCGCGATGGCACGATCGAACGCGTCGAGACTGGCGCGCGCGGGCAACCGGGCGAGGGCGCCCGCATGAAAGCGGGCGTCGCCCAGCATGTACCACAGCTCGGGGTCGTTGGGGTAGCGGCGCACCGCCTCGTCGAGCGTCGCGACCAGTCGGCGGCCGTCCGTCCACCACCGCCCGCCAACCTGCGCGGCCCCCGCATAGACGACCGCCGCGATCGACTCGGCCTGCACGACGAGGCTCTCACGCGGCGCGAGGCCGTGATTCAGGACCCCGGCGCGCAGCTTGTAAGTGCGTGAGAGCGAGTCGCCGGCGGCGTGCTGCCAGCCCGCCGACATCCCCGCATGGCTCCACGCCAGGGCGAACCCGCTGTCCAGGGCGATCGCCCGCTGGTGGTTGGCGAGCGCCGAGTCCCACTCCGACCGCCGCAGGAACTGCTCGCCCTGGAGAAAGGCCTTCAGCGCCGGCAGGGACTTCGAGCCCAACGATGCGCTGCGCACCACGCCGATCGCCTGGGTGCGGCCCAGCTCCCGTAGCACCCGAACCGTCAGCGAATCGGCCAGCCGGTCCATTCGGTCCGCGGCTTCGTGCAGCTCGACGTCCCCGAGCGACGTGCCGTTCGCCGCGTCGAGCACGGTCGCCGTGAGCCGAACCGAATCGGGCCCGGCGGGGAGCAGCTGGCCGTAGACCACCGTGCGCGCTCCCGTGGCCCGGCCGAGCGCGGTGGCGGATGCTGCGTCGGCGTGCCCGTCCCAACGGCGCACGACCAGCGTGGGGGAGACCGTGCGGAGCGGGCCCGCGCCGTCGAGGCTGCGGGACAGTACGTCCACCAGCCCTTCGCGCCACAGCTGCAGCGACGGGTCGAGGACCTCGAACGGGGCGATCGCCACCCGATTGACGTCGAACGGATTCGCCCGCGCGGGGCGGAACGCCGCCCAGCCCCCGAGCGCGATCGCGAGCACCACGCCCGCCGCGATCCACCGGTTGCGGGGCCGGCGCAGCACGTGGCGCAGCGTGGCTCCCGTGCTCATGGTGACCGCCAGTGACCCGGTAGGGGTCGCCACCGCTTCGAGGACCTGCTGCATTTCGGCGGCGGTCTGCGGACGGTCGGAGGGGTTCTTCTCGAGGCAGCGCATCACGAGGTCCGCGAGGGCGGGCGGCAGGCTGGGCCGCCGGTCGGTGATCGGTGGGACCGGATCGGCGATGTGCGCGGCCAACATCTGGTGGGGCGAGAGGCTCGTGAACGGCGGCCGGCCCGTCAGCATCTCGTAGGCCATCGCGCCGAAGGCGTAAATGTCGGCCCGATGGTCGACGTTCGGGTCGCCCGCCGCCTGCTCGGGGGCCATGTACGCCGGCGTGCCGAGTGAGACGCCGACGGAAGTCAGGCCGCTCTCACTTCCCCCCTTCGCCTGGCTCACGGCCTTCGCCACGCCGAAGTCCGCGACCAGCGCGTGCTTCCCGGAGAGCAGGACGTTGTCGGGTTTAATGTCGCGATGCACGATGCCGCGCGCGTGCGCGTAGGCGAGGGCGTCGGCCACCGCGCCCAGGATTCGCACGGCATCCCGCACGGGCAGCTCGCCGTCGCGCGCGAGACGCATCCGCAGCGGCTCGCCCTCGATGAACGGCATCGTGTAGTAGAGCACGTCCGCCGATCCGCCCGCCGCGAGCAGTGGGACGATGTGCGGGTGCTGCAGCGAGGCGAGGAGCTGGATCTCGCGATTGAAACGGTCGACGTTGATCTCCGCCGCCAGCTCGGGCGGCAGTACTTTGACGACGACGCGGCGAGCAAGTCGGAGCTCCTCGGCGAGAAAGACGCGACTCATCCCGCCGCCGCCCAACTCCCGCTCGATGCGATACGCCGCCCCGAGGGCGGCCTGCAGACGCTCGGACAATTCGGCCATGACGGCCCAAGATAATGCGTTGACGTTGCGGCCGGGCGGGCCTACTTTCCCGTGCCGTGCCGCCCTATCGTCGACATCTCCGCCTGTTCGTGACGATGCTCCCGTCGGTCGTCGCTGGCTGCAACGGTCCGTTCCCCCAGTCGACGCTCGCTCCCAAGTCCGATTACAGTGCCGCCGTGGACACGCTGTTCACCGGCATCTTCTGGTGGGCGGTGGTCGTCTTTGCCCTCGTCGAGGGCCTGCTGCTCTTCACCATCGTCCGCTACCGGCGGCGCGAGGGTGGCGCCGCGCCGAAGCCGCTGCACGGCCATACGGCGCTCGAGATCGGCTGGACGCTCGCGCCGGCGCTGATCCTCGTCTTGATCGCGGTGCCCACCATGCGCACGATTTTCGCCACCGCGGGCCGCGCGCCCGAGGGGGCGCTGCGCGTGGAGGTCGTCGGGCACCAGTGGTGGTGGGAATACCGCTACCCGGCCCTCGGGATCGTGACGGCCAACGAGCTGCACCTGCCGGTGGGGACGCCCGTGCAGCTCGAGATGACGTCGGCCGACGTGATCCACAGCTTCTGGGCGCCGGCGCTGGGAGGGAAGCGTGACCTGACCCCGGGGCGCGTCACACGCATCGCGTTCACCGCCGACTCGGTCGGCGAGTACCTCGGGCAGTGCGCCGAGTTCTGCGGCGCGTCGCACGCCGACATGCGGTTGCGCGTCTTCGTCGAGTCCGATGCCGCCTTCGGGGCGTGGGTCGCGGCGCAGCGCGGCGTGCCGACACCTCTGGTCCGAGGGTCGCCCGCCGAGCGCGGGCGGCAGGTGTTCGGGCGCAGCGCCTGTATCGCGTGCCACACGGTCGAAGGCCTACCGCAGGCGCGGGGCACGGTGGGGCCGAACCTGACCCACTTCGGGAGCCGCACGACGCTCGCCGGCGCACTGTTTCCCAACACCACCGACAATCTGCGCCGCTGGATCGTGGACGCGCCGTCGCTCAAGTCGGGGTCGCTGATGCCCCAACTGACGCTCACCGACGACGATCTGACGGTGATCGTCGCCTACCTCCAGAGCCTGCGATGAAGAGCTGGCTGACGACGACCGATCACAAGCGGATCGGCCTGCTGTACTTCTGGACGGCGCTCGGCTTCTTCCTGATCGGCGGGCTCGAGGCGCTGGTGATTCGCGCCCAGCTGGCGAAGCCGGAAGGGATCGGCGTGAGCGCCGAGTTCTTCAATCAGCTGTTCACGATGCACGGTACCACGATGGTCTTTCTGGCCCTGATGCCGCTGTCGGCGGCGTTCTTCAACTACATCATTCCCCTCCAGATCGGCGCGCGGGACGTGGCGTTCCCACGCCTCAACGCGTTCAGCTACTGGGTGTTCGTGCTGGGTGGGCTGTTCCTCAATGCGAGCTTCGTGGCCGGCCCGCTGTTTCATGCGCCGAGCGTCTCGGTGGCGCCCGACGCCGGCTGGTTCGGCTATGCCAACCTGACGTCGCGGCAGTTTTCGCCCGGGCCGAACGTCGACTTCTGGCTGCTGGGCCTGCAGATCCTCGGGATCGCGTCGCTCGCGGCGGGCTTCAACTTCATCGTCACGATCCTGAATCTGCGGGCGCCCGGGTTGAAGCTGATGCGCCTCCCCGTCTTCAGCTGGATGGCGCTCGTCACCCAGTTCCTCGTGATCACCGCCTTTCCGGTCATCACGGTCGCCCTGGTGCTGCTGATGTTCGACCGCTTCTTCGGCACGCACTTCTTCGTGCCCGCGGGCGGCGGCGATCCGATTCTGTGGCAACACCTGTTCTGGTTGTTCGGCCACCCCGAGGTGTACATCCTCATTCTCCCCGCGATGGGGATCGTCTCGGAGATCCTGCCCACCTTCTCGCGCAAGCCGCTGTTCGGCTACACGGTGGTCGTGTACTCGGGTGTGCTGATCGGCTTCCTGGGGTGGGGGGTGTGGAGCCACCACATGTTCTCCGTCGGTCTCGGGCCGATCGCCGACTCCGTCTTCTCCGCCACGACGATGCTCATCGCGGTGCCGACGGGCGTAAAGATCTTCAACTGGATCGGGACGATGTGGGGCGGCCAGATCCGGTTCACGACGGCGATGCTGTTCGCCGTCGGCTTCATCTCCATGTTCATCATCGGCGGGCTCTCCGGCGTCACCCACGCCTCGCCCCCCGCGAACCTGCAGCAGACCGACACCTACTACGTCGTGGCGCACATCCACTACGTGCTGTTCGGCGGCACGGTCCTGGGGCTCTTCGCCGGGGTGTACTACTGGTGGCCCAAGATGACGGGGCGGCGGCTCTCCGAAGCCCTCGGCAAGTGGCACTTCTGGCTGACGTTCGTCGGGATGAACCTCGCGTTCTTCCCGATGCACTTGAGCGGCTTGCTCGGCATGCCGCGCCGCATCTACACCTACGGCGCCGAGCTCGGCGTCACGCAGCTCAACCAGGTCTCGACCGCCGGCGCCTTCCTCATCGGCGTCGCGGTGCTGGTGTTCCTGTGGAATCTCTGGCGTACGCGCTCCAAGGGTGAGCCGGCCGGCAACGACCCCTGGCAGGGCGCCACCCTCGAGTGGGCGATTCCCTCGCCGCCGCCGGTCTACAACTTCACGGTGATTCCTCACGTGGAGAGCCGCCTGCCGCTGTGGAAGACCGAGCACCACGGCGCCATGGCGGCACTCCCCGCCACGCCCCCCGCGCCGATTCACGTCCCGGGGGGCTCGTGGTGGCCGTTGATCACCGCGCTCGGCCTGCCGCTGATCGCGGCGGCCGCACTGTCGCACCAGTTGTGGCTGGCGTTCGTGGGCCTGGCGGTCGTGGTCACCGGCATCTACCGCTGGGCCTACGAGCCCTTTGAGGTCTGAGATGAGTCACGCGACCAGCATGGGGCTCGATAACCGCAAGATGGCGTTCTGGGCGTTCATCGGCTCGGAGTGCCTGCTGTTCGGCTCGCTCATCTCGACGTACCTGATCTACAAGGGGAAGAGCCTCGTCGGCCCTTATCCCCACGACGTCCTCAACATTCCGTTCACGTCGTTCAGCACCTTCGATCTGCTCATGTCGAGCCTCGCGATGGTGCTGGCGCTCGCGGCGATCCAGCGCGGCGACTTGAAGCAGGGCAGGCTGTGGCTGCTCATCACCGCGCTCCTGGGTCTGCTGTTCCTGGGCGGGCAGGTCTACGAGTTCAGCTCGTTCGTGCATGAAGGGCTGGGCCTCACGACCAACCTGTTCGGCTCGACGTTCTTCGTCCTCACCGGGACGCACGGCGCGCACGTGACGGTCGGCGTGATCTGGCTACTCACCCTCTGGGTGCAGGCGCTGCGCGGCAAGCTGGGCCCGCGCCAGGCTGTGACGGTCGAGATCGCCGGGCTCTACTGGCACTTCGTGGACGTGGTGTGGATCGTGATCTTCACCCTCGTGTACCTGATCCAATGAGCGGAGGCTCCATGGAGCACGCGAGTACGGGGACCTACCTCCGGGTCGCCGCGATCCTGGTGATCGTGACGCTGATCGAGGTCGGCGTGTTTTACGTCCCCGCCTTCCAAGGCGTGCTCGTGCCGTTGCTGCTCGTGTTGTCGGCGTTCAAGTTCGCGCTGGTGGTCTTGTTCTACATGCACCTCAAGTTCGACAGCCCCCTGTTCGCGTTCCTGTTCAGCGGCCCCCTGCTGCTCGCCGTCGGCGTCATGATCGGCTTGCTCTTCCTGTTCTTCGGAGCCGTGCGCCTGAGGACTGGGGCGTGACGCAACAGGGGTTGGGGCCTGGGGCCTGGGGCCTAGGGACTGGCAACTCCCCAGCTCCCAGGCCCTAGGCCCCAGCATGCACCCCAGCGTCGTGATCGGGCTCGTCCTCCTGGGCGGGCTGTACGTTCTTTGGGGAGGCCTGGGCGCCGATCGCCGCCGCGTCCTGGCTTTCGGTGCCAGCCTGGTCGTGATCTTCGTCTCACTCAACGGCCCACTGCACGACCTCTCCGACAAGTCCCTGTTCAGCGCCCACATGGCGCAGCACCTGCTCCTCACGCTCCTATTCCCGCCGCTGTTGCTCTACGGGACGCCGGCCTGGGTCGTCCGGCGGGTTCTCGCGCCCCGCTGGGTCACGGCGTTGGCGCGGGTGCTCACCCGGCCCGTGATCGCGGCGGCGTTGTTCACGGCGCCGATCGTCCTCTGGCACGTGCCCGTGCTGTACGAGGCCGCGTTGCGCCATCACAACCTCCACATCGCGCAGCACCTCGTCTTTCTCGCCACGGCGGTGCTGATGTGGTGGCCGATTCTCTCTCCCGTCCCCGAGCTACCGCGGCTGCCCTACCCGGGGCAGATGTTGTACCTGTTCCTCCTCGGGATCCCGATGTCGATCACCGGGGCCCTGATTACGCTGTCCGACTCCGTGCTCTACCCGTTCTATGCGGCAGCGCCAAGGGTCTGGGTCCTGCCGGCGCTGGCGGATCAACAGATTGGCGGATTGCTGATGTGGGTCCCGGGAGGGTTGGTCCTGTGGGGCGCGATGACGTTGGTGTGGTTCCGGTGGAGCGCCCGGGAAGAACGGGGCGATGTCGAGCGGGAGGTGCCCAGGGAAGCCTACGGGGCTGGGGCCTAGGCCCTACTCCCCGTCCTGCGTCTCCCCCAGCGGATGGCGGCGCAGCTCCTCGCCGATCTTGGGGTGCTCGCGCCAGAGGTAGTAGCCCATGGCGAAAGCGGCGAGGCCATTGCCGATGGCGACGTTCCACCACGCCAGATAGCCCAGCAGGGGCTTGGCCAGCAGGGCGACGAGGATGTAGAACCCGATCTCGAAGAAGCAGAAACTCACGACCACGAGGAACAAGGTGGAGGGGGCGACCTCTACCTCCGCGGCGAGCGCCGCCGCGATGACGCCCACCACCACGAAGGCGCTGACGTGGATCATGGTGTACCCGAAGATGGCGGCAGGCTGGATCATCACCTGGCTCGGATCGTACTGCTGCCAGAAGACGGCGCTGCCCAACATCGCCGGCGTGAACAGTGGCCGGCCGTTGATCGCGTCCACCGTGAGGAACCAGACCGCGACGGCCGCCGCGCCGATACAACCGGCGATGAAGCCCTCGCGCAGGATCCGGTTGAACTGCATTGCCGGCGCTCCGGGGTTGCCGAGTGGACGGTGAATATATGGCCGGGCCGAGCGCGTGCTAGATTATGGCCGGCTCCGAGACATCCCCCCCCCCCTCCCCCCCGAGGCGATCGCATGGCTCTGCCGCGCCGTCCCCTGTTTTACGCTCTCTGCCTCATGGCGGGCTCGCTGCTCTTCGGGGTCGCCGGGTTGTTCCACCCGCTGCTCGAGGGCGACGGGGCGGCGCAACTCGCGACCGTCGCCGCCACGCCGGCGTGGCGCGCGATCCACTGGTCGCTGTTGTTCGGCTTGCCTCTGATGTACGCCGGGTTGGTCGGCGTTACGCTGCGCCACCACGACACGCCCGGGTCGGCGCCGGCGCGCGCCGGGATCCTGCTCGCAGGGTTCGGGTTCGGGGTGTGGGCGCTGAACATCCTGTTCATGGTCGGCGCGGGCTGGCGCCTCGCACAGGCCTACACCGCGGCGGACACCGGCCTCGCCGGGACGCACGCCGTTTTCGCCTACGACATGCTGCACCCCACCGGCCTCGCGGCCGAGCGCCTCGCCACGTTCACGTTGGGCCTGGTGGCCTACGTGTTCGGGTGGGCGGTGCTGAACGGGCGGGTGTACCCGCGTTGGCTCGGGTGGGCGGCGTTCACGGTCGCCGTAGTGAACGCGGCCGTCGCGGTAGCCTTCGACGAGTTCTCGCCCAACCTCTACTACGGTCAGGCGTTGTTCGTCGTCTGGCTCTTCGCGACGGCCGCGGTGATGCTGGCCGAGCGGCGGCCCGTATGACCCGCTAGCGGGCGCGGACCCTTACCACCCGCTGCTGCCAGCCGTCCTGGCCGCGGGACAGCACGGCGAGTGTGATGATGTCGCCGGTCTTCACGGCCGCCAGCGCAGCGCGGAACTCGGCGCGCGTGCGGGTCGGCTGTCCGTTCACCTTGAGGATGATGTCCGGGCTTCCGCCGCTCGGGTCGGCGAGCTTCCCGTACGCCGGCCCGTCGGGGGACACATCCGTCACGACGAGGCCGCCGCCGGCGCGCGCCACGGCGCGGAGGCTCGGCTCCCGGGCGTCTTCCTGCGACAGCGGCTCGACGGAGATGCCGAGCGTCTCCTCTTTCGGGGCGAGCCCGCGCTTCGCCGTGCCAGCGTCGGCCGACGCCAGCCGCTCCGTGTCGTCCTCGGCACCCGGCGCGGCGGCGAGCCGCACGGTCAGCGTCTTCCGTTCGCCCCCGGCGCGCACCAGCGTGACCTGGACCGCCTCGCCGGCTTTGCGGAATCCCACCTTCTGTTGCAGCTGCGACACCGACTCCACCGGGTCTCCGTCTACCGCGACGATGATGTCGCCCTCCTGCACGCCGGCGCGGCGCGCGGGCGAGTTATCGGGCGGCGTGAAATCGTTCACCACGACGCCGCGGATCTCGCGCAGCTTGGCCAGCTCGGCGTCCTCCGGCGTGATCGGCCGGATCGAGATGCCCATCACGGCCCGCTCCACGTGTCCCGTCTGAATCAGCTGGTTCATCACCGTGCGCGCGAGATTGATGGGAATCGCGAACCCGTACCCGGCGTTGATCCCGGTCTCGCTCGCGATCGCGGAGTTGATGCCGATGACCTCACCGCGGACGTTGACGAGCGGACCGCCCGAGTTGCCGGGATTGATGGCCGCATCGGTCTGGAGGAAGTCCTGGATCGAATAGCGCGACTGCTGCAGCCCCGCCAGCAACCGCCCTTTGGCGCTGATGATGCCGGCGGTCACGGTGAATGTGAACGCCTCCCCCAGGGGATTGCCGATCGCCAGCACCCACTCGCCGATGCGGCTCGAGTCGGCGTTGCCGAAGCTCACCGTGGGAAGGTTGCGGGCCTCGATGCGGATGACGGCCACGTCGGTCGCGGGATCGGTGCCGACGATGCGCGCGGTGAACTCGCGATTATCGAGCAGCCGCACCGTCACGCGGTCGGCGCCTTGCACGACGTGGTTGTTGGTGAGGATGTAGCCGTCGGGCGAAACGATGAAGCCGGACCCCGTACCCTGCTCGACCTGGGGCCGGCGCGGGATCTGGAAGAAATCCTCGAACCCCGGCGGCAGCCGGCGGGCGCCGGCCCGCTCGCGCCGCTCCGACTTGACGAACACGACGGCCGGTTTCACGTGCTCCGCCACCGCGGCGAACGCGTCGCCCAGGTCGGCGGCCGGTTTGGCCGCGGGGATCTGGCGCAGGGGCCCGCTTTGCAACACGACGGCAGGCCGCTCCGCCGCATCACCCCGCGTGGGCAGGTGCAGCGCCGAGGCGAAGGCCAACCCGAACACAAACGCCATCGCCACCAGCGTGCCGAACTTCAGCCAGTCCCGCGTCCGTACAGACATCGTCTCCCCCTTTATGATTTCTTGTTCTTGTCGTCGTCCACGATTTCGTAGTCCGCGTCGACCACGTTTTCCTGTTTGGTGCCGCCGGGAGCGCCGGGCTCCCCGGCGGGTTGGCTGCCCGCCCCGGCGTCGCCGGCGGCGCCGGCTCCACGCGAGGCGGCGTACAGCGATGCTCCCGCGGCCGAGTAAGCCTGCTGCAGCTCTTCGAGCGCCTTCCCGATCTGGTCGGCGTCGCCCGAGCGCAGCGCGTTCTTCGCGCCGTCCACTGCCGCGTCGAGCCGCGACTTGAGGCCGGCCTCGAGCTTGTCGGCCCACTCCTTGGCGTTCTTCTCGACCTCATACACCATCGTGTCGAGCCGGTTGCGCCGCTCGATCTCCTCGCGGCGGCGCTGGTCCTCCGACGCGTGGGCCTCCGCGTCCTTCACCATCTTGTCGATGTCCTTGTCACCGAGACCGGAGGAGGCCTCGATGCGGATCTTCTGCTCCTTGCCCGTCGCCTTGTCCTTGGCCGAGACGTGCAGGATGCCATTCGCGTCGATGTCGAAGGTTACTTCGACTTGCGGCACGCCGCGCGGAGCGGGCGGCATCCCGGTGAGCTGGAACTTGCCGATCGTCCGGTTGTCGATCGCCATTTGCCGTTCACCCTGCAACACGTGGATCTCGACCGTCGTCTGGTTGTCCTCGGCGGTCGAAAAGACCTCCGACTTCTTGGTCGGGATCGTCGTGTTCCGGGGAATGAGCACCGTCGTGACGCCGCCCAGGGTCTCGATACCCAGCGACAGCGGCGTGACGTCGAGGAGCAGGACGTCTTTCACCTCGCCCGCAAGCACGCCGCCCTGGATCGCGGCGCCGATCGCGACGACCTCGTCGGGATTCACGCCTTTGTGCGGATCCTTCCCGAAGAACGCCTTCACGATCTCCTGCACCTTCGGCATCCGCGTCTGGCCGCCGACGAGGATCACCTCGTCGATGTCGGAGGGCTTGAGACCGGCGTCTTTGAGCGCCTGCTCCATCGGCGGCATCGTCCGCTTGACGAGATCGTCTACCAGCTGCTCGAGCTTGGCCCGCGTCAGCGTCAGGTTCAGGTGCTTGGGGCCCGACTGGTCGGCGGTGATGAACGGCAGGTTGATCTCCGTCTGCATGACCGTCGACAGCTCCATCTTGGCCTTCTCCGCGGCCTCCTTCAGACGCTGCAAGGCCATCGGGTCCTTCGAGAGGTCGATGCCTTGGTCGCGCTTGAACTCGTCCACCAGCCACTGCATGACGCGCGCGTCGAAATCGTCGCCGCCCAGGTGCGTGTCACCGTTGGTCGACTTCACCTCGAACACGCCTTCCGCCAGCTCGAGCACCGAGATGTCGTAGGTGCCGCCGCCCAGGTCGTACACCGCGATCTTCTCTTCCTTCTTCTTGTCGAGTCCGTACGCGAGCGCCGACGCGGTGGGCTCGTTAATGATGCGGACCACGTCCAGGCCGGCGATCTTACCGGCGTCCTTGGTGGCCTGGCGCTGCGAGTCGTTGAAGTAGGCGGGCACCGTGATGACCGCCTTCTCGACCTTGTGGCCGAGATAGTCCTCCGCCGTCTGCTTCATCTTCTGCAGGATCATCGCCGAGATCTCGGGGGGCGTGTAGCGCTTCCCCTGGATGTCGACCGAGGCGAGGTCATTCGGGCCCGGAACCACCTTGTAGGGGACGCGCTTGGTTTCTTCCGTCACTTCGTTGATGCGCCGCCCCATGAATCGCTTGATGGAGAAAACCGTGTTCTGCGGGTTGGTCACCGCCTGCCGCTTCGCCACCTGCCCCACCAAGCGCTCGCCGTCCTTCGTGAACGCCACCACCGACGGCGTCGTACGGCCGCCCTCGGCGTTGGGAATGACGACCGGGTCGCCGCCCTCCATGACGGCCACGACCGAGTTGGTCGTCCCGAGGTCGATCCCGATGATTTTCTCCGGCATTTGTACGGCTCCTGATAGGGATTGGATGCGTAGAGGCTACCGGCGGTCGCATCGAGCAAGGCCCGTGCCGGGGAAAGATGTCAATATGACAGGGACTGGGGCCTGGGGCCTAGGGCTGGGCATGCGCTCCCCAGGCCCTAGCCCCCAACCCCCAGCCCCTAGAGCTTCTATCGCATGTTTCCCTACAAGGACGACAACCCCACCGAACTGACACCGATCGTCACCGTGGGCATCATCGCCGCCAACGTCCTGGTGTGGCTGTTTGTGCAGGGGATGGGCTCCGCCGAGCCGCTGGTACGCTCGGTGTGCGATCTGGGGTTGGTACCCGGCGAGCTGCTCCAGACGGCGAAGCCGGGCAGCGGGGTAGAGCTCGCGCCGGGGCTCTTCTGTATGGTGGACGTGCAGCCCCACTACGCGACGGTCCTCACGTCGATGTTCACGCACGGCGGGTGGCTCCACCTGATCGGCAACATGGTGTTCCTGTGGGTCTTCGGGAACAACATCGAGGACGTCATGGGGCATGGCCGGTTCATCGTCTTCTATCTGCTGTGCGGTGTAGCGGCAGCGGCGGCCCAGGTGGTGATCAGTCCCAGCTCGATCGTGCCGATGGTGGGCGCCTCGGGGGCCGTCAGTGGCGTCCTGGGCGCCTACCTGTTGCTCTACCCGCGGGTGCGCGTGCACACGCTGCTGTTCTTTGGGATCTTTGTGACCAGGGTCGCGCTGCCGGCCTACGTGATGCTCGGCTACTGGGCGGTGCTCCAGCTGCTCGGCGGCCTGGTGACCCTCAGCGGAATCGTGCGGGGGGGCGGCGTGGCGTTCTTTGCGCACATCGGTGGGTTCGTCGCGGGGCTGATCCTCATCCGCCTCTTCGCCTCCGAGGATGCGCTGCGGCGCCGCCCCGAGCCGCCGTCCGGCTACTACCGCTACCGCACCTTTGGCTGAGCGGTCCCGTCCCACAGCGCCGGCAGGCGGCGCCGCAACTCGTCGCGCGCGGCACGGAATGCGGCGAGATCGGTGGGGTCGGGGAGCGGCCAGTGCAGCCGCTGCACGGGACCCGGCACGTACGGACAGACCTCCTCCGCGCACAACGTGACGATGACGTCGGCTTTGGCAATCGGCACGTCGTCCAGGCCCTTGGAGCGGTGGTGGGCGATGTCGATGCCCTGCTCGGCCAGTGCCTGGACTGCGAATGGGTTTAGGCTGCCCGGATCGGATCCGGCGCTCATGAACCGGTAGCCCGGTGGGGCCATGGCCCGCGCGAGACCCTCCGCCATCTGGCTGCGCGCCGAATTAGCGACGCATAGGAAGAGAATCGTTCTCAGCTCCCGATATCCTCCGCGTGGTGCTTGATGCTCTTGCCCTCCACCAGGAAGACGACGTCTTCCGCGATGTTCGTGGCCAGGTCGGCGACGCGCTCGAGATTCCGGCTCACGAGGAACAGGTCCATGGCCGCGCCGATGATGTGCGGATCCTCCATCATGTGCGTGAGGAGGATCCGGAACATCGATTGGTGCAGCGCGTCGACGCCGTCGTCGCGGCGGCAGATGGCCCGCCCCGCCTGCGCGTCGCCCCGGACGAAGGCGTCGAGGGCGTCGCCGAGCATGCTGCGCGCCTGCCGGACCATTTCGACCAGCTCGGGCTCGGGCACGATGGGCCGGTTGACGAGCAGGCGTTCGGCCGACTGCGCGATGTTGACCGCGTGATCGCCGACGCGCTCCAGGTCGTTCGCGATCTTCATCGCCGCCGTGAGGAAGCGGAGGTCGCGGGCCATCGGCTGCTGTGTGGCGAGCAGGCGGATGACCTCTTCTTCGATTTCGAGCTCCTGCCGGTCGATCTCGCGGTCGTTGGCGATCACGTCCTGCGCCTTGGCGCCGTCGCGCTGCAACAGCGCCTCGACCGCCGCGGCGAGCGCCGCTTGGGCGTCGCCCGACATGTTGAGGAGCGTGACCTTGAGCTCCGAGAGCTCGTCGTGGAAATGGCGGTGCGCTTCCGTGCTCATCCGAACCGTCCTGTGATGTAGGCTTCGGTCCGCTCGTCCGCGGGCCGCGTGAAGATCTGCTCCGTGTCGCCGAACTCGACGAGCCGGCCGAGATAGAAGAACCCGGTGTAATCGGAGACTCGGGCCGCCTGCTGCATGTTATGCGTGACGATCACGATCGTGTAGGTCCGCTTGAGCTCCACAATCAACTCCTCGATGCGCTGCGTCGCGATCGGGTCCAGGGCCGAGCACGGCTCGTCCATGAGGAGCAGGTCGGGCTCGTTGGCGAGCGCCCGCGCGATGCAGAGCCGCTGCTGCTGGCCACCGGACAGGGCGGTCCCGGGCTCGCGCAGCCGTTCCCGGACCTCGTCCCACAGCGCGGCCCGGCGCAACGCTTGCTCGACGCGGTCCGGCAGGTCGCGGGGGGCGCACAGGGCGTTGAGGCGCGGGCCGTACGCTACGTTGTCAAAGACCGACTTGGGAAACGGGTTCGGCCGCTGGAACACCATCCCGACCCGGCGCCGCAGGGCGACGGTGTCCGTCCCGGGCGCGAACACCGACACCCCCTCGAGCAGGATATCGCCCGTATGGCGCGTCCCGGGAGTGAGGTCGTGCAGGCGATTGACGGACCGCAGGAACGTCGTCTTGCCGCATCCCGAGGGGCCGATCAGCGCGGTCACGGCGCGCCGCGGAATGTGGCAGGTGACCTCGTGCAGGGCCTGCGTCGCGCCGTACCAGAAGTTGTAGGCGCGGGCGTCGAGCACGGGCGTCGGTGTGGGAGGCGTGACCCCCCCGGGGCTGCGCCCCGGGGTTAGCCCACCCTGGCGAGCATCGAGCGCCATGGTCAACCGAACCTCCCGGTGATATACGCTTCCGTCTGCTCGATTGAGGGTTTCGTGAACAAGTCGCTCGTGCGGCCGACCTCGATGAGGCGGCCCATGTAGAGAAATGCCGTGTAGTCCGACACCCGGGCGGCCTGCTGCAGGTTGTGGGTCACGATCACGATGGTGTAGAGGCGTTTCAGCTCGTGGCACAACTCCTCGATCCGCTGCGTGCCCGCCGGGTCGAGTGACGCGGTCGGCTCGTCGAGCAACAGGATCTCCGGCTGCGGCGCGATGGCGCGGGCGATGCAGAGCCGCTGCTGCTGGCCCCCCGACAGCTCCAGCGCGCTCGCCTGGAGCCGGTCTTTCACCTCGTCCCACAGGGCGGCCTGGCGGAGGGCGCGCTCGACGGCCTCGTCGAGCTCGTGGCGCGCGCGGCGGCCGTTGACGCGCAGGCCCGCGGCGACGTTGTCGTATACGGACATCGTCGGGAAGGGCGTGGGCCGCTGGAACACCATCCCGATCTGGCGGCGCAGCTGCACCGGATTGACATCGCCCGCGTAGACGTCGATGTGGTCAAGCAGCACCTTGCCCGTGACCCAGCCGCCCTCCGACAGCTCGTGCATGCGATTGAGGCACCGCAGGAAGGTGCTCTTGCCGCACCCCGAGGGACCGATGATCGCGGTGACCGTATGGGCGGGGAAGAGAATCGACACCTCCTGCACCGCAGCCTTGCGGCCAAACAGGGCCGTCAGGCGCACCGTCTCGAGGCGCAGGCGGACGTTAGCGGACGCGACCATAGCGTTGCCGCGTGACCCAGCGAGCGGCGAGCGAGAGGATGAGGACGAGCCCCATCAGCACCAGGGCAGCCGCCCATGCGAGGCGGTGCCACTCCTCGAACGGCCCGGTCGCGTAGACGTAGACCTGCAGCGACAAGGTCTGCATCGGGTGCGTGAGATCGGTCGAGAAGTTCAGGTTGCCGAGCGCGGTGAACAACAACGGCGCGGTCTCGCCCGCCACGCGGGCGACGCCGACCAGGCAGCCGGTGACGATGCCGCCGAGAGCGGTGCGCGCCACGACCCGGAGCGAGGTGCGCCAGCGCGGGTAGCCGAGCGCCAGGGCGGCCTCACGCAACGAGTGAGGGACGAGGCGCACCATCTCTTCCGTCGTGCGCGCAATCATCGGGATCATCAGGATCGCCAGGGCGATGCTCCCCGCGAGGGCGGAGAAGCCCCCGACCGGCTTCACCATCCAGGTCCAGGCGAAGATGCCGATCACGATCGACGGCGTGCCGTTCATGACATCGGCGATGAATCGCACCGCAAAGCCGAGCCGTCCCGAGCCGTACTCGGCGAGGTACAGGCCCGCGCCGATCCCGATGGGGAGACCGATGAGGCCCGCTATGCCGACGACGATCCCCGTGCCGACGATCGCGTTCGCGACCCCGCCGCCCGACTCGCCCGCCGGGACCGGGTTCTTGACGAAGAAATTCCAATCGAGTGAAGAGGCGCCCTTTGCGATCAGGTCGCCGAGGATGAGCACGAGCGCGAGCACGGCGGTGAACGACAGCAGGGCAACCAGCGCCGTCATGATCCCGCTCGTCACCTTTCTCATAGAGCTTTACTCCCCACCGCGGTGCCCCGCGCCACGCGCCAGATGAGCAGGCGGGCCGCCGCGTTCACCAGCACGGTAATCACGAACAGGATGAACCCCACCTCGAACAGCGCGGAGAGATACAGGGTGGTCGTCGCCTCGCTGAACTCGTTGGCGATCGCCGCTGCCATCGTATAGGCGGGCTGCAGCGCCGAGAGGCCGATGTCGTGCCGGTTCCCGATGACCATCGTGACGGCCATGGTCTCGCCCAAGGAGCGGCCGAGGCCGAGAATAATCGCGCCGATCAGCCCGGCGCGCCCGTACGGCAGCACCGCCGTCCAGACCGCCTCCCAGCGGGTCGCCCCCATCCCGAGCGCCGCCTCGCGCTGACTGCTCGGTACCGCGAGCAGCACCTCGCGCGACACCGCGGCGATATAGGGGACGATCATGATCGCCAGGATGATGCCGCCGGCGAGCAGCGAGTTGCCGTAGAAGACGCCCTGGAAGAACGGCGTCCACCCCAGCACGGCCTTGAGGGGCGGCACGACGTAAGTCCGCAGGAACGGGATGAGGACGAAGATCCCCCACAGCCCGTAAACCACGCTCGGGATCGCCGCCAGCAGCTCGACGAGAAACGCGACCGGCTGGCGCAGCCAGCGGGGCGCGAACTCCGTGAGGAAGATCGCGACGCCGAGCGCCAGGGGCACGGCGATGAGCAGGGCGATAAACGACGAGGCCAGCGTGCCGAAAATCATCGGCGCAGCGCCGTACACCTCCGCGACGGGATCCCAAGTCGAAGTCCACAGGAACGACAGGCCGAAACGCTTGATCGCCGGCAGCGCACTGATGAACAGCTGCGTCAGCAGCACGATCATCAGGAAGGGCAGCGCCAGCGCCAGGACGGTCAGCACGCCCTGGTAGACGCGATCGCTCGCGTTGACGCCCCGGAGCGACTCCCAGCGTGCTTCGGGGCGCGGCGCGAGGGTCTCTGGTGGTGGGGGGATCGGCTCGATCGGCAGGGTCGTCATCGCCGGGGAAACCTACCGGCGGCCTGGCGGGTGGCCGTCACAACGGTGTAACGGAATTGTCACTACGTCTTATTGCGCTGCCGAGCCGGTCCATACGGGCTTGCCGCCCGCAGTAATGCTCCGGAGACGGGCCTGGATCCAAGGCCGCAGCTGCGCGGGGAGCGGGGCGTAGCCGAGGGTCGGCGCCATCGGCTGCCCTTCGGTTTCGGCCCACCAGATGAACTGGACGAGCGCCTTGGCCTTGGCCGCGTCCGCGTACGTCTTGTGGACGAGCAACCAGGTCATGGTGGCGATGGGGTATGCCGCTGCCCCATCGGGGTTGGTGAGCGAGACGCGGAAGTCGGTCGTCGGACCCATCTTGCTCAGTACGCCCGCCGCCGCGGCGGTCACCGCCTCGAGCGTCGGGGCGACGAAGTTCCCGGCGCTGTTTCGCACCTGGCCGAAGGCCATCTTATTGAGGACCGCATACCCGAGCTCGACATACCCGATGGCGCCCGGGGTCTGGTTCACCGTCGCGGCCACGCCTTCATTGCCGCGGCCGCCGAGTCCTACGGGCCAGTTGACTGAGGTCCCCTTGCCAACCTGGGAGGCCCAGTCGGGGCTGACCTTCGTCAGGTAGTCGGTCCATCCGTAGGTCGTGCCGGAGCCGTCGGCGCGGTGCACCACGACGACGTCCGTGGCGGGCAGCGTCACGCCGGCGTTGATGCTCGTGATCCGGGCGTCGTTCCACTTGGTGACTTTGCCGAGGAAGATGTCGGCGAGCACGTCGGGCGTGAACTTCAGCTGCCGGGTGACGCCCGGCAGGTTGTACGTCGCCACGATCGCGCCCAGCACGGTCGGGATGTGCAGCACGTTGCCCTGGATGGCGGCGATCGCCGAATCGCTCATCGGGGCATCGGTGCCGCCGAAGTCGACGGTGCCGTCGGAGAACTGCCGGATGCCGCCGCCCGAGCCGATCGACTGGTAGTTCAGCTGGATGGTCGGGGTCGCCTGGTTGAACGTCAGCATCCACTTCTGATAGATGATATTCGGGAACGTCGCGCCGGCGCCGTTGAGCTGCACCTGCGCCGCCGCGGGAGCGGCGGCGCAGAGCAGCGCGGCGAGGGCGATTGAGCGGGTTGTCTTCACAGAATCGTCCTCTGGTCAGGGTGCTAGTCTAGAACACGAACTGCGCTTGAAACAGGAATTGATTGACGGCAGCCACCCCGCTCTCGAACGACAGGCGATCGAGATCGGCGAGGAGCCGCACGTTCGGGGACAGCTGGTACGACGCGCCGCCGATGATCCTGGTCGACTTGTTGTTGGCGGTGTTGGTGTTCGGATCGAACACGTCCACCCGGCCGATCACAGCGATCTTGCTGGGGGGGGCGAGGTGATAGACGCCGAAGGCGCTGATGATGCTCCCGGTGACGGCTGCGTTCTTCACCGAGACGAACTCGCCCGCGACCGTGTACTGCCGGGTCCGGTACGACAGCATCCCCAGGTACCTGTTGCGGTCGGCGCCGCCGTTGGCCTTGCCATTGCCGGCATAGCCGGTCACGCGCAAGCCGCCGACGCGACTGTTGTCGTTGGTGGGTTGGACGCGCACGGAGACCCGGGCTTGGACATCCTTCCGGAAGTCGCCCGTGCCCCCTGAGTAGCCCTCCCCGTTCACGATCGTGAGCTGGCCGTTGATCCGCTCACCGTTCCAATGGCCGTCGACGCCCACACCGATGTCCGCGGCCGTCATCGTGCTGATTCCGCCCACTGGGTTACGATCGACCGCGATGGCGCCCTGCATGCGGTAGTCCCACAGCTCTTCTTCCCAATCGACGAACGGGGTGTGAATCATGCCCAGCTTGTACGTGAGGCTGCTGCGGGCCGGCGTCCACGCCGCGTAGGCGTACTTGAGCCGGAAGTTCTGGTTCCCGGCGGGGTTGGGGAGGATGTCGGCGGTGACGCGGGTGGTGATGCCGTTCGAGAACCTGCCAAGCACATTCACGTACGCGCGGGTCATGTCGAAGGTGCTCTTGGCAGCAATCTGCGCGTCCGAGTACTGGTACTGCGTGTAGACCACACCCGTAACGCTGACCTGTGGGGCCTGCGCGGCCTGCGCGCCGAGGGTGGACGGGGCACCGAAGGCGCATAACGCGCCGACGGCGGCAATCTTCAGCGGAAGTCTTGCGTGCACGGTAACCTCCTCAAGACTTGAGTTAGACTGCTGTGACGGACCAAAGCTGGACAGCCTGCATCACCAGGAAGATGCAGGGGTGTCACGGAATGGTAACGAATGGGCCCGAGAAAACCTATAAAAAACAGATAGCGGAACCGTGCTGGCCTCCGCTACCTGGCACCCGGACGACGGCCGTGCGTCCGCCGCCGGGTGTCGTCGCCGGCGGGTACGTGTCGGACAGAAGAGCGAAGATCACGGCGGCTAAGCTGCGGGCCCGCCGTCAATGGATCGTGACGCGAGCGCTACGGCTTCGTAACGGCGGGGAAGTGCAACCGGATCGTGGTGCCGCGTGCGAGCGCGCTCTCGGCTTCGACGTGGCCTCCGTGGGCTTCCACGAGGTGCTTCACGATGGCGAGCCCGAGCCCCGTCCCCCCATGGTGGCGCGCGCGCCCCGGGTCCACGCGATAGAACCGCTCGAAAATCCTGGGGAGGTGCTCGGTGGGGATGCCGCTCCCCGTATCCGAGACCGAGACCGTGATCCCGTCCCCGGCGACCAGGGCGGCGACGCGAACCACGCCCCCTCCCGGCGTATGCCGCAGCGCGTTGTCGAACAGGTTCGTGAAGATCTGGCGCAGGGCGTCGGGATCGGCGGGGATCACGTGCGCCTCCGGGCGGACGGCGATCTCGAATCGGACGCGGGCGGCGGCGGCGGCGGCGGCGGCGGCGCGTTCGGCGAACGGCGCCCAGGCGTCGCGCGCCAGTGCTTCGATCTCCACGACGCTGCGCCGCGGTTGCCAGTGGCCCGACTCGATGCGCGACAGGTCCAGCAGGTCGTCCACGAGCTGTTGCATGCGGCGGGCGTTTTGCCGGATCGTGGCGGCGAACCCCGCCGTCTGGGACCCGGGGTCGGCCTCCGCGGCGAGCGTTTCGGCGTAGCCCGCAATCGCCGTGAGCGGCGTCTTCAGCTCGTGGGACACGTTGGCGACGAAGTCGCGCCGCATCGCCTCGAGGCGCCGCACGTCGGTCACGTCGCTCATCACGAGGAGGGCGCCGCCGTCCGGCAGCGTCCGGCCCGACACCAGTACGATGCGGTCGCCCAGCTGCATCTCGCGCCGCTCCACCGCGCGCCCCTCGAGCACCTCCCGCATCAACGCCCGGTGTTGCTGGTCGTGGAACAGCTCGGCGAGGGGTGGCAGCGGATCGGCAGGCCCGAACTCGAGGAGGCGGCGGGCGGCCGCGTTACACGACACGATGGCGCCCCGCTCGTCCGCCGCGATGACGCCATCCGACAGCGCTTCGAGGAGCGTGCGGGATTCTTCCCGCTCCCGCCGCAGCGCGTCGAACCGCCCCTCGATCTCGCCGTGCATGTTGCGGAGCGCGTCCACATGCCGGGCGACCTCGGGGATGCCGGCGTCGGGAAACACCGCCGGGCGCCCCGCGGCGATATCGCGTGCCGCGGCGGCGATCTGCACCAAGGGCCGGGCGAGAGCGCCGGCAACGAGCCAGGCGAGGAGAGCGGCCGCAGCCAGCAGGAGGAGACCGCCGCCCAGGGCCGCGCGTTGCACGGCGTGAACGCGCGCGTCGACTGCGGTGAGCGACGCCGACGCCCGCACCACCGCCACCCCGGCGGGACCGCCGCGCACCGCGACGTAGAGCTGCCGGTCGTTGGTCGACGCGCTGACGCGTTCGGCACGTCCCACGCCCGCCGCCAGCGCGTCGCGCACTTCGGGGCGTCCAGCGTGGTTTTCGAGGCGAGCGAGGGCCGCACGATCGAACTCGGTGTCGCCGCGCACGCGGCCCGCGGCGTCGATCAGCGTCACGCGACGGCCGAGCGTGCTGCCGGTGGACCGCGCGACGTCGGGCCAGCGCGTCGAATCCGCGGGGAGAAAAGCGGCGACAATGCGCGCCTCACCTTCGAGCGCCGCGGCGGTCTGGGCCTCGAGGTGGCGGCGCAGCAGGCGGTCGGCGGCAACGATCGAGCCGGCCACAGCGGCGGCCACGAGCAGGCTCATGCTCGCGAACAGCCGCGTGGCCAGCGTCACGAGCGGCTGCGGCGGCTGCGGCGGCTGCGGCGGGTGCTGGCGGGCGGTGGGGGCGGAGGAGGGGAAGGTTCGCGGAAGCGGTATCCCACGGCCCGGACCGTCTCGATCCACTCCCCGGCGTCGCCGAGCTTGGAGCGCAGCCGCTGCACGTGCATGTCCACCGTGCGCGTCTGAATGTCCGGTTGCGCCCGCCACACCGATTCCAGCAGCTGCGTGCGACTCAGCACCCGGTCCCTCCGTTCGATCAGCCGGTCGAGCAGCCGGAACTCGGTCGCCGTCAGCTCGATCTCCTTGCCGCCCACGGTGACGCGGTGCGCGCCGCGATCGAGCGTGATCGGGCCGGCGGCGAGGCGCCCACCGGACGCGACGGCCGGCGCGGCGAGCCGGCGCAGGATCGCGGCGACCCGCAGCACCAGCTCCTTCGGTGAGAATGGCTTGGCCAGGTAGTCGTCGGCGCCCAGCGTGAGCCCCTTAACGCGGTCGGGCTCTTCTTTGCGCGCGGTGAGCAGGATAACACCGACCTCCCGGGTCTCCTCGCGGCGGCGCAGCTCGGCGAGAATGTCGTAACCCGAGAGCCCGGGCAGCATCAGGTCCAAGACGACCAGGTCCGGTCGCTCCTCGCGGGCGGACCGCAGCGCGTCGGTCCCGTTGGCTGCGGTGGTCACGCGGTAGCCCTCTTTCGCCAGATGGTAGGCAACGAGCCCCGTGATGTCGGGCTCGTCGTCGACGACGAGGATGCGATGGGCGGCCCCGGTCTCAGTCGGCATGGGCAGGCGAGAAGGTAGCGCAGCGAGGTTCCCTTTGGCAATTTTCAGTGCACTATGCATGCCTTCTTTGCGCTGCTCCTTTCCTCTATCTCGACTCCCGCCCAGACTCCCGACAGCGCCCACCTCGTCATCGTCGCTACCACGGACGTCCACGGTCGCGTGCTCGGCTGGGACTACGTGCGCGACGCCGCGGCGCCGGGGGGCCTGTCGCGCGCCGCGACGACGATCGAGGCCCTGCGCGCGCAGTACCCCGGCGGCGTCATGCTGCTCGACGCGGGCGATCTCCTCCAGGGCAATCCGTTCGCCACCTTCTTCGCCCGCTACGATTCACGCCAGCCCCATCCGGTCGTCGACGCGCTCAACGCGCTGCAATACGACGTCGCGACCCCGGGAAACCACGATTTCGATTTCGGACTGGCAGTGCTGCGACGCGCCGCCGGCGACGCGACCTACCACTACGTCTCGGCCAACGTGGACCTCGCGAGCGAGGGGGGTAGGTCGCTGTTCCCCCCAACCATCGTGCTGCCGCGGGCCGGCGTCCGGGTCGGCGTCACGGGGTTCACCACGCCCGGCGTGATGCTGTGGGACCGCGCCCAGCTGGCGGGACAGGCGCGCGTGCGACGGGTGGCGGAGGCCGCGCCCGCGGCGCTTGCGCGCCTGGAGCGCGAAGGCGCCGACTTCAAAGTCGTCCTGGTCCACAGCGGCCTAGGCGGTGGGTCGAGCTACGACACCACCGGGATCGGCCCCGAGAACGACGCCGCGGCCCTCGCCGCGGTGACCCCAAGGCCCGATCTCGTCATCGTCGGCCACACCCACCGCGAAATCCGCGACACGGTCATCAACGGCGTGCACTTCGTCCAGCCCAAGAACTGGGCACAGGGCTTGTCCGTCGTGCACGTGTGGCTGGTAAAGATCGGGTCGGCATGGCGTGTCACGTCCATCCGGGCCGAGGTCCTGCCGCTCGGCACGGTCCCCGAGCCGGCGCGCTTGGTGCGGCGCCTCCAGGCCGCGCACGAGGCGGCGCGGCTGTGGGCGGCGACGTCGATCGGCTCCGCGGGCCCCGGCTTCGATGGCCGCGCGGCACGGGTACAGGACACACCCCTCCTCGACTTCGTCAACGAGGTGCAACGCCGCAAAGCCGGCGCCCAACTCTCGGCGACGGCGGCCTTCGACCTGCAGGCCGGATTCCCCGACGGCGAGGTGCACCTGCGCGATGTGGCGGGCGTCTACCCCTACGAGAACACGCTCCGCGCCGTCCGTATCTCCGGCCAGCACCTGCGCGAGTTCCTCGAGCAGTCGGCCCTGTACTTCCGCACGTACGAGCCGGGACGGCGCATCATCAACGACAGCGTCCCCGGTTACGACTTCGACGTCGTCAGCGGGGTGGTCTACAACATTGACCTCTCGCGGCCCGCAGGACAGCGCATTCGCGGCTTGGCCTACGAGGGACGGCTGGTCCAACCGACCGACAGCTTCAGCTTGGCGCTGAACAGCTATCGCGCAGCGGGTGGGGGGGGGTACGCGATGTTGGCCCGGGCGCGCGTGGTCTACGATAAGGGCGAGGACGTACGCGACCTGCTGGTCGAAGAAATCCGCCGGGTCCGCGCCGTCGAGGCCCGCGCCTACTACCGGGCCAGCTGGTCGATCGTCCCACCCGAGGCCCGCGAGGCTGCGCGCGCCATGGTCGCCCCGGCGGCGCCGGTCGCCGCCGCCGCGATGGTGGGCGGAGGGGGGGGGGGGGGGGGGGCCGACAGCACGCTACTCCGCGTCCTGGCGATCACCGATCTCCACGGCCAGCTCGACGCCCGCGTATTGGACGGGTCGGGAGGACGCCTCGTCGGCGGCGCCGCCGTCCTCAAGCCCTGGCTCGACAGCCTGGCGCGCGGGTGCCGCTGCGCCAGTGTTCGGCTCGACGCCGGCGACGAGATGCAGGGCGCCCCGCTGTCGAACCTCAGTTACGGCCGCGCCACCATCGTGGCGATGAACGCCATGGGCATCGACGCAGCCGCCATCGGAAACCACGAGTTCGACTGGTCGGTGGACACGCTGCTCGCGCGGATGCGGGAGGCCCGCTACCGCTTCGTGTCCGCCAACATCACCGACTCGGCCGGCACGGCCCGCCCCGACTGGGCGGAGCCGTGGACCCTCCTGATCCGGAGCGGCGTCAAGGTTGCGGTCATCGGCCTCACGACGCGCTCCACGCCGACGACGACCGCGCCGCGCAACGTGCGCGGGCTCGCCTTCGGAAGCGGCGCGCAGGCCGTCCGCCGCTACTTGCCGGCCGCCCGCGCCGCGGCGGATTTCGTGATCGTGTTGGCGCACGAAGGCTCCGACTCCATCCTCGCGGTCGCGCGGGGTCTGGATTCGGCGTCGGTGGATCTGATTGTGGCTGGACACACCCACCAGCGGATGGACACCGCGGTGAACGGCATTCGGATCGTGCAGGCTGGATGGGGAGGGGGCGCGGTGGCGGTGGTGGACTTCGTGCGGATCGCCAGCACGCGCCGCGTCCGGGCGCAGCTGGTGACACCGTACGCCGATCAGGTGAAGGCGAACGTTGAGTTGACCGAGGCCCTGGCGCGCCAGCAGGAAACCATCCGCAACATCACGAGCCGGCCGGTGGGTCGGCTCAAGTTCCCGCTCAAGCGCGAAGGGTCCGAATACGGACTCGGCCGGCTGATCGCCGATGCGCAGCGCAACCTCGGCAAGGCCGACGTGGCCATCATGAACAACGGCGGTATCCGCGCCGGCCTGCCGGAAGGCACCGTGACGTGGGGCGACCTGCAGCAGGTGCAGCCGTTCCAGAACCGCGTACAGCGCCTCACCGTGAAGGGCGAGGCGCTCCTGGAAGCGCTCGAGCATTGCGTGGCCGGGCGGGACCTCGACTGCCATGTGTCCGGAGTCGAAGTGTGGTACGATCCGACCCGGGACGCCGGCAAGCGTGTGACCCGGACGCGATTGGAAAGCGGCACGGGAATCGATCGAGGAGAAACCTATACACTCGCGGTGAGCGATTTCATGGCGACGGGCGGCTCTGGCTTCGCGATGCTCGTCGGGGCGCCCGCGCAGGACCTCGATCTCGTGGACCTCGACGCGCTGATCCGCTATCTGAGCGTGCTGCGGACCCCGGTGGAGGCGCCGGTTGACGGGCGCTTCCATCCGGCCGGCCGCTGATGCGGGTTTTCATCAACGACAAGCCGATCGACGTGCCGGCCGGCTCCCGCGTGCGCGACGCGGTGGCGGCGGCGGATGCGGGGCTCGCGCGTCTCCTCGAGAGCGCCGCCTACGTGACGGACGCCGCCGGCCGCCCGGTGGACCCGGGCGATCCCGTGGGCGAAGCGGGCGCGGTGTTTCGGGTCGTCGTCTCCGCCCGGGGCGGCGGTCCCCGGCTCACGAAGGACGCCCTGCGCCGCTGGCCCAAGGCTGAGCTGCACGTGCATCTGGACGGCGCGCTGCGCCCCGCCACCATGCTGGAGTTGGGCCGGGCGCAGGGCGTCCGGCTTCCCGCCGACACCCCCGAGGCGCTCGCGAAGGCGATGTTGGTCCGGGACGCGAAGAGCCTCGAGGAATACCTCGAGAAGTACGTCATCACGCTCTCGGTTCTGCAGACTGCGGCCGCGCTGGAGCGCGTGGCCTACGAATTCGTGGTGGACGTGGCCGCCGAGCACGTGCGCTACGTCGAGGTGCGGTACTCGCCGCTGCTCCATCGGCCGGCGCTGACGCTCGCCCAGGCGATCGAGGCGCCGCTCGCCGGGATCCGCCGTGCGGAGGCCGAGACGGGGACCAAGGTGGGGCTGATCGTGTGCGGCATCCGCACCCGCCCGCCCGCGGAATCGCTCGAGCTGGCGCGGGCGGCGGCGGACTACCGCTCGGCGGGTGTGATCGCGTTCGATCTGGCGGGCGCCGAGCGCGGCCATCCCGCCCGCGAGCACCGCCAGGCGTTCGAGTACGCGGCGGCGCACGGCATGGCGTGCACCTGCCACGCCGGGGAGGGCGACGGTCCGGACTCGATCCACCAGGCGCTACACGATTGCGGCGCCCGCCGCATCGGCCACGGCACGCGGCTCGGCGAGGATCCCGAACTGCTCGAGGAAGTCGTCGCGCGGAAGATCCCGCTCGAGATGTGCCTCACCAGCAACGTGCACACGCACACGGTCGCAGCGGTGGCGCAACATCCGTTCAAGCGGTATCTCCAGCAGGGCGTGGTCGTCACCCTCAACACCGACGGCCGCCTGACCGACGGCATCACCTTGACCGACGAGTACTACCTGGCGCACGCGGCGCTGGGGTTGTCTCCGGACGACCTCGCCCGCGTGGTGCTGAACGCGTGCGAGAGCGCCTTCCTCCCCGACTACGAGAAGGTGGCGCTCGTCGCCCGCGTCCAAAGCGAACTGGAGGCTCTCTGAAAGCATTCGCGATCACCTTCGTGTGCTTTCTCGCTGTCTTCACGCTGCCGCGGTTCGTGTTCAACACGCTGCAGGGCGCGCCCGTCGCGGCTGCGGTGCAGGACACGGTTGCCGCGCAGACTACGGCGCCGCCGGTCGCGGCGCCGACCCGCGGGCTTGGCTCCCGTCTCACCGGGATCTTTGGTCTGCTATTGATTCTGGCGATCGGCATCGCGCTGTCGCGCAACCGCCGCGCGATCAACTGGCGGGTGGTCGCGTGGGGTGTCGGTTTGCAGCTGGTCTTCGCGATCATCGTGCTGCGCGTTCCTTGGGGCCAGCGGATCTTCAAGGCGCTCGGTGCCTTTGTGACGGCGATCCTGAATTTCTCCTATGCCGGCTCGGAGTTCGTATTCGGGGAAATCGGCAAGCAGCACTCGAGCATCGGCGTGGTATTCGCCTTCCAGATCATGCCCGCCATCATTTTCGTCTCGGCGCTGTTCGCGATCATGTACTACCTCGGCATCATGCAGGTCGTCGTGAAGTGGTTGGCAGTGGCGATGAACAAGATCATGGGAGCGAGCGGAGCCGAGAGCCTCAACGTCGCCGCGTCGATCTTCATGGGCCAGACCGAGGCGCCCCTCACGATTCGACCCTTCCTGCCCCGCATGACACGCTCGGAGCTGATGACCGTCATGACCGCCGGGATGGCGCACGTCTCCGGCTCGATCATGGCGGCGTACATTGCGTTCGGCATCGAGGCGCGCCATCTCCTCACCGCCGTCATCATGACGGCGCCGGGGACGATCATGATGGCGAAGATTCTCGAGCCCGAGACCGAAGTCCCGGAGACGCTCGGAGGCGTCAAGGTCGACATCCCGCGCACCGACGTGAACGTCCTGGACGCCGCGGCCCGCGGCACCGGGGAAGGCCTGCACTTGATGCTCAACGTGATCGCGATGCTGATTTCGTTCATCGCGCTCATCGCGCTCGTCAACGGATTGTTCGGCGTGATTCATGGCATCCACTTCACGCTGCCGCTGCTGGGCTGGCAGGTTGACTTCTCATGGTTCCCGGCAACGCTGCAGACCGTGCTTGGGTGGATCTTCCGGCCGATCGCGTGGGTCATGGGTGTGCCGTGGCACGACAGCGGCACGGTCGGCGCCCTGCTGGGCGAGCGCATGGTGATCAATGAGTTCATCGCCTACGCCCACCTCGGCCCCCTCAAGGCGTCGCTCGACCCCGTGTCGTTCACGATCGCCACGTACGCCTTGTGCGGCTTCGCCAATCTCAGCTCGGTAGGGATCCAAATCGGCGGGATCGGTGCGCTGGCGCCCGAGCGGAAGCACGACCTGGCCCGGCTTGGCTTCCGCGCCATGATCGCGGGTACCCTCGCCAACTTCCTCTCGGCGACCCTGGCGGGCATCCTGTTGTGACGGGGAAGGCCACCGATGCCGTTCGTCAAAAACTCGGAGGCCTGAAGCCCCGCGTGGCGATCGTGCTGGGCTCCGGGCTGGGGTTCCTGGCCGACGACGTCACCGATCCGCTCCGCATTCCCTACCGCGAGATCCCCGGCTTTCCCGAGCCCGGAGTCGCCGGCCACAGGGGTGAGCTCGTTGCCGGCACGCTCGAAGGGGTTCCGGTGATTGCCCAGGCCGGCCGCTTTCATCTGTACGAGGGTCACTCGGCCGCCGTCGCCGCCCTGCCGGTCCGCGTGTTCGCGGGCTTGGGCATCGATACCCTCATCGTGACCAACGCCGCCGGGGGCGTGCGTCGCACATTCCGCGCCGGGTCCCTGATGCTCATCGCCGACCATATCAACTTCATGTGGCGGAACCCCCTGACCGGGCCCCCCGAGCCGGGCGAGGAGCGCTTTCCGCTGATGCACCAGCCGTACGACGCCGAGCTCCGCGCGCTCGCGCGGGCGGTCGCGCGCGACGCCGGCATTGCCCTCGAAGAGGGGGTGTACGCCGGGTTGCTCGGCCCTTCCTACGAGACCCCGGCGGAGGTGCGGATGCTCGAGCGCCTCGGTGCCGACGCCGTGGGGATGTCGACGGTGCCTGAAGTCGTCGCCGCGCGCGCGCGGGGGATCCGCTGCCTCGGGTTCTCGTCGATCACCAATCCTGCCGCCGGCCTGGGCGAGCCACTGGCCCACGAGGACGTGCTGGCGGTGGGGAAGGACGTGGCCCGCACCCTGGGCGTCGTGATAAGAGGAGTGCTGCGCAAGCTTTAACCGTCCCCACCGGTCTCTGACGCCCCCGTTGCAACCTTTTACGTCCAGCCCCTGTCATATGGTCGATAGCACGCGCGCTCGCCGTCAGCGTTCGCGACCATGGTCCACCGTCCATACCGAAGCCGGGTCCTATGACGACGATGCTCTCGTTCTGTCTGCTCCTGGCGGTTGTGCCGCCGCCGGCCGTGCCCGTCGATTCTCCCGCCACGGCGCCGCACCAGGTTCGCGCGGTCCGTCTCGCACGACCGATGACCATCGACGGTTTCTTGACGGAGCCGCTGTGGCAGTCGGCGGAGCGGGTCACCGGCTTCCTGCAGCGCGATCCGACCGAGGGTGCCGCGCCCAGCGAGAGCACGGTCGTCTACATCGCCTATGACGACGCAGCCCTCTACATGGCGGCGCGCCTCTACGACTCGCACCCCGACTCGATCATCGCTCGTCTGGCCCGCCGGGACGAGGGCACCAGTTCCGATCGCTTCCAGGTGTTTATCGATCCGTATCACGACAAACGCAGCGGTTTCTACTTCGGCATCAGTGCGGCCGGCACGCTGTATGACGGAACGCTCTTCAACGACGAGTGGGACGACAACAGCTGGGACGGCGTGTGGGAGGGGAAGGTGAGCCGCGACTCGCTGGGCTGGATCGCCGAGCTGCGGATTCCTTACTCGCAGCTGCGATTTGTGAAACAGACGCAATACGTCTGGGGCATCAACTTCCGCCGCGATATCGCGCGCAAGAACGAGTTCGACTACCTGGTGTACACGCCGAAGAATGGCAGCGGCTTCGTGTCGCGCTTTCCGGACCTCGTGGGCATCGAGCGGATCGATCCGCCGCGCCGGTTGGAGGTCATGCCGTACGCGACGACCCGCGCGGCATTCACCCGCCACGACGTGGGCGACCCGTTTAACGACGGCTCGCAGCTGACGCCCGGGATCGGCGCGGACGCGCGCATCGGGCTGGGATCCAATCTCACGCTCAACGCGACCGTCAATCCCGACTTCGGGCAGGTCGAGGTGGATCCGGCGGTCGTGAACCTGAGCGACGTCGAAACGTTCTTCAACGAGAAGCGGCCGTTCTTCGTCGAGGGCTCGTCGATCTTCGACTTTGGATTCGGCGGCCAGCGAAACTTCTGGACCTTCAACTGGCCGAGTCCGACCTTCTTCTACAGCCGGCGCATCGGCCGGGCGTTGGGCGTCGACCCTCCGGACAAGGGCTACGCCGACGGCCCGGACGGGGCGCACATCCTCGGCGCGCTGAAGCTCACGGGCAAGGTGGCCGGGAGCTGGAACGTGGGCGGACTCACCGCCGTGACCGCGCGTGAGCGGGCGACGCTCGTGGATAGCTTGAGCAATCGCTGGACGCAGGAGATCGAGCCGCTCGCGGTGTACGGCGTATATCGCGCCCAAAAGGAGTTCGACAAAGGACGGCAGGGGCTGGGGTTGCTGTCGACGGTGGCGGTCCGCGACTTTGCCGACCCGGCGCTCGCCAGCGCCCGGAATTCGAGCGGCGTGCTCGTCGGGATGGACGGCTGGACGTTCCTCGACTCCAGTAAGACGTGGGTGACGACCGGTTGGGTGGGAGCGTCGCGCATCGCAGGAAGCCAAACGCGGATGGTCGCGGTGCAGCAGAACTCGACCCACTACTTCCAACAGCCGGACGCGGCCAACGTGTCGGTCGACAGCGGCGCGACGTCGCTCGGCGGCGCAGCCGCCCGGGTCACCCTGGCGAAGCAGCGCGGCAACACGTTTGTGAACTCCGCGTTCGGGTTCGTCTCCCCGGGGTTCGACCTGAACGACCTCGGGTTCTTGTCACGGACCGGGATCGTCAACATGCACGTGGGCGGCGGCCGCACCTGGACCAAACCTGGGAAGGTCTTCCGTTACGCCGAAGCGGGGGGCGCGGCGTTCCGCAACTACGATTGGGACGGCAACATCATCTGGTCGGGCGCGTATCACTTCGGCTACGTGCAGTTCAAGAACTACTATTGGATCAACTGGAACACGGCGTACAATCCGTGGACGGTCGACAAGCGACGGACGCGCGGCGGCCCGCTGACGCTGACGCCCCCCGGCCTCCAGGTGGGGATCGATCTCGGCAGCGACAGCCGCAAGACCTTCGTGGTTGGCGCCGGCGTCGGCACCTATTATCGCTCGGGTGCCGATCAGGAGTGGTGGAGCTACGCGAACCTGCAGTACCGCCCGGCGCCGAACGTGTCGGTCACCGTCGGCCCGAACCTCTCGAGGGTCGTGAATCCCCTGCAGTACGTGGACGCGCTCGTGGACTCCTCGGCCACGGCGACGTACGGCGTCCGGTACATTTTCGCGCGCCTGCGGCAAACCGAGTTGTCCGCCGGCATCCGGCTGAACTGGACGTACAGTCCGACGCTCTCGCTGCAACTGTACGCCCAGCCGCTGATCTCGGCGGGAAGGTACGACGCCTTCAAGAACCTGGCGCGGCCGCGGAGCAACGACTACACGCCGACCGCGGCCTCCAAGCCCGACTTCAACTTCAAGTCCCTGCGGGGCAATGCGGTGCTGCGGTGGGAATACCTCCCCGGGTCCACGCTCTTTTTCGTGTGGACGCAGCAGCGCGATCACAACGAGGACCTCGGCGACTTCAATTTCGGCCCGTCGATGCGCCGGCTGCTGCGCGCGCCGGCGGACAACATCTTCATGATCAAGGCTACCTACTGGTGGAACCCGTAGCCTAGGTTCGTCTTCACAACCCCTCGTTCGGCGGCCGCGGCGGCGCCGGCACGAAGTGATTCAGGGGACCGTGTCCGCGTCCCAGCCCCGGGGCCGCGGCGATGGCGCGGTGCACGAAATCGAGCCCGTCGGATACCGCCTGTTCGAGCGGCCGGCCGAGCGCGAGCCCCGCCGCGATGGCGGCCGAGAGGGTACAGCCGGTCCCGTGTGTCGACGTCGTGTCGATCCGGGGGCGCGTGAAGCGCCGCACCACGCCGTCCGATACCAAAACGTCGACGATCTCCTCACCCGCGAGATGTCCCCCTTTGACCAGCGCGGCCCGCGCGCCCAACCGCAGTAACGCCCGGCCCGCTCGATCCATGGCGTCGGGCGTCCGCACCTCCTCTCCCACCAGAATCGCCGCTTCGTCGAGATTCGGCGTCACGACGGCGGCGAGCGGCAGCAACCGGCGGGCGATCAACGCCTCGGCGGCGGGCTCGAGCAGGCGATCGCCCGAGGTCGCCACCATGACGGGGTCCAGGACGTAGTGTGGGAAGCCGTGGCGGGCGATGCCCGCCGCCACCGTCTCGACCACCTCCGCCGAACCGAGCATCCCGCTCTTCACGGCGAGCGGCGGCAGATCCTCGGCGAGCGCGTCGAGTTGCTGGGCGACCAAGCTCGAGGGCAGCGCTTGCCAGGCGCGCACCCCGACCGTGTTCTGCGCCGTCACGGCGGTGATGACGCTGGTGCCGAACACGCCGAACTGATGGAAGGTCTTGAGGTCGGCCTGGACTCCCGCGCCGCCGCCCGAGTCCGATCCCGCGATCGTGAGGGCGATTCTCACGGCGTCACCTGCTTGGCGAACGCGCCCGAGAGGGCCATGTTACGGGGCACGTCGACCGGCCGCGGGGGGGAGGGGACTCGCATCACCAGTAATCTGCAGTCGACCGTCCGGGATCTTCAACGCCGGAAGGCACGTGGTCGCCGCGGCCTGGCCGTGTTGGAAGGCGTGCGGCTCGTGGAAGAAGCGCTGGCGGCGGGCCTCGAGTTCCGCGGCGCCCTCGTCGCCCCCGAGCTCGCCCGCACCACACGCGGCCAGGCGCTCGTCGCCGACCTCGCGAGCCACGCGGTCCAGGTCGAAGAGGTAGGGGCGCGCACCTTCAGCCAGCTCGCGGGCACGGAGACGCCGCAGGGCGTCCTGGCCGTCGTGTCGCCCCGTGTCTGGACGGTCGCGGACGTCTCCCCCGCGCCGGGGGGGGCAGTGCTCGTCGTCGACGGCGTACAGGACCCGGGGAACCTGGGCACGCTCATCCGCACCGCCCACGCCCTGGGTGCCGCGGCGACCGTCATCCTGCGCGGCACCGCGGATCCGATGAATGCGAAGGCGCTGCGCGGGGCGATGGGAGCCACCTTCCGCCACCCCGTCGTGCCGCTCGATGACGCGCCCTTCATCACGTGGGCGCGGCAGCGAGGACTCGTGCTCTGGGCGGCCGCCGTGGACGGCGTGCCGCTCCCTCGAGCGCTCGACTCGAGCACCGACCGAGAGGAGCTGATCGCCGTGATCGTGGGGAACGAAGGCGCCGGCATCCGGCCGCAGCTCAACGCCGTCTCGGCCCAACGGGTCGCGATCCCGCTGGCGCGCGGGGCGGAGTCGCTCAACGTCGCCGTCGCGGCGGGGATCCTGCTCTACGAGGTCCTCCGTGGCCGTTGACGCCGGGATCGTCGCCGCCGCGGTGGTCGTGGGACTCTGCTTCGGCAGCTTCCTCAACGTATGCATCCTGCGCCTGCCGCACGACCAGTCGCTGCTCCGGCCCCGGTCCACGTGCCCGCGCTGCAAGCAGCCGATCGCGTGGCGCGACAACATCCCCGTCGTGTCCTGGTTGTGGCTGCGCGGCAAGTGCCGCTGGTGCCGCAAGCCGATCTCCGCGCAGTACCCGGTGATCGAGGCCCTGGTCGGCGTGCTGTGGGGCGCCTCGGTCTTGGCGTACGGGCTCTCGTTCCACGCGATCAGCGGCGCGGTGTTCGGCACGGTGCTGCTCGGCATCGCCATCACGGACGCGCGCCACTACCTCATCCCCGACGAGTTCACGTGGGGCGGCCTGGTGTTGGGCCTGCTGCTCGCGCTCGGCGGCGGTGTGCCGGGATTCCTCCAGGCGCTGCTCGGGGCGGCGGTCGGCTTCGCACTGTTGTGGGCCGTGGCCCAGGCGGGGGCCTGGGTCTTCAAGGAAGAGGCGATGGGAGGCGGCGACATCAAGATGATGGCGATGGTCGGCAGCTTCGTCGGATGGCGCGGCGTGCTGCTCACCGTGTTCGCCGGGGCCGCCCTCGGCTCGCTGATCTTCGTCCCCTTGTCGCTCAAGAAGAAGCGTCTCGTCCCGTTCGGGGTATTCCTCGCCGTGGGGGCGGCGGTGACGTTCGTGTTCGGCGACGCCATCCTCGCCTGGTACGGGCACTTCTTGCAAGGCGACTGAGCGCGCGATGGGCGATCCCTTCGAAGGCCTGTTCGACAGCGGTGACGTGCTGGAGCGCGTCGGCATCGATCTCACGGCCTTGGCACGCCGCGGCGGTCTGGAGCCGGTCCGGTGCCGCGACGCGGAGATCGCGCGCGTCGTCGACATCCTGCTCCGCCAGGGGAAGAACAATCCCGGCCTGGTGGGTCGAGCCGGGGTCGGCAAGACCGCCATCGTCGAGGGATTGGCGCAGCGCATCGCCACCGGCGAGGTCCCGCCGGCGCTGAAGGACGCGCGCGTCGTCCAGCTCGACCACGTGGCGCTCCTCGCCGGTACCGCGTTCCGGGGCCAGTACGAGGACCGGGTCCGCCGCCTCGTCGGCGCGCTCTCCGCCGATCCCGATCTGATCCTCTTCGTGGACGAGCTGCACAACCTCATCGGGCAGGGAACCGCCATGGGGGCCGCGATGGACGCGGCCAACATGCTGAAGCCGGCGCTCGTGCGGGGAGACGTCCGCGTGGTCGGCGCGACCACCGGTGAGGAGTACGACAAGTGGATTCGGCAGGATCCGGCGCTCGAGCGCCGGTTCCAGCCCGTCCTGGTCGAGGAGCTCGATGCGATCCAGACCTGGGAAGTGCTGGTGGCACGGCGGCCGCGGTTCGAGCGCCATCACGCCGTCGCCATCGCCGACGACGCGCTCAAGGCCGCGATCGTCCTCACCGATCGGTTCGTCCCCGAGCGCGCGCGCCCCGACAAGGCCATCGACGTCCTCGACGAAGCGTGCGCCCACGCTCAGGCCACGGCGCAGGTGTCTCCCGAGCTCGACCGCCTGATCCGCGAACGCCGCAAGATCGAGGCGCTGCTCCGCCGCGGCGCGACCGCCGACCGTCCCGCGGAACCGCCGATGCCCGACCTCGCGACGGTGTTGGAGCAGGTTGTCGCGGATTTTCGGGAGATGATGAGCGGGGCGAGCGCCCCTCGCCCACCCTCCGCGACGCCTCCAGCGGCACCCGTGCTCGACCCCGCTCGCCCGCCGACGCGCGAGGAGCGCCGCGCCGAGCTGGACCGACTGCTCCATAACGAGCTCGAGCGGCAGGGGATCGTCGTGTCGGGGCGGGATGTCGCCCGTGTGGTGGGCGTTGCGGTGGGGAAGGGGATCGAATGGGCCGGCTAATCCCCGTGGCGGTGCTCGGCGTCGCGGCGGTCACCGTCGGGTGCCGCGAGCGCGCCGAGGCGGTGCAGGGCGCGGCGGAGCTGCGCGACATGGTGCGCCGCATGATGCCGGTCGTGGCGCAGGCCGCCCAGCTACCCTTCAAGCGCGAGCCGCTCGTCCTGCGCCGCTCCCGCGACCAGGTGCGCGACTACGTCATCCACAAGTTCGACGAGGATCTGCCGTCGGGAGAGCTCGCGGGCGTCGAGGCGGCGCTGCGGCTGTTCGGCCTCATTCCCGACACCCTCGCGCTGCGTGCCACGATGATCGCGCTGCTCACCGAGCAGATCGCCGGGTACTACGATCCCGACTCGAACGCCTTGTACATTCCCGCCGACATCGAGCCGTTCCAGCTGCGCGTCGTGGTGTCGCACGAGCTGGTGCACGCGTTACAGGACCAGTACATCCGCCTCGACTCCATCATCACGCAGCAGGGTCACAACGATCGGCGCGCGGCGGCGCAGGCGGTGTTCGAGGGCCAGGCCACCGTCGCGCAAATCCCCGTCCTGATGCCGGAGCAGAAACCCGAGTCCCTGCCCTTGGGGTGGTTTTGGCAGCAGCGCGTGGTCGCGGCCCGCCAGCAGGCGCAGATGGTGCAGTTCGCGCGCGCCCCGCTCTGGCTGCGCGAGGGGTTGATCTTCCCCTATCTGGGTGGTGCGGACTTCATCGTGTGGTTCCGGCGCAACCGCCCCGGCAAATCCGTGCTCGCGGCGTTGCCCACCTCGACGGAGCAGATCCTCCACCCCGAGCGCTACGCCACGGGCGACGAGCCGACCGAGCTGACCTTCGGCCCGGCGCCCGACACCGTGCGCTACGAGGACGGGTTGGGCGAGTTCGAGATCCGGTTGCTGCTGCAGCAGCACTTGGGCGACGAAACCGAGGCTGCGCTGTTCGCGGCGGGGTGGGACGGCGACCGCTACCAGGTGCTGGGTGCCAGGGGCGAGGCGCTGGTATGGTACAGCGTGTGGGATGATGCACGCGCGGCCGATCGGTTCGCGGGCGGGCTCGAGCGGGCGTGGCAAAAACGACGGGCGGACCCTAAAGGACTTCCTGACGGTCGCGGGCGGACGGGCCGACGGTCCGAGATCCAGCGCCTCACGATTGACGGCCGCCCCGGGGTGCGGCTCGTGGATGCGCCAGCGGGGTGGAGCGGGTGGAAGCACCCGCCTCAGGTGAGCGTCAGGGCCACAGCCGGCTGATCGCGTAGATCCCGAGACCCACCAGGCCGCCCACGAGCGTGCCATTGATCCGGACGAACTGCAGATCCCTCCCCACGGCCAGCTCGAAACGCTGCGACGTCGCCTCCGGATCCCAGCCGGCCACCGTGTGGGCGATGAGATCGCCGATTTCGTGGCGGTACTTCTCCACTACGGATCCCGTGACATCGATGAGCAAGTCGTCGATCTCCGCGAGCAACGCGGGGTTGGCGAGGACGGCCGTGCCGAACTCGCTGACGCCGCGGTCCAGCGGCCCCGGTGCTCCTGCATCTCCGCTCGTCGCGTACGTGAGGACCGCGTTCCGGATGGTCTCCCACAGGCGAGCGGACAGCTCGGCGACCGATGAATCCGCGAGCCATTCCTCTTTCATCGCCTCTGCCCGCGCGATCACGTCCGGTGAGTGCTGTAACCGCTCGATAAAGTCCCGGATGGCGTCGTCGAACGCCGTGCGCAACGGGTGCGCCGGATCCATGACCATATCGCGGAGCAGCCGTTCCACGGCATCGATGATCTTCTGATAAATCTTGTCGTCCAGGACCGGCGGCACCCACCAGGGCGTTTCGGCCCGCACGCGGTCGCGGATGAGCTCTCGATTGTTCAGGACCGCCTCCGCCGCGAGCCGCACCGTCACGTTGAGCAGCTCTTCCTGACGATTGTCGCCGAGCACCAACGCCAGCGTCTTGCCGAGGGCCGGGGCCACGCGAGTCGCCCGCAGGCGGGCGCTCACGACGCGCTGCACTAACGCCCGCACCTCGTCGTCGGGCAACGCCTCGAGCGCCTTGGCGAGGCCGCCGGCGACTTGCCGGGCGATCTGGCGGGCGTTCTGGGGATCGGACAGCCAGCGCGCCGCGCGCTCGGCGGGACGAACCGCGCGCAGGTTCGCGGCGACGACGTCCCGCGACAGGAAGTGGTTCTGCACGAAGTTGCCGAGGATCCGACCGATGCGCTCTTTCCGCGTCGCGACGATGGCGGTGTGCGGAATCGGCAGGCCGAGGGGGTGGCGGAACAGCGCGGTCACGGCGAACCAGTCCGCGAGCCCACCGACGAGCGATGCCTCGGCCGTGGCGCGCACCCACCCGAGCCACGGGAACTCCGCCTCGAACGCGCTCGCCGCCAGGAACACGACGGCGGCGAGCCCCAGCAGACCGGTCGCCCGCCGCTTCATCGCGTCGAGCTGGGCCTGCCGGGTTGCGTCGTCTGGACGCGACCAGGCGGGGGTTACGCCCGCCGGTGGTGGGGAAGAGGGGGGGGGGCTCGCCCCGGGTGGTGCTGGCGCGGCGCCGGGCGGCGCGGCGGACGCGGGTGGCGCGGTGCGTGCCATAGCACGCAAGATAACCCCACTTGGATTCGGGCGATTCGCCATTTAGCTTGCAAGGCTTATGTTTACGGCCCTTTTCAAGAGGAAGTAGCGCACGTATGGCAACTCGGATTCGGCTGCGGCGCGTGGGACGCAAGGGACAGGCCTTTTTCCGTATCGTCGTCGCGGACTCGCGCTCCCCACGGGATGGGCGCTTCGTGGCGACGATCGGCAATTACAACCCGCGGGCCAATCCGGCCGTCATCCACGTGGACGCCGAGCAAGCTCATGCCTGGATGGCCAAGGGAGCGATGCCCACGGACACCGTGCGCTCGCTGTTCAAAAAGGCCGGAGTGTTGGGCAAACGGCCCGCGTAGTCGGGCGGCTGCATAAGCCGCACGGCCAGCAGGGGGAGGTGGCGGTCCGTCCCCTGGTGCAGAACCCCGGGGCGGTGTTCGTCCCCAAGGCGCGGGTGTACGTGATGAACGAAGAGCGCCAGGTGCTGGCCGGTCCGCTCGTCGTGGCGCGCCGGCGGGCCTATCACCGGGAGTGGCTGCTCGGGTTCGAGGGCATCACCTCGCGAGCGGCCGTGGAGGGCTGGCGCGACCAGCTCGTAGCGATCGCCGACGATGCTGACGGTTAACGTCGTCACGCTGTTTCCCGAATGGTTCGCGGCGCCGCTCGCCACGAGCATTCTGGGTCGGGCCGCGGCGGCGGGCCTCGTGCGGTACCGCGTCGTACAGCTGCGCGACTACACGCACGACAAGCACCGCACCGTGGACGACGCGCCGTACGGCGGCGGCGCGGGCATGGTGCTGAAGCCCGAGCCGTTCTTCGAGGCGGTGGAGAACCTCGCGGCGCGGCCGCCGATCGTGCTGCTGTCGGCCCGCGGGGTGCCCTTCACGCACCAGACGGCGGTGCGCTACGCCGTCGGCGCGGAGTTGACGCTGCTGTGCGGCCATTACAAAGACGTGGACCAGCGCGTGGTCGACGGGCTCGGCGCCGAAGAACTGTCGATCGGGGACTTCGTGCTGTCGGGTGGGGAGCCGGCGGCACTGTGCGTGGTGGACGCGGTGGTGCGGCTGCTGCCGGGTGCGCTCGGAGACCACGAGTCGGCATCGAGCGACTCGCATTACGACGGACTGCTGGCGCCGCCGAGCTACACGCGGCCGCCGAGCTATCGCGGCCGGGACGTCCCCGAGGTATTGTTGAGTGGCGATCACGACAAGATCGCGGCATGGCGGGCGGCGGAAGCCGAGCGCCTGACGCGCGAACGGCGGCCCGACCTGTGGTCGCGCTACGAAGGATAGGGTGAGCGTATGGAACGGCTGCGAGCGGTCGAGCGGGAAGGGCTGAAGACCAATATCCCGGCCTTCGATCCCGGCGACACGGTGCGCGTGATGGTGCGGGTGCGCGAGGGCGAGAAGGAGCGTCTCCAGGCGTTCGAGGGTGTGTGCATCGCCCGGCGCGGCGGCGGCATCAACGAAACGTTCACCGTCCGGAAGATATCCGCGGGCGTGGGGGTCGAGCGCATCTTCCCGCTGCACGCGCCGGCGATCGCCGAGATCGAGCTGGTGCGCAAGGGGCGGGTGCGGCGTGCCAAGCTGTACTTCCTGCGGCGGCTCGCCGGTAAGGCGGCGCGCATCCGCGAGAAGAAAGGCGCGACGCAGACGGCCGCGGCGGCCGAGCAGGAGCAGCCGCAAGAGTGAGGCACCGCCGCCCCTCGCTCGAGCGCGAAGCCGCGCTCTGGCGCGAAGGGCGGAGCGTCGTCGCCGGCGTGGACGAAGCGGGCCGCGGCCCCCTGGCTGGACCAGTGGTGGCCGCGGCCGTCGTGTTTCCGGTGGGTGCGAAGCCGATCCGCGGCCTCGACGACTCCAAGCTGCTCACGCCCCGCCAGCGGGCCCGGCTCGCCGTCCGGATCCGCGCGCGCGCCCTCGCCGTGGCGGTGGGCGCGGCCAGCGTACGCGAGATCGACCGCCTCAACATCCGGCGCGCCTCGATCCTCGCGATGAGCCGCGCGTTGCGGCGCCTCCGCCTCGCCCCCACCGACGTGCTCGTCGATGGGCTCCCCTGTCCCGAGCTCCACTGCCCCCACGAGGCGATCATCGACGGCGACGCCCGGTGCCACTCCATCGCCGCCGCCTCGGTCATCGCGAAAACGATCCGCGATCGCTTGATGGAGCTGCTCGGCGCCCGTCACCCCGCATACTGCTGGGCCAGTAACAAGGGCTACGCCACGCCCGAGCACCTGGATGCGTTAGAGATCCACGGGCCGACGCGCCACCACCGCTGGAGTTTCGAGCCGGTCGCGCAACTGAGTCTGCTACCGGCGCTGCGCGCGCCGTAGCGATTTCAGGAAGTCGCCAAGCGGCCGCGTGTTCATCACGTCGGCGGCCGTGAGGCCCGCCCGCCGCGCCACCGCCACCGCGAACCGCATGTTACCGAGCTGCCGGGGGTCGTGGGCGTCGGTTGAGAGCACGAGCCGCACGCCGGCCGCCTTGGCCGCGGCGGCCAGGGTGTCGGGGAGGTCGAGCCGCTCGCTGCCGTTGATCTCGAGCAGACATCCGGCCGCCGCCGCCGCGCGGGCCACGGCGTCGAAGTCGAGCGGGTAGGGCCCGCGCCCGTTCACGATGCGCCCGGTGGGGTGTCCGATCGCGTCGACGTGAGGGTTGGCGATCGCTCCCAGCAGGCGGTCGGTGATCTGCCGCTCGCTCTGCTTCAACCCGTAGTGAATCGTCGCCACGACGTAGTCCGCCTCGGCCAGCACGTCGTCCTCGAGGTCGAGCCGCCCGTTCTCCAGGATGTCCATCTCGACGCTCTTCAGCACGCGCACGCCTGACCCTGCTGCGTTCAACCTGTCGATCGCCTGCCACTGCGCGCGCAGCGCCGCGGCGTCCAGCCCGGACATCGCCATGCGCTTGGAATGGTCGGTGATCGCGATGTAGGCGTACCCCAGCGCCGCCGCGGCGTCGCGCATCGCGCCGACCGGCGTCTGGCCGTCGCTCGCGTCGCTGTGCATCTGCAGGTCGCCGCGAATCTCCTCGAGGGTGACGAGCACCGGCAGGCGATGCGTCCGCGCCAGCTCGATCTCGCCGCGCGCCTCGCGCAGCTCGGGCGGGATCCAGTCGAGGCCCAGCGCCGCATACACGTCCTCCTCGGTTCGTCCAGCCACCCGGTGCGTTCCCTGGTAGACCCCGTACTCGTTCAGCTTGAGCTTCCGGCTCTGGGCGATCTTGCGCAGCTCGATGCTGTGCGCCTGCGAGCCGGTGAAGTACTGCAGCGCGGCCCCGTATGCATCGGGCTCCACCGCCCGCAAGTCGACCTGCAGGCCGCCGGAGAGCCGCACCGTCGCGCGCGTCGGCCCCTGGGAGACGACGCGCTTGACGTCGGGGTACGTGGTGAAATGGGCCATCACGGCGTCGGGGGCGGCGCTCGTGGCCACGATGTCGAGGTCGCCGATCGTCTCGCGGCGGCGCCGGAAGCTGCCCGCGACCTCGATCTCGCGGATGGCGCTTGCCCCGCGCAGGTATTCGACCAGCGCCCGGGCGTGCTGCTCCGCTTCATGGAGCAGCATGCGGCGCTCGGTCCGCTCCGCACGGCCGAGCCCGGCGCGGATCTTCTCGACCATCTTGGGCCCGAAGCCCCCCCCCGCGAGCTTGGCGACTTTGCCCGACGCGATCGCCTTGGCGAGGTCGGCGACGGTTTTCACGTTGAGTTTCTCGTGCAGCAGCTTCACCCGTTTCGGCCCGAGGCCGGGGATGCGCAGCAGGTCGAGGAGGCCGGGCGGGAGCTTCTTGACGAGCGCCCGGCGCTGCGGCATGTCGCCGGTCGCCACCAGGGCCTCGATTTCTTCGGCGATGCCCTCGCCGATGCTCGGGAGCTCGGTGAGGTCGAAGTCGCCGGCGCGCACCAGCTCAGCGAGCGGTTCGGGGTGGTCGCGCACCGTGCGGGCGGCGTTGCGGTAGGCGCGCACCTTGAAGGGATTCGCTTCGGAAATCTCCAGGAGATCGGCGACCTCCTCGAGCTGGCGGGCGATGTCGGGGTTTTGCATCGCCACAATAGTAGCACTCGCCGACCCGTCCTTGCGGAGGGCGCGGGGCGGTGATAGGCTAGCCCGTCGTGACGCCCCTTTATCCCAGCTGGAGGCTGATGCTCATGCCGTGCAAGTTCCTGGGGTCGCTCGTTTTTGCCGTTGCACTCCCGATCGCCGTGGCCGCGCAATCCCAGGCCACGACTGGCGTCATTCGCGGCGTCATGTCCGATCCTGCGGGCTCGCCGGTGGTCGGTGCGACCGTGACGCTGCGCCAGATGGAGACCGGCTTTCAACGTCAGATCACGACCAACGATCGCGGCGTGTTCGTCGCGTCGCTCTTGCCGGTGGGCTCGTACGACGTGACCGCCCGCGCGGTGGGCTACAACGAGGTTCGGCGCACGGGCGTGCAGCTGCGCGTGGGTGAAACGGTGAACCTCGACCTGCCGGTCGCGGCGGTGCAGCTCCAGGCGGTGGTCGTCGAGGCCACGCAGCCCGTGGTGGATGCGTCGAAGGTCGAGACGTCCACCCGCCTGCCCAACGAAGCCGTGGGCGGCCTCCCGAACAACGGCCGCAATTACCTCAACCTGACGCTGCTCACGCCCAACGTGGCGCTGGTGCAGGGACCGGACGGCGACGAGCTGTCGATCGGCGGACAGAAGGGGATCCACAATAACGTCGCGGTGGACGGCGCCGACTTCAACAACCCGTTCTTCGGCGAGCAGCGCGGCGGCCAGCGGCCCGCGTTCACCTTCAACCTCGATGCCGTGCAGGAGATCGTGGTCGTGGCGGGCGGGGCCAACGCCGAGTTCGGTCGCTCGTCGGGTGGGTTCGTGAACGTGATCACGAAATCGGGGACGAACCAGATTCGGGGTTCGGCGCACTATTACGGCAAGTCCGACGCGCTGTCGGGCACGCCCCAGCACGGCACCACGACGTACCAGCCCGACTTCAGCCAGCACCAGTTCGGGTTCACGCTGGGCGGACGCCTGAAGCAAGACCGGGCGTTCTTTTTTCTCGCCTACGACCAACAGCTCTATGATGAGGTGAAGCAACAGACCCGGCCCACCAGCGCCGAGTTCACGGCGCTGCGCAACTGGATGACCACGGCGTACGGCGGCGTCCTGGCGACCGACTTCGGGGCGATTCCCAGAACCAATGACGCCCGTGCGCTGCTCGCCAAGTTCGACTTCCACCTGTCGGACCGGCACACCCTGTCGCTCAAGTACAACTACACGTGGTCGGAGCAGCAGAACGGCACGTTCGATGTGGACACGTGGGCCCGGAGCGCGAACGGCCTCGAGCAGGACCACTCCAACGCCGTCAACGGGAGCCTCGTGTCGTATCTCTCGTCCAACACGTCGAACGAGTTCCGCTTCCAGTATTCGCGCGAGGACCGGCCGCGCCCCTACGATGGACCGCGCAGCGCCGCGCTCGGCCCCAACCGCTCCGATCCGCCGAAGAATCGCCCGTTCCCCGACGTCGCGATGGACTTCGTCAATCACTTCCGCTTCGGGATGCCGTTCTTCCTGCCGATCGATTATTACGACACCCGGATTCAGCTGCTTGACAACCTCACGCTGGCCAAGGGGAACCACATCTTCAAAGTCGGCGGCGAGTTCAACCGCGTGAACTCGGTGCAGACGTTTATCGGGTTCGCGAACAGCCGGTACATCTTCAGCTCGGTCAACGGCTTCCTGAGCTACGTGGCCGACTCGACCTACGTCGAGTGCTCGGCGGGCGGCACCGGCACCAACTACACCTGTCCCGGCGCCGAAACTCCCACCGGCCCCGTCCTGCTCTACCTCCAACAGGCGGGCGTCGACCAAAACGTGCGGAGCTCGGGGACCCAGGAAATCCCTCAGACCGAGCTGGCGTTCTACATCCAGGACAGCTGGAAGCCGAGTCCGCGCTGGACGGTCAACTACGGCCTGCGCTGGGAAGCCCAGATCGAGCCCGACCCGATCACGCCCCCGGCCCAGGTGTTCTTCTCGCCCTTCATCGGAACGAGCAAGACGAACGGCAAGGGCACTTTCGCTTTCCCGTCGGACGGCACGATCCCTTCGGACAAGGCGATGTGGCAACCGCGCCTGGGCGTCGCCTGGGATCCAAGCGGTGACGGGCGGCAGGTGTTCCGTGCCAACGCGGGGCTCTATTACGCCCGCATCCCCGGCCTGAACCTCGCCTCGAGCCGGAGCACGAACGGCTCCAACGGCTTCACCTACTTCCGCAACAGCGAACTCACCTTCCTCGGGCGCGTGCCGGGGTTCGGCAACCTGCTCCCCGACTCCGTGGCCCAGGCCTCGGTGTTCTTCCCCGACGTGTTCGTGTTCGACAAGAGCTTCCAGAATCCGCGCACACTCAACGCGACGCTCGCCTATGAGCGGCAGCTCGGCCCCGACCTGGGCCTCTCCCTCAGCTACACGCACGCCCGTACCGACCACCTCACGCGATTCATCAACCGGAACGACACGGTGTTCGCGAGCCCGTGGTCCAACGGGCTTCCTCCGGGTGGCACCAACGGAATCACGACGCTCACCGTGGTCGAGTCGAGCGCGAGGTCCCGCTATAACGGCTTCACGATCGGCCTGCGCCGGGTGCTCGATCCGAACTTCCAATTCCAGGTGAACTACACCCTGTCGTTCGACAAGTCCGACGACGACAATGAGCGCGATCCTTTCACCTTCCGGTACGCGCGGCCGGACAGTTTGGGGCCGGAGTACAACTGGAGCGATCGCGATCAGCGCCACCGCGTGAACGCCTGGGCACTGGTCAAGCTCCCGGGGGGGATTTTCATGAACAACCGCGTGAGCTACTACTCCGCGCAGCCGGTGTCGGAGAGCTGCGGCCCCCGGCCCGGCAACCTGTTCGCGCCGCCGGCGGGCCAGCGCGCCACCGGCCCGGCCGACCGGATCTGCGCCAGCGGGGCCATCCTCAAGCGCAATACCCTGCGCAAGGACAACGCCTACTTCTCGTGGGACGTGCGGCTCTCCAAGCCCGTGGACGTGGGCCCGCAGGGTCAGATCGAAGCCATCCTCGAGGTCTTCAACCTGACCGGCAACGACAACTTCCGGGATCCGGCCTACGGCAACCTGGTGTTCAATTTCGACGGCACGATCCGCAGCGGCCTCGGCGACCCGCGGCAGCTGCAGGCGGGGTTGCGCTGGATCTTCTAGTCGGTTAGTCGGTTGGTCGGTTAGCAACGGCGAAGGGCGGGAGCCGACACGGCATCCCGCCCTTCCTTACTCCAGCCAGCTAACCAGCTAACCGGCTAACCGACTAGCTCACTGTTATTTCCTGCACCATTCCATGCACCACGTGCGGCTTCCCGTCCTTCGCGTCGGGCACGTAACAGGTCAGCAAGTACTTCCCGGGCGCGAGCGTGATCGTGAACCATCCCGTTTTGCCGACGTCGGGCCCTTCGAAGCCCCCGACCGGCCGCGTGGGTGGCTCCCCCTTCATCCCGCCGGCAATCCAGCGCTGGACGTCCGGCAGAGTCTTACCCGGGACGACCTGCTCGATGGTGAGTTCATGCAACTGCGGTCCCGTGTTCTCCACGCGGATGGTGTGCGTCCCCGCGGTGAGGGGCCTCGACAGCGTAAAGGCGTAGTCCGACAGCGTCGCCACGACGTCCGCCTGCGGCTCCGCGGGCGGGGGTGACGCGGTGAGGGGGGCCGGGGCAACCACCAGGCGGCGCACCATCCCCTTCATCACGTGCACCAGCCCGTCTGGACTCGGGATGAAGCACACGATGAAATAGTTGCCGGGCTCGAGGCGCGCCGTGGCGTTGGAGCTGTCGCCGCCGGCGACGACGCCCGGGCCGCCGGGGAGGCTCAGCCACGGGGCGATCGGCCCCGGGGCCATCATGGCGGTGCGGATTTCATCCCAGGTTTTCCCACTCGCGCCCATCACCACCGCCTGGTGCGGCTCGCGGCCCTGGTTCAGCATCTTGAACGTGGTCAGCCCGGCGGGAATCGTATCCGGGGCGGCGAACGCATAGTCGGTCGCGACGATGGCGACGACGCGCGGTCCCGCGGGCGTCGCGGCTGGGCGTGCGCAGGCGGCCAAAGCGACAGCCAGCGCACCGCTGATGTACAGCGTTTTCACGAATGCTTCTCCTTTATGGATGACGGACGATTGAGATGTCAGGCGCGTTGCAGCAGGACAATGCCGGAGAAACGGCGGAACTCCTCGCGTTTCTTCGCCGTGTAGAACTTGGCGACCAGGCTCCACAGCCACGCCAGCGGCATGGTGCGTTTCAAGCGCAGCGACTCCGTCCACATGGAGCGGTACTCCGCCTCGCCCCAGCCGTGGGGCGCGAAGAACCGCGTGCCTTCGGCGGGGGCGAACCGGAACGGCGCGTTTCCCTCCTTGAGTTTCCGGCCCCAGCTCTTCGCCAGCATCTTCAGCAGCTGCGGCGACCCGAGATCGATGAGCCACCACCCGAAGCCGGCGGCGTGGAGGTCGTCCGCCAGTCGCCCGACCTCTTCGGGCGCGAGGTACACGAGCAAGCCTTCGGCGACCACGAGCGTCCCTCCGCCGCCACCGCTCGCCGCGTCCTCAAACAGCTCGCGGCGCCGCTCGCGGTCGGTGAGATCGACGGCGACGTGCTCGACTTGGCACCGCGGCTTCTCCCCCGCGAGCTGTTCGTTCTTGTAGGCGAGCAGGTCGGGGAAATCCACCTCGATCCAACGCAGGCCGCCGGGGAGGGGCAGGCGGTAGGGCCGCGTGTCGAGACCGGCGGCGAGGTTGACGACGGTATGCACGCCGTCGCGCTCCACGGCGCGCAGGATCAGCTCATCCATGACCGCCGTCCGGACGATCATCGGCCACGCCATGGCGCGGCCCTTCGGCATGGCGCGCACGATTTCTTCGCCGCGCGGCCCGGCGAGGCGGCGCGCGTAGGGGTCGCGAAACAACGCGTCGGGCCGCTCGCTCTCCATCGCCCGGTAGATGGCCACCCAGCGGGCGGTGTCGGAGACGTGTGTGATGGGGGACGTCATGCGCGGGGCGAAACCTAACGTGCGTCGCTATCTTTCGCACTGCGAGCCGGTAGCTCAGTTGGTAGAGCAACGGACTTTTAATCCGTAGGTCCTGGGTTCGATCCCCAGCCGGCTCACCTTCCTCTCCCCCCTAGTTGTCAGGGGCGACCAACAGAGGCAGATTGCTCCGATGCCCTCCACTGTTTGGATCGACGGCAAATGGTACGACCGCTCCACGGCGGTCGTCTCCGTATTTGACCACGGCCTCCTGTATGGCGACGGCGTCTTCGAGGGGATCCGAGCGTACGGCGGCCGCGTCTTCCGGCTCGCCGAGCACATCGACCGGTTGTACGCGTCCGCCAAGGCGATCTGGCTCGACGTCCCTCTCGGCAAGGCCGAGATGACGCGCATCGTGGAGGAGGGCGTGGCGAAGAGTGGGATCAGGGAAGCGTACATCCGGCTGGTTGTGACCCGCGGGGTCGGCGACCTCGGCCTCGATCCCCGCAAATGTGCGAAGCCTTCCACCATCTGCATTATCGACACGATCCGACTGTGGTCCCCCGAGCGGTACGAGCAGGGCCTGACCGCGCTCACCGCCGCCACGCCGATCAACCACCGAGAGAGCCTCTCCCCCCGCGTCAAGTCGCTCAACTACCTCACCCACATTCTTGCGAAGCTCGAAGGCATCGCGGCCGCGGTGGACGAGGTCATCATGCTCGACTCGACCGGTCACGTCGCGGAGGCGAGCGGCATGAACTTGTTCGCGGTGACGCGCGGCGTCGTGCGCACGCCGCCCCCGTACTCGGGCATCCTGCGCGGCGTAACGCGCGACACGGTCCTCGAGATCGCCCGGGAGGCCGGCTACGCCACCGAAGAGCTTCCGCTCAACCGGTACGATCTCTACACCGCCGACGAGGTCTTCCTCACCGGGACCGCCGCCGAAGTCGTGGGCATCTCGAAGCTCGACGGCCGGGCCATCGGCGCGGGCACGGCGGGCCCGGTCACCAAGGATCTGGCAGCGCGGTTTCGCGCATACGTGACGCGGGGCGATTAAGAACCCGCGGAGTGCGCGCGCTCGGCATCTTCGCTCACGCTCCCATCCCCGGTCGCGTCAAACCGCGGCTCGCCGAAGACGTTGGTCCTTCCACGGCAGCAGAGTTGTATTGGCAGGTTGGGCGCCGCGTGGTCACGAACGTCGCGGGCTCGGGGTACCGCACGATCATCTGGTTCACGCCGCCCACCGAGGGCGCCTTCGTCCGCGAGTGGCTCGAGGGCCTCGGCCGCGTGGAGTTGCGACCGCAGGGGAGCGGTGGTCTGGGCGAACGGTTGACCCAGGCGTTCGCCCGGCAGTTCGCTGAGGGAGCGGAGCGCGCGGTCATCGTCGGCACCGATTGCCCAGGCCTCGACCGCCGCCACATCACCGCGGCGTTCGCGGCGCTCGCTGACGGCGATCTCACCCTGGGCCCGACGCAGTCGGGCGGGGTGTACCTCATCGGGCTCCGCGAGCCCCGGCCGGCGCTGTTTCGGGGCGTCCACTGGTCGAGCCCTGCCGTCCTGGCGCAGCTCAAGGCGCGGGCGGCCGGCGCGCGGCTCGCCCTGCAGGTGCTTCCTCCCCTCCGCGAAGTCGATACGTTGCAAGATGCACGGGTCCTCGGGCTGCTGGGTGGTGGCTCAAATATTGACGGGACTTCAACTTAGCCCCATATTGGGAGCCCTTTTTGGCCCGTCTCCGACGAGGTGACCTATGCCATGGCGAATCATCGCCCACGGAGACCAGGTTTGGCACGTGGAGGCGGTAGCCGAGCGGCCTGCGAATACGGCGGCATGGCAGCTGGTGCTGGCGTTCCGAGCCGCGTCGGAGCCGGGCAGGCGCCAGTCGTTCTGGACGCCGTACCCGCTGGAGGCCACGTCGAAGTCGTCCCTGTTCATCCAGGCCGAGCGCATTCCTGATACGGCGCTGTCACGAGTACTGGCCGAGCGCCTCACGTGAGTCCGATGGACCTGCAGGAGCTGCGGCGGATCGTCGGCGCGGTCGCGCGCCTGCGCGGGGAGACGGTCAAGGACGTGACGGTGCGGTCCGACGTGCGCCATGTGAAAGTCGAATTCGACAGCGGACTGATTCTCGTCATCTCGGCGGAGCGCGATGCGCAGGGGCGTCCCCGGCTCGAGGTGGACGTCGTGGATGCGCCGCAGGACGCCGGGCTCAAGCATCAAATCGAAGTCCGGTTCGATTGAGGTGTGCCCGTGGACCACGAGCGACTGCGGTTCGAGGAATTCGGCTTTCAGCGGCTGGCGAATGGCCGCTGCCGGGCCAAGGTCGTGCTGGCCTGGGCCGACGGGCGGCGCTTCGAGGGGGTCTCCGACGGCGTGACGTCGCAGACGGGCGAGCTGCGCTGCTGCGCGGTCGCGGCCGTCCAGGCGCTGGAACGGGCGGTGGAGACGAAGCTGACGTTCGAGCTGTTGGGTGTGAAGGCGGTACGCGCCTTCGACGCGACGGTGGTGATCGTCTCGCTGTCGGCGCGTGCGCCGGACGAGGCGACGCGCCTGGTGGGCTCGTGCTTGACGGAGAGCGACCCGCCGCGCGGCGCGGCGCTTGCAGTGCTGAACGCCACGAACCGGTTACTCGGGAATTACCTGGCCACACGATGACGCGGCGGACGACGATCTGGATCTGGTTGATGGGCGCCGCGGTGCTGGCCACCGGCTGCGCCTCCGCCGGCGCGCGCAACCCGGGTCTCGGGGCGGTCGCCGCCGGCGCCGCGTCCGTCCCGGCGGCCCCGGTCGGAACGGACACGACGGCGCTCCGAGCGGACACAGCGGCGCTGGGGCAGATCGGCGCCGCCATCGCCGGTGCGGAGCGCGATTCCGCCGCCGATCAGTCAGTGCTGGACAGCCTGCACACGCCCGCGGCGGCCAGTCCCCCCTCTCCTCCCGCCCCGACGGCGGCGGCGCCGGCCCCGGTGGGGGCGGCTCGGGCCGACACGGTGGTGCGGGGGGAAGAGGTGCAGCGCGAGGCGGAACGCCTCTTCGGAGCCGAGGGCCGGACGATCCTGGGCGCGACGGACGAAGCGGGCGCGATCTTCGACATCGACGTCACCAGCTTTTCCGCGAACCGGCGGGTGCTCGAGTATCTGGAATTCTTTCAGCTGGACGCGCGCGACCGTTTCGAGATCTGGTTGTCGCGTCTCGGGCGCTACGAGGGGATGATCCGCGAGCGGCTGCGGGCGCGCAAGCTGCCCGAGGACCTGGTGTACCTCACGCTGATCGAAAGTGGCCTCTCGAACACCGCCGTCAGCCGTGCCCGCGCCGTGGGGATGTGGCAGTTCATGACGGGTACCGGGCGGATGTACGGCCTCCAGATCGACCCGTGGGTGGATGAGCGGCGCGATCCCTTTAAGGCGACCGACGCCGCGGTGAATCACCTGGCCGACCTGGTAGAGCGCCTCGGCAGCGTGTATCTCGCGGCCGCAGCCTACAACGCGGGCGCGGGGCGCATCGAGCGGGGCATCCGCCGCCTCCCCGGCGAGCCCGACTCAGTCAGCGATGAGACGTTTTTCCAGATCGCCGACCGCCGCCTGCTGCGGCGGGAGACCCGCGACTACGTGCCCAAGCTGATCGCCGCGGCGCTCATCGCCAAGCAACCCGGGCGCTATGGCTTCACCGAGATTCAACCGTTGCCGCCCCTCCTGTTCGACGAGGTGACCATCCCCGACGCGACGGGGCTCGACGTCCTGGCACGCCTTGCCGACACGAGCGTGGCCGCGTTGCTGGAGCTGAACCCGCATTTCGTGCGGGGCATCACGCCGCCGGGCCGCGGCGTCGTGGTGCGGGTGCCCCGCGGAACGGGGGCGCGCGTGGCGGAGCGCTTCACCGAGCTGCCGGTCAACGAGCGCATCACTTTCGTGGACCACTACGTGGCACAGGGGCAGACACTGTCGCAGATCGCGCAGCGGTACCGCGTGAGCGTGACGATGCTGCGGGGCGCCAACCCCCACCTGCGGGGGAACGCGTTGCGCGTCGGCCAGCGGATCATCGTCCCGATGAGCGGCCGGGTCGTGCCGCCGTCGGCGTGGAGCACGCCTCCCGAGCCCCGCTATCGCCGCACCGCCGGCGGCGGCCCGGCCGCCGGCCGGCACAGGGTGCAGGCCGGCGAGACGGCCAGCGTCATCGCGCGCCGCTATGGTGTGGGGCTGATGGCCCTGCTCAATGCGAACGGGATGACGATGGGGAGCGTGATACGGCCGGGGGACTGGTTGAGGATACCGAGATAGGACGCCAAGACGCCAAGACGCCAAGACCGACTGATCTTGGCGTCCTGGCGTCCTGGCGTCTGTTGCTAGCGGTGCCTGAACCCCTTCATCACCGAGGTGGCGTACCCATTCTGCGGGTCACGGCCTTTGCCCAGAAGCTCCTCGACTCTGCCCGGCCCCCGGTTATACGCCAGCAGGGCCAGGGACATGTTGGTCGGGTAGCGATCGAGCAAGTCCCGCAGGTAGCGGAAGCCGATCCGGAGATTCGTGTCCCGATCGTACAGCTGCTCGGTGGTCAGCCCCGGCTCGTACAGCCGCGCCGTGCTCGGCAGCACCTGCGTAAAGCCAAGGGCGCCCACGGGGCTCTTGGCCCGCTGGGTGAAGCCCGACTCGACCTTGACCAGCCGGAAGGCCAGGCCCGGGTCGATCCCCTCGCTCAACGCCACGTCGTAGATCGCGGTCGCGAGGTCGGCAGGGATCCGATAGTGCCCCGAATACTGGATGATGGCGTTGGCGCGGTCGAGCTGCAGCCGGGCGACTTCCAGCTCGCCCTGCTTCGCGTCCAGCTGCTGCCGCAGCGTGCGCATCTCACCCAGCAGCTCGGGGCCGGACGCCGGGGCGCGCTCGGCATCCGCCGAAGCGCCGCGGGCCCACCCGCCCACCGTGCTCACCAGCAGGGCGCCAACTAGGATCATGCCGCCCCGCACCATCAGACGTTGAGTTTTCGTTTGCATACCCCTCTCTTGTGAGTCCTATCTGCCCGCACCCAAGGTGCGGTGCGGTCATCAAGCGTCGCTCAAGCGTCGAGCGGTGCCTTTTTCTTCTCCACCACGTGCACGTCCGCAATCACCATCGCCGCGTCGGCAGCCTTGACCATGTCGTAGACTGTGAGCAGCGCGACCGACACGGCGGTCAGCGCCTCCATCTCGACACCAGTCCGGCCCACCGCCTTGACGGCTGCCCGAATCCGCACGCCCGGCAGCTCCGCATCCAGGCTCGCGTCCACCTCGACGTGGTCGAGGCCGAGGGGGTGACAGAGCGGGATCAGCTCCGCCGTCCGTTTCGCCGCCAGCGTTCCGGCCACTTCGCTCACCGCCAGCACGTCGCCCTTGGCGACTGCCTGGTCGGCAACGAGCTGGAACGCGTCACTCGACATCCGGATCGCTCCGGCGGCCACCGCCGTCCGCACGCTGATCGGCTTGTCGCCGACATCCACCATCCGGGCCCGCCCCGCCTGATCGACGTGCGACAGCTTCATAGAGCGAGATCCTCCGCCAAAACGGCGGTGAGGAGCTGCGGGTTCACGTTCCCCTGGGCCAGTTCTCGGGCCTCCATGACCCGGGCGATCGCCTCGACCAACTTCTTCGTTTCCCCGACCGCTTCACCCGCTGCCCCCCCCCCGCTCTTCGTCTCGGTCCGGAGACGGCGGGCCAGCGCGTCCAGCATCTCGGCGAAACCCCCGCGTGCCTGGAACGGCATCTGGCTGAGCGCCAACGCGTAGCGCGCCGCGGCGCTGGTACGGCCGCCCTCGATCATCTGCTCCGCCCGCCGGTTCGCCACTTCCTGGTCCCCTTCTGTCGCAAGGAGCCTGCCAATGCACCCCTCGGCAACGCTAACTCGTTGTGCCAACTCGACTTTGCCGGTAACAGCGAGTACCTGCTGTGCGAAAGCTGCCACGACACTGTCGACGACTCGTGCGACTCGAACCCGCACAACGCGGGACAACATCGTCGGCAGCAGTCCATCCGGATCTGCCGCCGTGAGCACGATGACCGTGTCCGCTGGCGGCTCCTCGAGCGCCTTCAGCAGCGCGTTCGCGGCGTCCTCCATGCCGCGCTGGGGAATCAGACGCTCCGCGTCCCCGACGATGAACACCTTCCGCCGGCTGAGCACGGGCGTCAGCGCCAAGCGGCGTAGGAGCAGGCGGACCGCCGCGATCCCATGGCTTGCCAGCCCGCCCGGAGTGCCGTACAGGGGCTGTTCCCGGCGCGCCGTCATTTCCTCGGCCAGCGCTTCTGCCACCAGGTCGACCTGCTTGTCCGCGTCCGCGCCCTTCTTGCTCAGCTCCAGCGGCACGAACCAGTGCACGTCCGGGTGCTGCAGTGTTGCGACCATGCGACATGCCTGGCACTCGCCACACCCTCCGTCGTCGCAGACCAGCAACTGCGCTAGCCACAGCGCCAGCCGCTGCTTGCCCACGGCACGGGGGCCCTCGAACAGCAACGCCTGCGGCAATCGGCCTGAGCGAACGGCGCCCGAGAGCCGGTTTTTCACCCCTTCATGCCCGAATAGGGGGGGTAAAGGCATCGGCAAATCTAGCTGGCGGGGCGACTCACCGGGGTGTTACAAGTCGTAAGCGCCTGATCGACACGGGATTACGACGCCAGGACCGGCCTTGCGCCATGTTAAACGAATGTCATTGAACACTATATGCCACTAAGTGAGCGCGCACTCGCGAGATAATGCTGAAATTATCGATGTTTTCGGGTGATTTTCGGGCGTGGCATCACCATCGGTCCAGGACCTCCCGCACTTTGCGGCCTAGGCCACCCTGTTACCGCGTCAGCGGGGCGGGTGATTCAGCAGCAGCCAGTAGAGCCCGACCTCTGATACCGCGCGCGCGAACGCCTCGAAGTCCACCGGCTTCACGATGTAGCTGTTTGCTCCCAGCCGGTACGCCCGGGCGATGTCGGGCTCCTCGCGTGACGACGTGAGCACGACCACGGGGATTCTCTTGGTCCGATCCTCTTCCTTGAGCCGGCGCAGCACCTCGAGGCCGTCCACCTTGGGCAGCTTGAGGTCGAGCAGGATCACTTTAGGGACGACGCCGATCTCGCGCAGCGCGTGCGACCCGTCGCCGAAGAAAAAATCCAGGGCTTCGGCGCCGTCCTGGCACACGAACACCTGATTCGCGAGGTTCCGCTGCTTTAGGGCCCGCAGCGTCAGCTCGGCGTCGTTGGGGTTGTCTTCCACCAGCAGGATTTCGACTTCCTGGGGTTGCGTCATGTTGGGGATGCTCCTGGCAGCGTGAGGTAGAACGTGGCGCCCCCATCGACCTCGCCCTCAGCCCAGACCCGCCCCCCGTGGCGCAGCACGATGCGCTGGACGATCGCCAAGCCGACTCCCGTGCCCTCGAACTCCTCGGCGCGGTGCAGGCGCTGGAAGACGCCAAACAACTTGTCGGCGTAGCGTTGATCGAACCCGGCGCCGTTGTCTTTCACATAGTACACGCCTTCGCCGTTGTCGGTGCGGTGCCCTACCTCGATTCGCGCCGGCGCGCGCTGCCGCGTGAACTTCGCCGCGTTGTCGAGCAGGTTCGTGACCGCCTGGCGCAACATGTCGCGGTCGCCCCGGGCGGGGGGCAGGACCCCGATCGTGATTTCGAGGGGACGGTCTCCCGCGGTCCGCCGCACTTCGTCGGCAATTGTGCGGAAGAGGTCCGCCATGTCCACCCGCGCCGTCTCGAGCGCCTTGCGCCCCAGCCGTGAGAAGGCGAGGAGGTCGTCGATCAGCTGGCCCATTCGCCGCGTGTTCTCGTCGATCACGGTGAGTATCCGCTTGGCCTCGGGGTCGAGCTGCGGCCCATGGTCCTCCAGGAGAATCCGGGCGAACCCATGGATCGCCCGAAGCGGCGCCCGCAGGTCGTGCGACACCGAGTACGAAAACGACTCGATCTCGGCGTTGGTCTCGCGCAGCGCCTGCTCGATGCGCTTGCGCTCCGTGATGTCGCGAATCACGCCGGTGAAGGAGATCCCCGCCTCGGTGCGGGCGGCGGCGAGCGAGAGCTCGATCGGAAACTCGTTCCCGTCCTTGCGCCGCCCATGGAGCTCCACCGTACGGCCGATGACGTGTGCTTCGGCCGTCTCGGCGTAGCGCTGGATGCCGCGCCGGTGGTCGTCCTGGTACCGCTCGGGCATGAGCAGCGTCAGCGGTCGGCCGACGACCTCGCTCGCCGTATACCCGAACATGTGCGCCGCGCCCGGGTTCCAGTAGGCGATGTTGCCGTCGCCGTCGGCCGCGATGATAGCATCGTGCGCGGTCTCGGTGACGGCGCGCAACCGTGCCTCGCTGTCGCCCAAGGCGCGGGTCCGCTCGAGGACTTGGGCTTCCAGGCCTTCGCGCGACCGCTTCACCTCGTCCGCCATGACGTTGAACGAACGGCCCAGCCGGCCCAACTCATCCGTGCCCGGGACGTCCACCCGCTGTGCCAGGTCGCCACTTGCGATCGCCGCAGCTGCGGTGGTGAGGCGGTGCAGAGGCGTGGTGATGCGCCGGCTGACCCACCACGCTCCGAGCGCACCGACAACCACGATCGCGGCCGCGATCAGGGACATCCGGCGGAGATAGAGCCGCGTGGGGGCTAAGACCTGCGGCCGCGACAGTTCGGCGAGGAACATCGCCGGCGTCCCGGGAATCCGCGCCGCCGCGCCGATCTTCAGTTCGCCGCGCGCGTAGGAGACGGCGACGGTGGAGTCGTGGCGGGCGCGCGCCTCGGCGGGCGGGGCGGGGATCACGTGCTCGAGGTCGGTCCAGGGGTCGCCGTCGGCGTTGCCGACCAGCAGGGTCATGTCACCGCCGGCGATCCCGGTGAGCGTCTCGCGACCCTGCTTCGACAGGGTGATCCGCCGGATCTGCACGACCCGGCCGATCACTCGGCCCTCGGTCCCCTGGCGCACTGCGGCCTGCACTGCGACGTACAGCAGGGTGTCGTGCTGCAGGCGGTACGGGCTCACGACGGCGGAGTCGGTTGGGAGTGCCGGCGCCGGGTCGGATCGAAGCGCCGTGTCGCCGCGCAAGAACAGCCGCTGACCGCTACTGTCCCACACTTCGATCGCGAGGTTCGGTGCGCTGTCGGGCGCGATGCGACGCATGGCAGCCAGGACCCAATCGCGGCCGCGCCCGCCCCCCGACGTAACGAACTCCCGGACGCCGGGATCCGCGGCCAGCGTGGCGGTCTGAGCGCGCCGGAGCGTTGGCTCGCGCTGCAACAGGTCGACGTACACCTTGGCGATGCGCCGCACGCGCTCCGTCGCCAACGACAGTGCGGCGTGGCGCACCTGCTGGTAGGCCGCGGCCAGCATGACGAGCACGACGGCGAGGAGCAGGGCGCTGAAGAACAGCGGCAGCTTCCACTCCAACGAGCCTCGCCGCATGAATGGCCCCCATGTGAACGTGTCCAACCAGCAAGTTGCCGACGGTCGCCGATTGAAACAAGGCGCGTCGGTCAGGCGTCGAGGACTGCGCGGACCTTGCGGGACAAGGTGTCGGGTGTGAACGGCTTTTGGAGGAACGCGACGCCGGCGTCGAGCACCCCGCGATGTACGATCGCCTCGTTGGCGTATCCGGAGAGATACAGGACGCGCAGGCCCGGCCGCGCTTGCTGGAGATTGCGGGCGAGCTCGCGGCCGTCGATCCCGGGCATGATCACGTCGGTCACGAGCAACTGAATCGGCTCCGGGTGCCCCGCGACGAGCGTGAGCGCGTCGGCGGGATTGGCCGCGGCGAGCACCTGATACCCCTTGGCCTCGAGCATGCGGCGCGCGAGCTCGCGCACCGGCGCCTCGTCCTCTACCAGGAGTACGGTCTCCGTGCCTTGAAGGGTGGCGGGCCCCGCGGCCACGGGCGTGGCCCCGTCCACCGGCTCGCTGACGCGCGGCAGATAGATCTTGAACGTCGTGCCGTGACCGGGCTCCGAGTACACCCACACGTGGCCGCCCGACTGTTTCACGATTCCATAGACGGTGGCGAGGCCTAGGCCCGTGCCCTTGCCCAGCTCCTTGGTCGTGAAAAAGGGCTCGAAGATGTGCGACACAGTCTCGCGGTCCATGCCGGTCCCGGTGTCGCTCACCGTAAGCAGGACGCAGGGCCCCGGCCGCACCGTGGCGTGTTCGCGGGCGTACCCCTCGTCGAGCTCGGTGTTCGTGGTCTCGATGGTGAGCTTGCCGCCGCCCGGCATCGCATCCCGCGCGTTGACGGCGAGATTCATGATCACCTGCTCCAGCTGACCGGCGTCGGCGCGGACGGCACCGAGGTCGGGGGCGAGCACGGTGCGGAGATCGACGTCCTCGCCGATCAAGCGGCGCAACAGGCGGTCCATGTCGGCGACGAGCGCGTTCACGTCGATCACGCGGGGCGTGAGCGGCTGCTGGCGGCTGAACGCGAGCAGCTGGCGGGTGAGCTGGGCCGCGCGATCACCGGCCCGCCGGATCTCGTTGACGTCCTCGCGCGCCCGGCTCGCCGGATCGAGATCCTCGAGCAGCAGGTCGGCCGAGCCGATGATCGCCGTCAGGAGGTTGTTGAAGTCGTGCGCCACGCCGCCGGCGAGCCGGCCCACCGCTTCCATCTTGACCGCCTGGCGGAGCTGCTCCTCGAGCTGGCGGCGCTCGGTGATGTCGGTGGTGAGCACGAGCACGTGGGGGACGCCGTCGAGCTCGATCAGCTCGGCCGAATAGAGCAGCGTTCGTCCGGCGCCCGTCTTGGTGCGGCTCTCGATTTCCTGGGTCCGGACCCGGCCGGGGAGTCGCGCTTGCTGCACCGCCTCGGCGCGGTCTTCCGCGCTCGGCCACAGCCCCAGCTCGACGGTGCTGCGTCCCACGGCCTCCTCGCGCGAGTATCCCAGCGTCGCGAGAAAGGAGTCGTTGACGTCGACCAGCCGGCCTTCGAGCGTGGTGATCGCCATGCCCGAGGGGTTGGCATTGAACGCCTTCGCGAACTTCGCCTCAGAGGCGCGCAGCGCCTTTCCCGCCGCCTCGGCGGCGTCCCGCGTGCGCCGGTGCTCGAGGGCGCTCGCCAGCGCGCCGGGGAGCCGCGTGAGGTGGGTCTTGAGGATGTAATCGGACGCGCCTTCCTTGATGTAGGCTGCCGCGGTCTCCTCATCGAGGCTGCCGGTGACGACGATGACGGGCGTCGACGGCCGCGCCTCCCGCGCGATCTGCAGAGCGTCGCGCGCCGTGAACTGCGGCATCGAGTGGTCGGTGACGATCACGTCCGGCTGGAACTCGTGCAGCGCGGCGCGGAACGCGGCGGCGGAATCGACGCGGCGCGTTGTCAGCTGGCCGCCCCCCTTCCGCAGCTCGCGCTCGATCAGGACCGCGTCGTGGGGATTGTCCTCGGCGAGCAGGATGCGGATGGTCATCGCGCCCGTTCGTGTGCGTCGCGGGGCAGGGCCGCGAGGATTTCGGGAATGCGCGGGAACTCCGTGGCCTTGTTGAGGAACCAGTCCGCCCCGGCGGCGAGGCCCTGCGCCTCGAGCTCGGGATAGGCGTAGTTCGTGAGCACGACGACGACCGGGGCGGGGGTCAACGCCTTCGCGGCTCGGATCACCGCGAACCCGTCTCCATCGGGGAGGCGCAGGTCCACCAGCACCGCGTCGGCGCGCCCACCGGGGAGGCGCGCCAGCGCGTCAGCGACGCTGGCCGCTTCGCCGGCGAGCTCCACGCCGCGCGTTTCGGCGAGCATCGCCACGAGCCGGGTGCGAACGATCTCCGAGTCCTCGACCACGAAGACTCGCAGCCTGCGGGCGCGTCTCACACCACCCAAGGTGCGGCATGGACGCGCGAGACGCGCTGTCGGAAGATGGTGACGGGGCTGTCAGTCACGTCTGACAGCGATGCCGCGCTCGGATCAGCCGATGAGGGCGTGCTCCAGCGCGTACCGCACCAAATCGGCGTTGGTGCGGAGCTGCAGTTTGCGCAGAATCCGGGCCCGGTAGGTGCTGATGGTTTTGGGACTCACCCCGGCCATCGCGGCGACCTCCTTGTTGCTCTTGCCGGCGCCGAGCAGGCGGAGGACCTCGTGCTCCCGGACCGACAGGCCGTCGCGCGGGTGGGGGAGCCGGCCGGCCGTAAGCTCCGCGGCGAGCCGCTCGGCGAGCGACGGCGTCACGTAGGTCCCGCCGGCATGCACCTTACGAATTGCGGCAACCAACTCCGCACCGGTCCGCGTTTTGTTGACGTAGCCCGCCGCCCCCGCCTGCAGCGCGCCCAGGGCCATGGTCCCCTCGGGATGGACGCTGACGACCAGGACGCGCAGGGCGGGGTGCTCGTCCTTCAACCGAGCGAGGAGCGGCAGAAAGCCGGGGCCAGGCATCGTGACGTCAAGGATCACCACGTCGGCCCGCGTGTCGGCGAGCCGCGCGAGCAGGTCGTGGCCGTCGACCGCTTCGCCCACGACCTGGATGTCCGGCTCCTCACTGACGAGTTGGTGGACGCCGGCGCGGACCAGCGGGTGGTCGTCGGCTATGAGGAGACGGATCATCCGGCCCGCACCGCCGTCGCGACCCGGTCCATCGGCATGAAGACGCGCACCGTGGTCCCGCGCCCGGGTTCGCCACGCACGGTGACCCGTCCGTGCCACGTCAGGGCGCGTTCGCGCATGCCGAGGATGCCGAGGGTCCCGCTCGCCTGCAGATCCGTGGCGGTGATACCGCGCCCGTCGTCGCTGACGACGAGCTCGAAGGCGGTCGGCAGGACGTGGAGGCGGATCTCGACTCGCCGGGCGTGCGCGTGGCGCGCCACGTTCGTGAGGGCTTCCTGCAGGATGCGGAAGACCGCGGTTGCCTGACCGCTGTCGAGGCGGGGCTCGCCACCCGTCATCTGGACGGTACAGGCGATCTCGGTGCGCCGCTTGAACTCTTCGGCGACCCAGCGAATCGCCGCCGGCAGCCCCAGGTCGTCGAGCACGCCGGGCCGCAGCTCGGCGAGGATGCGGTGCAACGCGTCCATGGTCGCGTCGATCACGCTCTCCATGCCACGGAGCTTGCGGCGCACCGGCGTGCCGCGTGGGGGGACCTTCTTTCCCAGCCATGCGAGGTCCATCTTCAGCGCGGTCAGCGCCTGGCCGACCTCGTCGTGAATCTCGCGGGCGATGCGGGTCCGCTCCTCCTCACGGATCGCCTCGAGACGCGCGGCGAGATTCCGCAGCTGCGCCTCGGTGCGCTTCCGCTCCGAGACTTCCATCATGGAGCCGACCATCCGGACGGGCCGGCGGGTCGCATCATGCATGACGTATCCGCGGTCGTAGATCTCGGCGTAGCCGCCGTCGCGCCGGCGAAAGCGGTACTCATCGGACCACGAGGTCTCGCCGCCGTCGATCGCGGCGCGGATGCCGGTGATCACGCGCTCGCGGTCGTCGGGATGCAGCCGGCCGTACCACGACTCGACCCCGGGCTCGATCTCTTCGGGCGCGTACCCGAACATCTTCTGGAAACCCTCCGCCCACCAGAGCGCATCGGTCACGAGGTCCCAGTCCCACACGGCGTCGTTCGTCGCCCGCGCCACGAGCTGCAAGCGCTCTTGTGATTCGCGCAGCTCCTGCTCCGCGCGCTTGCGTCCGGTGATGTCCACCGCGACGCCCATGCCGTAGATGATCGCTCCGCTCGCGTCCCGTACCGGAAGGAGATGCACGGCGTGGAGGCGGCCGCCGTACGCATCCTCGAACTGCACGGTTTCCCCGGCCAGGGCCCTGCGGCGCAGCGGCGCCAACCGCTCGCACACGTCGGCAGAGAGGACCTCCCAAATCGTGCGGCCTTCGAGCGCCTCCTTGGATGTGCCCACTGCTGCCAGGCTCGATCCATCCACCAGGACGTAGCGCAGATCGTGGTCGTAGAGGAACACCGACGCGTCGGGCAGATGGGTGGCCAGCGCCCGATAGCGCGCCTCGCTGAGCCGCAGCGCGTCCACCGACCGGCGGCGCTCGGTGACGTCCTGCACGAAGCTCTCGAAGTAGAGCGCGCGGCCGGTATCGTCCTGCACCGCATGGGCGCTGATCTGTACCCACAGGGGAGTACCGTCCCGCTTCCGCCACTCCACTTCGATGGTCCACGGCTCGGCCGAGCGCTCGTAGCGCGCGACGAGGGCGGCGCGATCCTCGGCGCGGAGGTAGATGTCGCGCGCCAGATCCAGCTGCTGCAGTTCCTCGGGAGCGTCGTAGCCGAGCATCGTCGCCAGGGCCGGGTTCGCCAGCAGGATGCGCCCCTCGGGGGTGGACCGGAAGATGCCGACGGAGGCGAACTCGAACATCTCGCGCAGCGCCCCCTCGGCGCGCTCCAGCGCAGCCCGGAGCTGCGCGTCGGGGGGGGGGGGCGACGAATCGACTCGTGGCTGGGTCATGGAAGCCTCAACCGTCCAACGTGTCCCGTACCTTGCGGGCCAGGGTGTCCGGCCCGAACGGCTTCTGCAGAAATGCGCTGCCCGCCGGCAGGGCGCCGCGCTGCACGACGGCGTCGCCGGGATACCCCGACATGTACAGCACACGGATGCCGGCCCGGCGCGCCGCCAGCTGCTCGGCCAGTTCCCGCCCGCTCTGCCCGGGCATGACGACGTCGGTCACGAGGAGGTGGATCGCGCCCCCGTGGCGCTCCACGATGCGGAGCGCGTTGGGGGCGTCCGACGCGGCGAGGACGGTGTAGCCCGCCGCCTCGAGGGCGCGGCGGCTCAGCGCCAGCACGGCGGGATCATCCTCGACGACGAGCACTGTCGCGGGGCCGCGCGGCGGCGCCGGCGGGGGGGGGGGGGGGGCCGGCGTCTCGGCCGGCCGCTCGACGCGCGGTAGGTAGATCTTGAAGCTGCTGCCGTGCCCGGGCTCGCTGTACACGGAAATGTAGCCGCCGCTTTGTTTGACGATGCCGTACACCGTGGCGAGGCCGAGCCCTGTGCCCTTGCCGACTTCCTTGGTCGTGAAGAACGGCTCGAACAGATGAGCCCGGACCGTGGCGTCCATGCCCGTTCCGGTATCGGTCACCGCGAGCATGGCATAGGGTCCCGCGACCGCGCCGAGGTGCTCCCGGGTGTAGCTCGCATCGAGGTCCACGTTGGAGGTTTCGATGGTGAGCTGGCCGCCGTCGGCCATCGCGTCGCGCGCGTTGACGACCAGGTTGACCAGCACCTGCTCGAATTGGCTCGGGTCGGCCCGGACCCGTCCCAGGTCCGGCGCGGGGACGGTGACCAGGGAGATGTGCTCGCCGATGAGGCGCCGCAGCATCCGGTCCATGTCTCCCACGACGACGTTGAGGTCGAGGATCTCGGGCTGCAGCATCTGCCGCCGGCTGTAGGCGAGGAGCTGGCGCGTGAGCGCGGCGGCGCGCTCGGACGCTTTGCGGATCTCGTCCACGTCGCCGCGCATGGCGTCCCCTGGGGGTAGGTCGCGCAGCAGCAGCTGCGTGTTGCCGAGGATCGCTGTGAGGAGGTTATTGAAGTCGTGGGCGATCCCGCCCGCCAGCTGGCCCACCGCCTCCATCTTTTGCGACTGGCGGAACTGCTCCTCGAGACGGCGCTGGTCGGACACGTCGCGTTGCGTTCCCCAGACGCGCACCAAGCACCCGTCTTCGACGAAACCGACGACGTTGTTGAGAAAGACGCGCGGCCGCCCCTCACGGTCGCGCTCGCGGGTTTCGGAATCGGCGCGCCGGTACCCGGCACGAATGAAGTCGCGGATCTGCTCCCGGTTCCCCGGATCGCCGCGGTCGTGGAGGTCGGCAAGCCGCGCGCCCACGAGCTCGGGCGCTTCGGTGAACCCGTACATCCGCGCCATCGCGTCGTTGCACTCGGCGATGTACGCGCTCGCGTACATCGCGTCCACCTGCGCCTCTTCGGGAAGCGTCACGGGGACGGGGGGATCGAACTCGAGGCGCGAGACCCCTTCGGAGCTCTGCTCGATGAAGGTGCGGTAGCGCTCCTCGCTCTGGCGCAGCGCCTGGTCGGCGCGCCGGCGCTCTATGGCCATCGCGGTCTGCGCGGACACGAACGTGAGGATGTCGAGCTCGCTTTGCCCGTACCGCACGCCCTCCTCGTACGTCTGCGCCACCACGACGCCGATCGTCCGGTCCTTGACCCGGAGGGGCACGCCCAGCCAGTCGAGGGAGGGCGCGCCGATGAGTTCCGCTTCGCCGCGGACGACCAGCGCCTCATGCACCTCCGGCGTCGCCAGCAGCGGCTCCCCGGTGCGGAGCACGTACTCGGTCAACCCATTGCGCAGCGGCCGCGACTGGGCCGGTATTTCCGGGTCGTACTGGTCCACGAAGTACGGGAAGCTGAGGGTTGCGGCCGCGGCGTCGTACAAGGCGACGTAGAAGTTCTTCGCCGGCATCAGCTCGCCCACGATGCGGTGCACTTCGGCGAGCAGCGCCTGGAGATTCTCGGTCGCGAGGGCCGCCTCGGAGATCCGGTACGTCGCCTGTTGCACCTGCTCGGCGCGCCGGCGTTGCGTGATGTCGTGGGTCAGCGAAAGGATCGTGTCGACGGCGCCCCCGCGTGTGAGCGGCACCATATGCGCGTCGAGCCAGCGGCGCGCGCCCTTCAGGGTCGTCACCTCGAACTCGAGCCGGCCCGATCCGCCCCGCGCCACGCGTTGCAGCAGTGCCCGGAATGCCTCCCGGTGCTCCGGCACGACGAGGTTGATCGCCTCCTGCCCGACGACCTGCTCGGGGCGGTCGGCGTCGAGCACGCCGAGCCCGGCCTGGTTCATCTGGAGCACGATTCCGTCGGGCGTCAGCAGCTTCACGCACTCGGGTGACGAATCGATGATGGTGCGGAGCAGGGTCTCCCGCTCGGCGGCGTCGGCCTCGGCGCGCGCTCGGGCCGTGATGTCCCGGAAACTCCACACGCGCCCCACCGCCTCGCCGTCGAGTCGCTGGGGGATCGAGAACCGCTCGAAGGTCCGCCCGTCCTTGAAGGCCAGCATGTCGGAGCTTTCGGCCTCGGGGTGGGCGTACAGCTCGCGCACCTTGTCCAGGAACGGCTGTGGGTCGGCCAACTGGTCGAGCACGTGAGCGAGGAGCCGGTCGTCGTCCCGAGTGGCGAGCAGCTCCGGCGGGATGCGCCACAGCTCCCCGAAACGCCGGTTGTGAGAGACGACTTTGCCATGCCGGTCCACCACCAGGATGCCATCGGTCGTGGATTCGAGTGCGGATTGCAGAAGGGAGACCGTGAGGGCTTCGTCGGCCGCGGGCGCGGCGGCAGGTTTGACGCGAGGCTTCTTGGTGGCGGGCTTGCGGCGCCGTTCGGCCATGGGGTACGAATCTAGCGTCCCGCAGCTCCCGAGGCAGGACTCGAACCTGCGACCCGCCGGTTAACAGCCGGCTGCTCTACCAACTGAGCTACTCGGGAAAGAGCGCGAAATATAGGCGGCGGGCTACCGGGACGCCAAGGACTACTTGGCGTCGAGCACCTCGCGGACACTCCGGGCGAGCGTCGCCGGCGTAAACGGCTTCTGGAGATAGTTGAGCCCGGGCTCGAGCATGCCGTGGTGCACGATCGCGTCGTCGGAGTACCCGGATGTGTAGAGGACCCGCATGTCGGGCCGCACTTCGCCGAGCCGGCGCGCCAGCTGGCGGCCGCTCTCCCCCGGCATCACAACGTCTGTAAGGAGGAGATGAATCGGGCCTCCGTGCGCGTGCGCGAGCGCGAGGGCCGCCGCGGCAGTCCCGGCATCGAGCACGGTGTAGCCGAGCTTTTCGAGCAGGCCGCGGGCGAGCGGACGCAGCAGCTCGTCGTCCTCGGCGAGCAGCACTGTTTCGGTCCCGCCGAGCGTGCGCCCGGGCTCCGGCGGTCGGACCGTAGCCTCGACCGGCGCCTCCACCTGCGGCAGGTAGACCTTGAACGTCGCGCCGTGTCCCGGCTCGCTATAGGTCCAGATGTAGCCGCCCGATTGTTTCACGATCCCGTACACCGTGGCGAGGCCGAGGCCCGTGCCCTTGCCGGCTTCCTTGGTTGTGAAGAACGGCTCGAAGATCCGCGCCTGAGTTTTCGCGTCCATCCCGACCCCCGTGTCGCTGACAGCGAGCATCACGTAGGCGCCGGGAACGACGGGTTGACGCGCCTCGGCATACATCTCGCCCAGCTCGACGTTCTGCGTCTCGATGGTCAGCTTCCCGCCGGTCGGCATCGCGTCCCGCGCGTTGACGGCGAGGTTCAGGATCACCTGCTCGAGCTGTCCCGGGTCGGCGCGGACGTTGCCGGCATCCGGCGCGAGCGTCGTTCGCAGCTCGACGTCGGCGCCGATCAGGCGGCGCAGCATCGTTTCGACGTCCGCGACCAAGGCATTCACAGACAAGACGATCGGCTGGAGCACCTGCTGCCGGCTGAAGGCGAGGAGCTGGCGCGTGAGCGACGCGGCTCGTTCGCCCGCCTTGCGGATTTCCGCGACGTCCTTCCGCGCCTGGCTGCCCTCCGGCAGCTCCTCGGTCAGCAGGTCGGTGTAGCCGAAGATCGCCGTGAGGAGGTTGTTGAAGTCATGGGCGATGCCACCGGCGAGCCGGCCGACGGCCTCCATTTTTTGAGACTGGATCAGCTGCTGCTGGAGCTGCTTGCGCTCGGTGATGTCGCGGAGGAAAGCGCTGAACGACCAAGCATCACCCACGCGGATCGGGGTGACGGCAAGCTCCACCGGGAACTCGTCGCCATCGCGTCGCAAGGCGGTGAGCTCCAGACGGCGGTTCAGGATGGGTCCCTCGCCCGTGGTCAGAAACCGCGCGACGCCGCGGCCGTGGGCCTCGCGGTGGGCGGTCGGGACGATCACGTCACTCAGCCGCTTGCCCAGCACCTCTGGTGCGCTCCACCCAAAGATGGCCTCCGCTTGTGGGTTCCAGCTGGTGATCGTTCCCGCTTTGTCCATCGTGATGTGGGCGTCCAGTGCCGAGTGGAGGATGGCGCGAAGTTGGGCCTCCGACGCCCGCACCGCGTGGGTCCCCGCGCGGCGCACCGCGGCATCCCGCAGCTCGCGCTCGATCGCGGGCACCAAGCGTCTCAGGTTATCCTTGGTCACGTAATCCTGCGCGCCGGCCCGCATCGCCTCCACGGCGACGTCCTCTCCGATCGTTCCCGAAACGAAAATGAAGGGGGTGTCCTGATCGTGCTCCCGCAGCAGCTTCAGGGCGTCCGTCCCGCTGAAGGTCGGCATGTTGAAGTCGCTGATGATGACGTCCCAGGGCCCCCGGGTGAGCGCGGCACGCACCGCCGCGTCGGTGTCGACGCGCTCGTAGCTCGGCGCGTAGCCCCCGCGCTGCAAATCACGCACGATCAGCCGAGCATCGTCCTCGGAATCCTCGATGATCAGGAGGCGTAATGCCGCGCCCACGTCACCTCCGGGGAGTGGGCGGTGGCCGGTTCATCAGCAACCAATAGAGTCCCAGCTGCTTGGCCGCCTGGGTGAACTCCACAAAGTCCACCGGCTTGCGCACGTAACTGTTGGCGCCGAGGCTGTACCCGTCGACGATGTCGCGCTCCTCGTCGGAGGAGGTCAGGATCACCACCGGCAGGAGCTTGGTGCGGTCGTCCGAGCGGATGCGCCGCAGCACCTCCAGCCCGTTGACCTTCGGCAGTTTCAGATCGAGGAGCACAACCGCCGGCGGTCCTTCCGGCGCGGTGCCGCCGTCCGCGCCGAAGAGATAGTCGAGCGCCTTCGCGCCGTCTTCCGCGACGACCACGTCGTTCCTGATGTTGTTGCTCTTGAGCGCCCGCAGCGTCAGGGCGACATCGTCGGGGTTGTCCTCCACGAGCAGGATCTGTCCCG